>Ga0193735_1000679_pt1 | contig 10836 bp, 9 predicted proteins | sample U1m2metaG_FD_145080 | JGI IMG/M metagenome (GOLD analysis project Ga0193735, IMG submission 145080) | Soil microbial communities from a riparian zone of the East river system, Colorado, United States - U1m2 | ecosystem: Environmental > Terrestrial > Soil > Riparian zone | place: USA: East River... | reverse complement strand
GCTTCCCAGCGCACGTGCTCACCCCGGCTCACCGACGAGAATGCAATGACGCCGGCACCGAGCGCCATTATCAGCGAGCCGCCAATCACCTGTGTGTAGACTGAGCTCGTGGCGCCACTCAACTCACCGAACACTAGAACGGCCCAGAGCAGGCCCCACAGCTGATTCGTGTTCGAGAGCGGAATTCCGCGCGTGATTCCGGCGTACTTGACCGCGTACTGTTGAAACAGATCTCCAACGACCCACACGAATCCACCGAGCAGCAACCAGAACAGCACGTGTCGCGCACCGGCCAGCTGGTGCATGAGTGGCGTCACGCCGCCGCTGTAAACCACTGCCAGCGTCGTCATCATCCCGAGCTCGCCCACCGTGAAAAACGTGATGAACGAGAGCGGGCTCATGCCCGTGAGATATGCTTTCCTGTAGGGGATGTACATCGTCCCCCACAACACGCCGGCGGTCAGCGCTGCGACGACGCCCCGCAGCGCATCGGCGCCGGGTGCCCGTGCAGATGACGCGATCGCCAGTGCCGTGGCGCCGATGAACATGAGCAGCGCCCCGCCGAGGACACCGACCCATCGGCGCCAATCCGCGCCGCGCAGCTCGTTGAAGAAGAGAATGCCCCAGAAGATTCCGAGCAGGCTGTTGCTGTTCCAGAGTGGGAACGCGATGCTGAGCCCGACGTCTCGCACGGCGAAGATCGTCAGCGTGTTGGCCACAGCCCACAGACATCCCGCGAGCACCGCCCACACTATGAGGTGCGGCGCCTGGCGCAGATCTGCCGCGATGTAGGACGTTCCCTGAATGAGCGCCGGAAGACTCCAGCGCGCGAGAAATACTCCCACCACCATCGCGAGCGAGATCACGACGGGAGAAAGTCCCAGCGTCACGAGCTTTGTCGGCGTCTCCGCTGCGCCGAGCCACGCGCCCGCGGTCAATCCACAGAGTATGCCGACCGTCTGTAGCCGGCGGAGGCGACGCTCGTCGAGCGGTGCCACCGCCGCCAGAGCTCTCGCGTTCTGCTCCGGTAGCGCGCTCAACTGATCCAGCGAAGCACCAGCAGCCCAGCGATCAGCACCGCGACCGGGACCCAGAAGTGAACGTCGTGGAGTACGAGACTCAGCCAGTTTCGGGACTCGTCGCCAGAGGTGCTCATTGAAGTCGGTCGGCGGTATACGGATGCATAACGGGCGCAGAAGCGCGCCCGTTATGCTTGCCGTCAGTGATTGTGCTCGTCGAGCTGTCCGCGAATCTCTCCGCCAGGGAAATCCCCTGGTCCCGTATTGGCCGGAGCGACACCGTCGTTCGTGTGCACGTTGACGTAGGTGAGACCAGCCCGGATTGCATCGATGAGTGTCGTCCCATCCGGACACGTGACTCCAGTTGGGTTGAATGTGCCGGATGCCAGCACGCCGTTCTGCGGGCCCGCTCCGCTGGGGGCCGGCGCGCCCGCCGGTCCGACAACTGGATACAACCACATGCGGATGGGGCCGTTCGCGCCGGCCGGACCGCAGTGGATGTGTGACATGATCACGTTGTCAATGTTGGACGCGATGACCCGGAAATCGACGGTACCGTCGTCGTTTACACGAAAGATCGCCTGCCCCTGCGCACGTGAATCGGCTGGCGTCGCAGTACTCGGAGGTACAGGCGTGAACACTTCCTCTGCCCCGGTCATATGGGTGCCGAGATTGACGTCCCCATTCCCGCCGCTGTTGCCGCCGACCACGAACAACGGCGCGCGCACCTCGAACCCTGTCGGCGCCGGCTTGTCCGCCGTGCAACCGACAAGAAGCGCCGTGATGGCGCCCAACGCTATTCCTCCCCTCAACATGACAGCCTCCGCGTCCAGAATCTTCCTCGCAGCCTCCAAGAGGTCGTGCGCCTCGTCGATCCCGTACGGCTCGGTCGAGCCGCAGCGTTCGGAAAAGGTACGGAATAACAAGGGAGGCGGAAGAGCGTCCGGAAGTGGCTCAGCCGTTGCCTCCTCACACGGATGTTTCGAAGCGGGTGGATAATCGTGAAACGCGGGTACGATCGTTTTGAAACCTCCTGGTGTCAAACCCGTAGTGCCAGACTGGAGCGCGGTTTCTCAGGCGCTCAGATCGATAGTCTCGACGCCACTTTTTTCCTTGAGAGCTGGTCCCATGAAGCGCATTCTGTCCTACGTTCTCGCTCTCGTTCTCGCAGCTGTTGGCTCAGTCCAGGCGCAGAACCCCACTCCCGCCCAGGCAAGACCATCAGGCCCGCCTCCGTCGGCAATTGGCGAGGTGCTTGGTACCGTAGTCGACACCGCAGACAAAGCACCTGTCCCCCGCGCCTCGATCACCGTTCGGACCAAGGCAGACTCCATCCTGGTTACCGGCGCGTATACTGGTCCCGATGGCGGCTTCCGCGTTCAGGGCCTAAGACCTGGCGCCTACTACCTGCGCGCCGTTTCGATCGGGTTCAAGCCGAAAAACTATACTTTCGAAATCACCGAGGCCGCGCCCCGAGCCAACGTCGGCAGCGTTCCGCTGACACGAATCGCCATCACGCTTCAAAGCGTTCAAGTGGCAGGTGAGCGGCCGCTGGTGGTCATCGAGCCCGATCGCAATACCTACCGCGCCAAGGACATCGCGCCCGCAGCGTCGAATGCGAGTGACGTGCTCCAGGCCACGCCATCGGTCGAAGTCGATGGCGACGGCAAGGTCAGCCTCCGCGGAAACGAGAACGTGGCGGTGCAGATCAACGGGCGCCCCACTCCGATTCGCGGGACCCAGCTCGCCGCGTACCTCAAGCAGATCCCGGCGAACATCGTCGAGCGCATCGAAGTCGTGCCGAACCCCTCCGCGAAATATGACCCTGAGGGAATGGCTGGCATCATCAACATCGTGCTGAAGGCCAATACCGATCTGGGACTGAGTGGCGGTCTCAATACCGGCTTTGCCACCGCCAGCCGGTTCAACGCCGGAACGAACCTCGGCTACCAGCAGGGCGCGCTTACGCTCTTCGGGACCTACGGCTACAACGCCGATGATCGCGGGATCGTCGGGATAAACGATCGCGAGCGCTACGATCCCACGGGCGCGCCGATGTCCTACACCAACCAGGATATCTTCGGCAGAAACAACAACGCCGGTCACAACGTCAGCACGAACATCGACTATAAGCTGACGGACAAGGACGTCATCTCGAACGCGTTTTCGGTCAACAAGCGGCACTCCAACGATGGAGCGCTCGCCGGCTACCTCGAGCTCGACGGCAACCAGGCTTTCCTCGATCGCTACGCGATCGACCGCAACACCAAGTCCAAGGGTCTGGTGTTCGACAACTCTCTCTCGTGGAAGCGCACGATCGAGCCGCGGAAGCACGAGCTGTCCGCCGAGGTTCGCTTCAACCGTGCCAAGGATGATGACGACATGTTGCTCTGGCGCGAGCCGAAGAACCCGGACGGCACGTCATCCGGGCCTGCAATCGAAGGAGAGCGCGACCTGACCGGTGCGGTCACCCGCCAGATTACCAGCCAGCTCGACTACACTCGGCCGCTGGCTGCGAAAACAAAGCTCGAGACGGGCTTGAAGGAAACCGTCCGTCTGCTCGACAGGGATTTCTTCGTTACCAAGGATGACCTCGGCGACGGGAATTGGGTGACGAGCAATCTCAGCAACAAATTCAACTTCGACGAGCGTGTTCACGCCGGCTACGGCGTGCTCAGCCAGAGCGTCGGCAAGTTCGACCTGCAGGCTGGACTCCGCGCGGAGTTTTCGAACCGGACGTTCGATCTCGCCAGCTCACAGAGCTATCCGTACAAGTACCACAGCCTCTTCCCAAGCGGGGTCATCATGTACAAGCCGGGCGAGCAGAGCCAGATCAAGGTGAGCTACTCGCGACGGATTCGCCGGCCCGGAACCCAGGAGCTGAATCCGTTCCCGGTGTTCTTCGATCAGCAGAACGTGTTCATCGGGAATCCCCGTCTCAATCCTGAGTACACCGACGCGTTGGAGCTTGGCTTGAGCAAATCGGGACAGCTCGGCTCCATACAGCTGTCGCCATTCTATCGTCACACCACGGACGTCATCCGGGTGAACATCAACACGGCAGACGTGATCGATGGCCGCGAGGTCACGTCGGTCAGCTTCCAGAATCTCGACAAAGCCGATTCATGGGGCACCGACTTGAACGGCAATCTCCGGATGGGCCCCAAATTCAACGCCTTTGCCGGTTTCAACCTCTTCAAGATGGTGACGGACGGAGGATCGCAGTCGGCACTCTCGTCGAACGCGGTAACGTGGTCGTATCGCGTCAACGCCACCTCGTCGATAACGCCGACGGTGACGCTCCAGGCGAACTACTTCTATCGCGCGCCGGTCAACATCGAGAAGGGCCGGTTCTCGGCCATGCAGATGACCAACCTCACGCTGCGGAAGAAGCTCGATGGCGACAACATGAGCGTCGCGGTCCGTTTCCAGGATCCGTTCAACACGATGAGGTTCCGGATCGTGGCGGGCGACGACAACCTCACGCAGACCACCGCGCGCAGGTTTGGTGTTCGCGGCACCTTCGTGACGTTCCAGTGGAACTACGGCAAGGCGCCGAAGATTCGTCCTCCGCGCGAGGAGCCGGCTCAGCCAGCGCCGGTGTTCCCGTAGCGACATGAGCGGCGGCTGAGAGCCGTTCACCAGACATAACAAGAGTCGCAGTCGAGAAGCGCATTCGGCTGCGACTTTTTGTTGGCGGTCTCCTCATTTCCGGCACGGTGCATGCGCCATGCTGATCGAGTCTTCAATTGGAGTCCGTGATGGCAGACGAAAAAGACACGACACCGTTCGTACCAGAAGGAACTGATGAAGGAAGTGACGAAGAGAACACGGTCATCGACACGGCGTCCAGTAAACCGCTGCGCGAGGCAAAGATCGAGGAGCCCGATGTCGAGGATTCCCGTGAGGAGCCCAATCCTCCTCGAACAACTCGGGGGATCTTTACCGCGCCGAAGTTCGGATCTGCCGGGAGCGGAGGGGCCGAGTTTGAGCCGGGGCCCGAAAGAGACTAGCGACCGCGACTGGCTGGGTACACTGGACGCAACCCGCACATTGCCATACATTTAGCTATGGCAACCACGACTCGCCCATCGAATCGGCCATCGACAAAGCCCGCCACCCCGGCAAAACCCGGAAGCGGGCTTTCGCGCATCAAGGGGTCGGCTCCGACCGATCAGGCACTGCCGAGGGTCAGGAACGACGTGGTCCTGACCTTCGACGACGTGCTTCTGACGCCGCGGCATTCACTGGTTCACCCGAAGGACGTGAACACTGTTTCGCTCTTCACCCGCGGAATCACGCTCAACCTGCCTTTCGCTTCCGCCGCCATGGACACCGTAACCGAGTCCGACATGGCGATGGCGATGGCCAGGGCCGGCGGAATCGGCGTCATTCACAAGAACATGTCGATCGATCGGCAAGCGGCCGAAGTCGATCGCGTGAAGCGGTCGGAGAGCGGGATGATCCTCAATCCGATCACCCTCGCTCCCGACGGAACCCTTCGCGAAGCGGTCGCGCTCATGAAGCGCTTCAAGATCTCGGGCGTTCCGATCGTGAATCGCGATGGACAGCTGGTCGGGATAATCACCAATCGCGATCTGCAGTTCGAGCGCAATCTCGATCGGCCGTTGCGCGAGGCAATGACGCACAAGAATCTCGTCACGGCTCCCGTCGGCACGACGCTCGATGAAGCGGAGGCGATTCTCGGCAAGCACCGCATCGAGAAGCTTCCGGTGGTCGACGACCAGGGAGTCCTGCGGGGGCTGATCACAGTCAAGGACATCCACAAGCGACGCGATTTCCCCGATGCAAACAAGGATCAGCACGGGCGTCTTCGCGTGGCGGCGGCGATCGGCGCTTCGAACTATCGGGACCGCGCCCGCGCGCTCGTCGACGCCGGAGTCGATGTTTTGATCGTCGATACGGCGCACGGCCATTCGGAGGGTGTGCTCGAGGCAACGTCGGTCGTACGCGAGATGTTCCCCGATGTTCAGCTTGTCGCCGGAAACGTTGCGACCCGCTCGGGCGCCAGAGCATTGGTCGAGCGCGGCGTGGATGCCGTGAAGGTTGGAGTGGGACCGGGCTCCATCTGCACGACTCGCATCGTCACCGGCGTCGGAGTTCCGCAGCTCACCGCAATCTTCGACGCGGTCGAGGGAGCAGGGGACATCCCCGTGATCGCCGACGGTGGAATCAAGTATTCCGGCGACATTGTCAAGGCGCTGGCAGCGGGAGCACAGAGCGTGATGATGGGTTCCATGCTCGCCGGAACCGAGGAGAGTCCCGGTGAATCGCTTCTGCTGGAGGGCCGCCGCTTCAAGATGATTCGCGGCATGGGCAGTCTCTCCGCGATGCAGGATGGCAGCGCCGACAGGTACTTCCAGGAAGGCGAAATGTCAGCGAAGAAGCTGGTGCCCGAGGGAATCGAGGGGCGAGTTCCCTACAAGGGCCCGGTTAGCGATGTCCTGTTCCAGATGGTCGGCGGTCTTCGCAGCGGAATGGGCTACGTCGGTTGTGCGGACATCGAGCAGCTTCGCACGGAGGCCGAGTTTGTCCGCATCACTGCCGCTGGACTTCGCGAGTCGCATCCCCACGACGTAACGATCACGCGAGAGGCGCCCAACTACTCGGTGTAGCTCTTTCCTTGACATTACTTCGCAGGTCGTCACAACTTCTGGCGACTCTGCAGTGTCGAAGTTTCGGGTCCCAAAGATCGGTCCTATCCACGCTTTCGGAGTTTCCTAATGGGCTTGATGACGAAGAAGAGCATCGCTGTTCTGCAGGCTGAGGCAGCGGGTGAATCCACGGAGCACACGCTCAGACGCGCCCTCGGCGCGCTGAATCTCACCACGCTGGGCATCGGTGCGATCATCGGCGCCGGAATTTTCGTCCTGACGGGGACCGCCGCGGCGCAGTACGCGGGGCCCGCAATCGTCCTTTCCTTTATTGTATCCGGATTGGGATGCCTTTTCGCCGGGCTCTGCTACGCCGAATTCGCGAGCATGATCCCGATCGCCGGAAGCGCCTACACCTATGGCTACGCGACGCTCGGTGAGTTCGTCGCCTGGATCATCGGGTGGGACCTAATCCTCGAGTACTTATTCGGTGCTTCCACCGTGGCGGTGGGATGGTCGGGATACTTCACGGCGTTCATGGAGCAGATCGGAATTCACATGCCGGCTGCGTTCACGAATGCGCCCTTGCAGTACCATGAGAGTGCCGTGCTCGACCCGGTGACACAAGCGGTCCTGCACCCCGCCGGGTTTTCACAAACCGGGGCGCTAGTCAATCTCCCCGCGATGGTGTTGATCGCGCTGATGACCACGCTTCTCGTCATCGGCATCAAGGAGTCAGCTCGCTTCAACAACTTCATCGTGATCCTGAAGATCACGATCGTGCTTCTGGTGATCGGGTTCGGGTTCATGTACGTGAATCAGGAGAACTGGCACCCGTTCATTCCACCCAATAGCGGTGAGTACGGTCACTACGGCTGGAGCGGAATCGTGCGCGGCGCGGCGGTGGTGTTCTTTGCCTACATAGGATTTGACGCCGTGTCCACAGCCGCACAGGAGGCGAAGAATCCCCAGCGAGACATGCCGATAGGAATTCTCGGCTCGCTCGCAATCTGCACCGTTCTCTACATCCTGATGTCGCTCGTCATGACAGGCCTCGCTCACTACACTGACCTGGATGTGCCGCACCCGGTGTTCGTCGCTATCGAGAAGGCCGGACCGGCGCTCGCCTGGCTGGGCTCGATCATCAACATCGGAGCGATTGCGGGCTTGGCGTCGGTGGTGCTGGTGATGCTCATGGGCCAGCCGCGCATCTTTTATTCGATGGCGCGCGACGGGTTGCTCCCGCCCGTATTCGGGAAAGTGCACCCCAAGTTCAAGACGCCGTACGTGACGACGATTCTGACCGGTGTCGTCGCCGGCGTCGTCGCCGGACTGTTCCCGATCGGTCTGCTCGGCGAGTTGGTGTCGATCGGAACGTTGCTCGCGTTCGTCATCGTTTGCGCGGGCATCATCGTGCTTCGCTACAAGTCGCCAAACCTGGCACGTCCGTTCAGAACACCCTTGGTCCCGCTGGTTCCGATACTCGGAATCCTGATTTGCGGCTACATGATGACGAGTCTGCCGCGCGCAACATGGGAGCGGCTGATTGTCTGGATGATCATCGGGCTAGCGATCTACTTCTTCTACAGTAGATCGCACTCGCGGTTGGCCCGCGCGGAAGGCAGTGCTTGACCTCCTAAGCGTCCCCCAGCAGCGACGGGAGTCGATCGAGCGTCTCGCGCAGGAGCTTCGCGCGGGACGCTCTGTCGCTTTATCAACTCACATCAATTCCGACGGCGACGGGTGCGGATCCGAGACCGCGCTGTCACGCCTGCTCGGTCAGCTTGGCATCCGCTCCAAGATCGTGAACCCGACGCCGTGGCCCGAGATGTACCGGTTCCTCCTCGGAGACGACGTTCGCGACGCGAGCGACACCGGCGCGAAGGGGTTGAAGGAATCGGATGTCCTGATCGTGCTCGACATCTCGGACGTCAAGCGACTGGGCGTTTTGGCCGACGCGGTGCGAAAGCTACAGATCCCGAAGCTGGTGATCGATCACCATCTGCCCAGCGACGAACCGCCGAGCACACTCATGGTCGCGGACACGGCGGCGTGCGCGACCGGAGAGCTGATCTACGATTTCGCGGCCGTTCTGGGTCTCAAGATCACGCCGGACATCGCCCGCTCGTTGTACGTCGCACTGCTTACGGACACGGGTGGATTTCGCTTCAGCAACACCACGGCACGGTGCCTGAGCATCGCGGGTCAGTTGATTGCATCGGGTGTCGAGCCCGAGGAGATGTACGGACGTCTCTATGCGTCGATGCCGGTGGGGCGCTTGCATTTGTTGCGTGATGCGCTGGCGACCCTCGAGGTCGACCCCGAGTACGGTATATCGTGGATCTCGGTTGCGGCGGGCGCTGCGGAGGAATACGGTCTCAAGTCCGAAGACCTGGAAGGGATCGCCGAGCATCCACGGTCGATCGGCGGCACGAGGCTGGCGCTCTTCTTCCGCGATCTCGGCCACGACAAGGTGAAGGTCTCGTTCCGTAGCGTCGGAGAAGTCGACGTGAACAAGTTCGCCAAGCAGTTCGGCGGGGGCGGACACGCGCGAGCTGCCGGCGCGCTGATCGACGGGAATCTGGAATCAGTGAGGCACAAGGTAGTGGCAGCCGCACGGGAATTTTTGCGGGCGGAGGACAAGGCAGGCGTAGCATAGTTCTGGGACGGGCTGCATCCCCCATAGGCGATATAGTCGCCGGTGGTATAACTTCCAGCCATGAGCGTCCTCCGCAAACGATCCCGCCCTCAAGCCGACGTCGAGCACCACATTCGACACGAGCTGGCAGAAATTCTGCCGATTCTGAGAATCGAGCAGTGCGCGATCGAGCTGCAGACCTTCGATCCCGGAACCGGTACCGCGGTGTTGTTCATCAAGGGCGGCTGCCCCGACTGCGACTGCTCACCTGCCACCTTCATGCAGGGCATCGAGACGCAGCTCAAGCTCAGGATCTCAGAGCTCAAAGCCGTTCTCGCCACCGAAGAATCGACCGGATGACCGCCAACCTACAGGAGCGCGTAACGGATGCTCTCTCGCGCATCCGCAACAACCGCGTCGGCGCAAACGTCCTCGAAGCGGAGATGATTCGGGACATCGCGACGACGACCGACGGTAAGGTGAGGCTCAGTCTTTTTCTGAGCGCTGACGACGACGCCACGGTTGTGCGCGAGGTGAGACAAACGCTTCAGCAGGTACCAGGCGTGACCGATGTACGCGTCGACGTCAAGGATGCAGCTGCATCGCGAGCTACAGTCGCCTCGTCAGCCCCGGCACCACCAAAGAGCGCGGCGCCTCTACCGAAGAGCGCGCCGTCCCGCACGCTGCCGGTGATGGGACAGGAGCCGCAATCGCAGCGGGCCGCTGTTCCCGCCCCAACGCCGATCGCCTACCCGCACCTCGGCAACATCGTCGCGATCTCGAGCGGCAAAGGGGGCGTCGGTAAATCGACGGTCGCGGCGAACCTCGCAATCGCGCTGGCGAAACAGGGCGCTCGCGTAGGTCTCATGGACGCCGACATCTACGGGCCGAACATCCCGCGGATGATGGGCGTCAATGCGCCGCCGCCAGTCGAGAACGAGAAGATCATCCCGCTCCAGGCCTACGGGGTGAAGATCATGAGCCTCGGCTTCATGATCGAGCGCGACCAACCGGCGATCTGGCGCGGGCCGATCATCATGAAGATCATCACCCAGTTTCTGCGCGACGTGCAGTGGGGCGAGCTCGATTACTTCCTCGTCGACATGCCGCCCGGCACCGGCGACGCGCAGCTCTCGCTCGTTCAGGCGACGATGGTGCACGGCGCGATTATCGTCACCACGCCCCAGGAGGTCGCGTCGGGTGACGCGCTCCGCGGAGCCAAGATGTTTCAGCGCGTTGCGGTGCCCGTGCTCGGCGTCGTCGAGAACATGAGCTACTTCATCTGCCCGCACTGCGAGCACAAGCACCGGATCTTCGGCGAGGGTGGGGGGAAGAACCTGGCGGACGAGCTCGATGTACCGCTCCTCGGGGAGATTCCTTTCTTTTCCGGAGTGCTTTCGGGAGGCGATCGTGGCGAGCCGATCGTGGTCAGCGAGCCCGAGACGCCCGCGGCGAAGGCACTATACGATCTGACTGGAAGATTGACAGCGCTGCTTCCCCGCAGGGAAGCAGTAGCGCACAGTAGCTAAACCGCTACCGCTGCGTTCTTCTTGGGCCTGCTGCG
>Ga0193735_1000678_pt1 | contig 10839 bp, 8 predicted proteins | sample U1m2metaG_FD_145080 | JGI IMG/M metagenome (GOLD analysis project Ga0193735, IMG submission 145080) | Soil microbial communities from a riparian zone of the East river system, Colorado, United States - U1m2 | ecosystem: Environmental > Terrestrial > Soil > Riparian zone | place: USA: East River... | reverse complement strand
ACTGGTTGGTGAAAAATATTCCGGAGAGCAACGGCAAGGTTGGCATCCTCGGAATTTCTTACGATGGTTTCTTGCCCTTGATGGCGTTGGTGAATCCTCATCCCGCGCTCAAAGTGTCCGTGCCCATGAATCCGATGGTAGATGGTTGGATGGGCGATGACTGGTTTCACAATGGCGCCTTCCGCCAACAAAACATGGGTTACATATATGAACAGGAGGCGACGCGCAAGAACGACGCCAAATGGTGGACCAACCATTTTGACGACTACGACGTGTACATGGAGGCAGGCTCGGCAGGCGAATTGGGACGCCGTCACGGTCTCGAGCAGGTCGGCTTCTGGCGGAAGGTGCTTGAGCATCCGAGTTACGACGCGTTCTGGCGTGACCAGGCCATGGATCGAATACTCGCCGCGCAACCGCTGAAAGTTCCGGTCATGCTGGTGCACAGTCTTTGGGATCAGGAAGATATTTACGGCGCCATCGCGGTTTACAAGGCGATCAAGCCGAAGGACATAAATAGCGACAAAGTATTTCTGGTCATGGGTCCATGGCATCACGGTCAGGAGATCGATGACGCCAGCACACTCGGCGTTTTGAAATTCACTAGTGACACCGGGCTTTATTTCCGTCAGCAGATTCTGCGGCCGTTCCTGGATCACTACTTGAAAGACGGCGGGCCCAAGGCCGACGTCCCGCCAGTCTCTGCGTATGAAACCGGGACCAACATCTGGGAGCGCCTGCCGGCATGGCCGGTTGGATGCGCCAGCGGATGCACGGTCCGAGCCACGCCGCTCTATCTCGGCTCAGGTCTAAAGCTGAGCTTTGCCGACCCCGCTTCTGGCAACGCGGCGTTTGACGAATACGTCTCTGACCCCGCCAAGCCCGTGCCTTACCGCGCGCGCCCCATCCAACCGATGGGTTACAGCGACGGATTGACCTGGTCAGAATGGCTGGTGGACGATCAGCGCGAAGCGTCGGGACGTCCCGATGTACTCGCATTCACTTCTGAAGTCTTGACTGCGCCGATGAAAATCAGTGGGCAGCCAGTCGCGAATCTGGTTGCCTCCACTAGTGGCACGGACTCCGATTGGGTAGTGAAGGTGATTGATGTCTATCCCGATGAGGTTGCCGGACAGCCCGCCATGGGCGGCTACCAACTGATGATATCGGCTGATATTTTCCGCGGACGCTATCGCGAAAGTCTGGAAACTCCGAAAGCCGTTGCGTCGGATAAACCTCTGCTCTACCGCTTCGCTTTGCCGACGGCGAATCACGTTTTTCTGCCGGGACATCGGATCATGGTGCAGGTCCAATCCAGCTGGTTTCCGCTTTACGATCGGAATCCGCAAACGTTTGTATCCAATATTTTTTGGGCTAAGCCGGGAGATTTCCGGAAGGCAGTGCAACGTATCTATCACGCTCCGGGACAGGCGAGCTTTATTGAACTGCCTTTGGTTACGACACCGTAAAACTAATGCGAAGCGTGCTTCCGCGCCGATTTGTCTGGAAGCGCGAATGCAACCAGCGTATCGGAAACTTTGGGGCTAAGGGCTCCTCCGCCACCGGCTGCAATGACAACAAATTGTCTGCCTGTCTTTTTTCCCAAGTACGTGATGGGAGTGGCGTGAGCGCTGGCTTCGAGAGTCGTGACCCATAATTCCTTTCCGGTGTGTGCGTCGAAGGCGCGGAAACGGCTGTCGGTTGTGGCTCCGATGAATACCACTCCGCCGCTCACGATGGAGCCGCCCAGGTTTGGCGTCCCCGTTCTCATCTTTAATTCATCCACCGTGCCCAACGGAACTTTCCATACGATCGATCCCGTATTCACGTTGATGGCATTCAGTGTTCCCCATGGCGGTTGCTGACATGGCCATTGATGATCGTCCCAGAAGCGGGCATACTCGCCCCATTTGCTGGTGCGCCGATATCGCACGGGTGCATCCGCAGCCTGCGGTGTCATCATGCCCACAGCTCCCAATTCGTTCACATTGACGAAAAGATATCCCGTGGATGGATCGAACGAAGCGCCCGACCAGTTCGCTCCACCCAAAGAGCCGGGCATCACCAAGGTGAGATTGCGTCCATAAGGCGTATACATGCCGTGATTCTCGAGCGAATGAAACAGCTCGGTGCAATAGCGGTTTGATTCCGAGGTGACGTTGCTGATGTCGGCTGCGCTTACAGATTGCCGCGCGAGAGGTGGCGGCAGCACGGGAACCGGTTGCGTGGGCCAGGCTCCTTCGCCAGGCACATCGCTCCTGGGCACCGAACGCTCCTCTACTGGAAACAACGGCTTTCCGGTGATCCGGTCGAGGATGAATACGAAACCCATCTTCGTGACCTGAGCGACCGCGGGAATTTCGCGGCCGTTGCGCCGCACAGTGATCAACACGGGCTGCGCCGGCAGATCGTAATCCCAGATGTCGTGGTGCACGGTCTGGAAGTACCAGACCAATTTCCCAGTGGCCGCGTCCAGCGCCACCAGACAATTGGCAAACAGGTTCTGCCCCTTGCGGTCGGCGCCATAAAAATCGTAGGACGCGGAACCAATGGGAAGAAACACCAGGCCGCGCTCGGCGTCCACGCTCATCACGGACCAGACATTTGCTCCCGTGCGGTCCTTCCAGGAATCGTTCTCCCAACTTTCATGTCCGGTTTCTCCGGGTTGCGGAATGGTGTGAAAAGTCCACACCATTTTGCCGGAGCGAATGTCAAAAGCTCGCACCATGCCGCTGGGGCCCTTCGAAGGATATTCGGGAACTTCAGCACCGGTGATGACTAGATCACGATAGACAACGGGTGGTGAGGTGACGGCATATTCCGTCTCCGGCTGGAAGCCAGTCAATCCCTCACGCAGATCGATAACACCGTCTTTTCCAAAATCGCGACAGGGCTTCCCCGTCCGGGCATCGAGGGCGATCAAGCGTGCGTCGAAGGTTCCGTAGAGAATCCGACGGTCGCTTCCTGTTTTGTCCTGCCAGTACGCTACTCCACGATTCTGGTGAAACCGGCGCGGGCCGGGGAGTCCGGCTTGCGAATCGAACTTCCAAATCTCGTTGCCGGTCTCCGCATCGAGGGCAATTACTCGGCTGGAAGGAGTGGTGAAGTAAAGTACGCCATCAATCACCAACGGAGTTGATTCGAAGGGAGCAATGCGATGCCGCTCGGTGCTGCGGTCTCCGCGTGTGACTTCCCCGGTGTGATAAGTCCACACCGGTCTTAAGCGGCCGACATTTCCGGGATTGATCTGCTGCAACGCAGAGTGCCGTGTCCCGCCGGAATCGCCGCCGTAGAAAGGCCACTCTTGCGCGCATGCCAGCGATAACAGCGAGAGTATAAAGATGGCCTCAGTTAAAGTCACTGTTACAACTGTTCGAACTGAGTATTGGAAAGCCATAGTTGTGCAGCTTTGCTTTCACACTCTACGGAATCTTTCCTGACAGGTACAGCTCAGCCACATGATCGGAAATCCTTTTTGGGTCAGCGCTGGCTAAGTTCGCCAAAACCACGACAGTAAATCTGTCATCCACATAGCGCGAAATGTGAGTTTTGAATCCTTGCCAGGCGCCGCTGTGCCCAACTACACACCGGCCGTGATCAGTAGTGATGAACCAGCCAAATCCGTAATGATCAGGATTCGGCGAACCATTGTTGAGTTTGGCGGGAGTCCACATCTGGTCGAGGCTGGAGCGCTTCAAGAGTCTTTCGGTGTAAAGGGCCGCATCCCACTTCGCCAGATCTAGAATCGAGAAATACAGACTGCCGTCCGCCGTTGTGTTCACGGTAGGAGAAACCCATTCCTGATTCTTCAGCTCTCCCTTGACCAAACGATATCCCGCGGCGCGGTTGGGAATAATATCGGCCTCGTTGATGATGCGCGTGGTCTGCATTCCGAGTGGATGGAAGATTCGCTGTTGGAGGAAATCTCCGTAAAACTGGCCCGTCACCTGGTGAATCAGGATTCCGAGAGTGGCATAACCCAGGTTGCTGTAACTCCACTTTGTTCCCGGCGGAAAAGCCAGCGGAATACCGGCGATAATTTTGAAGAGCTGCTCTTCGGTGTAGTCAGCGCGGAAATTGAAACTGTCCGGATAATCGGTGAAGCCGGCGGTGTGGCTAAGGAGTTGCCGCACGCTGACACTGTCCCAACTTGCTGGAGCATCCTTTAGATACTTGGTGATGGGATCGTCGAGCCTGATCTTTCCTTCTTCCACGAGCATCATGATGGCGGTTGCCGTGAACTGCTTACCCATGGAGCCGGACTGAAATACAGTCTCAGGTTTCACCGGGACTTGGTGTTCCAGGTTGGATACTCCGAAGCCCTGCGCCCGAATGATGTTGCCGTCACGCGCGACCAGCAGCGCCAATCCTGGAATATGTTGCCGTTGCATTTCAGCGTTTACATATTCGCCCACCGGATCGGGATGTGCACTCTGCGCATTTCCTGTTGCGGCTAGCACTGCAACAAAAAGGATGGCTTGATGGAATCGATTCATTCGACCTCTGTCCTCCTGACCGACAAACAAAAACCCACGCTATAATATGCCGCTCGCATGCGCTTTCTATCGGCCCTCTGTATTTCTCACTTGTTGATCGCGATTCTTCTAGGGCAGGACGCGGCTAAATCCCAGCCGATTACAGCTTTACTGGTATGACCTCCGCGCTCGGCGTGCGGGCAGCTATCTTTCATCCGGCGATAAGCGCGTGCGTTTTGGAATTGGTGGGGAGTCGATGGTGCAGAACGTTGAAATCCGTTGGCCTAGCGGCAACGTGCAGAAACTTGAGAATGTACAAGGGGACCAGAGGGCAAGTGGATGAGCCCACGGCTGGCCAATCCGAAAAAGCGATCAAGCGATGAGCATTGCAGAACCTCGCCGGCTTATTCGCTCTTTGCGGGAAGGGGCTCCGCCGAGACCAGGAAATCCCGCCATAGTTGTCGTTCTGGCAAGTAGTCCCGCCGATAGGTTAAGCGCATCCAGGTCTCGCGATGCAACGCAATGCACCAACGGTTTACTTCAATAACGTAATACACAATCCCCCCTTGCCATGCTCTTCCGAGGAGAAGCCTCCTGATGGTTGTACTCAGGGGAGCAGAAGCTCGCAATCGGTGATTGAAGGTAGAGTGGGGACTATCAAGTTGTAGTAACCGGCCCAAAACGCTGGAGCAGCTTGGATGTCAGGGCCTTACAGTGGACTGGGTGCGGTGGAAATGAACCAGCACAGACTAGAGATGCGAAGTGTTATGGCGCCTCGGCTTGATCGCGTTGCTGTTCGAGGAACGAGCTAGCTTCTTTCAGCAGGCCATCTCGTTTGGCTTGATCCTCTTCCGACAATGCATCCCAAACCTTCTCCAGCCAGGTTGCGAGTTCCAATTCCATGCTGTGAGCTTCTCACATCGTATGGTCGGCAGACGATCAGGTCTTTACCCTACTTAACGCTGAAGCGAAAGGTATTAAGGGGATACTCAATCTCCGAGGGTGCCCCGTTCAAGCTCCGCTTGGGCGGGGATTTTGATCGAGCAAACGAATAGCTGGTCATTGCCGATTGCTACAATCACAAAATGTCCTTGCAGTTCCAGGTCGAATCCACGTATGAGGCGGCGCGGCTTGGCCGGCTGATCACCCCGCATGGGGAAGTCGAGACTCCGGTATTCATGCCGGTTGGGACATTGGCGTCGGTAAAAGGCGTCTCACAAGATATTCTTGAAGAGCTCGATGTACAAATCCTGTTGGGCAACACCTATCACCTCTATCTGCGACCTGGCGTCGAACAGATCAGGCGTCTCGGCGGGCTTCATCGCTTCATGGCCTGGCCACGCCCGATTCTCACGGATTCCGGCGGCTTCCAGGTTTTCAGCCTCAACGAACTGCGCAAAGTGAATGAGGAAGGGGTGACGTTCCGCTCACACCTCGACGGATCCTCTCACTCGTTCAGTCCAGAGAGCGCAATTGAAGCGCAGGTAGGATTGGGCGCCGACGTCATTATGGCGTTCGATGAGTGCACCGAATACCCGGCCCCACGGGAACGAGTGCTGCAGTCGATGGAACTCACGCTGCGCTGGGCGGAACGCAGCAAGAATTATTTTGACGAGCACAAGGAGGAGGTTCCATGGTTTCAGAATGATGACCGCATCAAGGAAGGTCAGCATCAGACGCTTTTCGGTATCGTGCAGGGCGGAATGGACCTCGAATTGAGGAAAGAATCGGTGGAACGTACCGTAGAAATCGGTTTTCCGGGATACGCCATCGGTGGTCTCAGCGTAGGGGAGCCGAGATCGCTGACCCGGGAAGTCGTAGAGGCCACAATCGAACATCTGCCAGCTGACAAGCCCCGCTACCTCATGGGCGTGGGAACGCCCGAGGAGATTGTCGAGTACGCTTCGCTGGGAATCGACATGATGGATTGCGTGCTGCCTACCCGAGCGGCGCGCCACGGCCTGTTGTTTACTTCGGAAGGCAAGGTTTCCATCAAACAGGCCCGTTACGCGAACGATCAGTCGCCGCTTGACCCGAATTGCGCATGCCGCGTATGTGCACGATACTCCCGAGCCTACCTGCGGCACTTGTATGCCTCTAACGAAGTGCTGGCGCAAGTTCTCAATACCATCCACAACCTGAGCTTCTACCTTGACACCATGCGGAGGGTGCGTCATTCTATTGCGCTTGGGAAGAGGGCCTGTTTTCTTTCAGGTGTATAGTCTCAACCGAAACCTGGCTCGATTCCCTGTTCATGCCTGAAGCTGAAGGACATCCGGCCTGAATAAGAAGATAACTCCTCAATAATCATTTGCACCGGTAGCGCGGCAAGGCGCGGGTGCAATCATGAGCAAAACTGATTTCTAGGTCTTCATGAACTTGCAATACCTGTTGGCAGTGCAAACGCAAGGGGCCGGGACCAGTTTGCCGTTCCTGGGGATGATGGCGTTGATGTTCGCCATCTTTTATTTCTTGCTGATCATGCCGCAGCAGCGACGTCAGAAAAAGTGGCAACAGATGCTGCAGGAATTGAAAACGGGGGATAAGGTCGTCACCAGCGGCGGGCTTCATGGCACTATCGTGGCCATCAAGGACGAGTATCTTCATCTGCGGGTGCCGCCGGATAATTTGCGCCTCGAGGTAAGCCGTGCCTCAATCCTGTCGGTGACTACGGAGAAGGAGCCAGGCAAGTAGCAGCGGTTTGCGATTATCGATCGAAGTGGCATCTAAACTGATATCAACATCACAAATTAGATCATGAACAAGAATTTAGGCTGGAAACTCGGACTCATTGCGGCCACGCTGGTGGTCTTTCTAATCGGCATCTTCGGTATTCCGAAAGAATTTTCGGGGAAGGGGTTGCTGGCTTCTCTCCAAGATCGGATTCACCTGGGCTTGGATCTCAAAGGCGGAACTCACCTGATCCTGCAAGTACAAGTAAACGACGCTGTCAATGTGGACTCAGACAACGCCGTCGAACGATTGAAGGCGGATATGCGCAGCCGCAAAATCAATTACGCGGAGATCACCAAGCCCGACCCAGTCAATAATCCCGACAAGGTTGTGATCAAAGGTGTCCCGCCGGAGTCCGGTGCCGACTTGCGCTCGATCATCAGCGACCGCTTGCCCGAATACGAGTTGACCTCTGGAGCCGAGAACACCTGGACAGTTTCAATGAAACCGCAGGCGCTGACTGAACTGAAGGACCGGGCGGTAACCCAGGCTATCGAGACTATCCGCAATCGTATCGATCAGTTAGGCGTCACTGAACCCATCATCCAGGCGCACGGGCTGGGACAATATCAAATCCTGGTGCAGCTGCCGGGGATAGACGATCCCGGACGAGTGAAAGAAATCATGCAGTCCACCGCCATGCTGGAAATTCGCCAGTCCCTGGGTGGCCCCTACTCAAGTGAGCAAGCGGCGCTGCAGGAGCATGGTGGAGTGCTGCCGCCGGATGCGGTCTTGATGCGAGGCAAAAGCATCGGCACTCGTGACAGCGACAGCGGAGAAACCTGGTACCTGGTATCGCGGGCGTCTGCTGTCACTGGTCGCGATCTGCGCACTGCGGATCCCTCGCGCGATGAGAACGGGCAACCAGCAGTTCATTTCAATCTCACTGGAGAAGGTGGGCGGAGATTTGCCAGCTTCACGGGGGCGCACGTAGGCGACAACCTTGCCGTCGTCCTGGACAACAAAGTCCAAGAGGTCGCGGTCATCAAAGAGCAAATTCACGATACCGGCGTCATTAACGGCCGTTTTTCTGAGCAGGAAGCTAAGGACCTGGCAATGATCCTGCGCTCGGGAGCCCTCCCTGCCAGCATCAAGTATCTCGAAGAGCGCACGGTGGGCCCGTCGCTCGGAGCTGACTCAATCCGCGCCGGGGTGCAGGCTGCAATCATCGGCATGCTCGCGGTGCTGATCTTCATGCTGATTTATTATCGCGGCGCGGGAATCAATGCGGACGTGGCGTTGATCTTGAATTTGATTATCCTGCTTGGATTCCTGGGCTATAGCGGAGCAACGCTCACCTTGCCGGGCATTGCGGGAGTGATACTGACCATCGGCATGGGCGTGGATTCAAATGTGCTGATTTTTGAGCGCATCCGAGAAGAGCTGCGCAACGGAAAGACTCCCCCTTCAGCGGTGGAGCAGGGCTTCGGTCACGCCTGGGTCACGATCGTCGATACCCACGTGACGACTATCGTTTCAGCCTTTATTTTGTTCATTTTCGGTACGGGTCCGGTGCGCGGGTTTGCGGTCACGCTGACCTTCGGTCTACTGGCGAACCTGTTTACCGCGGTGTTCGTTTCGCGAATGATTTTCGATTGGATCTTGAGCCGCAAACAGCGCGGCGAAGCGTTAAGCATCTAGTCACAAAAACATAAGAGGTTCAAAGCGGCGTGGAATTTTTTCGTAATCCAAACATAGATTTTCTCAGCAAAAAGTGGTATTTTCTCGCCTTTTCGTTAGTGTTCAGCGTGGCGGGTGTTCTTTCCATGCTTTTCTGGCATGGCATCCCGCTGGGAGTGGACTTTCGCGGCGGCACGCTGGTTTACGTAAAGTTTTCGCACGCACCGAATGACAACGCCATCCGGGCCGCGATGGACCGCGCGGGTCTGCACAATGCGCGCATCCAACGTTATGGGCCGGCGGCCAACAATGAGGTGCTGGTTGCACTCGAAGAAAAGGAAACCAACGAGCAGGCCCTCGACCGGGGCAAGCTGCAGATCATCAATGCTCTTGAGTCGAATGCTCCGCAAGGCAAGCTGGACCTGAATAACACCAGCTCTTTGGCATTGGCAAATTACCTGTTGCAGAAGGATCCGCTGCATGCGGGAACAGATGCTAATCAGCGGTATACGGCGCAAGCGCAGGCCATCGTGGCTTATCGCGACAAAACCCGGGGCGGCGTGCTCAGTTCTTTCGACGAACTTAAGGGCGTTGCCGATCCAGCAGTGATCTCGGCTTTAAGCGAAGGCTTCTACCTTTCTGATTTCGGAGTGCGGAACGTGGAAATCGTCGGACCACAGGTCGGCAAACAATTACAGACGCAAGCCAAGCTTGCTGTCTTATACTCGCTGGCCGGAATGCTGGTCTACCTGGGATTCCGTTTCGAATGGATCTATGGTGTGGCTGCGGTGGTTACGGTGTTTCACGACACGCTGATTACCGTGGGAGCGTTTTCGCTGACTAACAAAGAAATTTCGCTCACCGTGATCGCAGCCATCCTAACGCTGATTGGTTATTCGAATAACGACACGATTGTGATCTTCGACCGTATCCGCGAGAATTTGAAATTGATGCGCCGCGAAAAGCTGGCGGACATTGTCAATAAGAGCATTAACCAGACCCTGAGCCGGACAATCCTGACCGCAGGGTTAACGTTCCTCACAGTTTTGGCTCTGTACCTCTTCGGCGGCGAGGTGTTGCACGGATTCTCTTTTGCCCTGGTGATAGGAATTCTGATCGGGACTTATTCCTCGATTGCCATTGCCGCGCCGATCCTGGTCGCCTATCAGGATTGGCGGTCGAAACGAGGTAAGCAGGCGCCGATGGTCGGTGTCGGCAAAGAGAGTAGCCGCCGGCGCGCAGTATAGTTTGGCGTCGTAAGTCATTGATTTAATGGAACGTGTTGGTCGAGTGGAGGGTTTGCCGGGAAATAAGAACTCGGGAGCAAAGAGGGCGCCAGCGGTGTCTAAGGGATACGTAGGGTCTGTGTAGGAGAAAACCTTATGTTTGAAGACAGCCTTATCGAATCAGGTGGCAAGCTTAAGACCAAGCGCGGAGCAACCACGTTGTTTTCGTTTGTCTTGCAAATGATTCTGCTCGGCGTTCTGATCCTCATCCCGCTTCTGTACACAGAAGCCTTACCCAAAACGCAATTGATGACGTTTCTGGTGGCGCCACCACCGCCACCTCCGCCGCCGCCGCCGGCGGCCGCGACTCCCATCAAAGTCGTCAAGATTCAGAGCGAGATCGTCAACGGTCAGCTGCGAACCCCAACCAAGATCCCTGAGAAAGTACAGATGATCAAAGAAGAAGAAGCTCCCCCACCGATGAACTCGATGGCGGGGGTGGTCGGGGGCGTACCGGGTGGTGTGCCAGGGGGACAGATGGGTGGTGTGATCGGTGGCATCATAAGCTCCACCCCAGTTTCTGTACCCAAAGTGGCTACGCCGCAGCGGGTCCGTGTATCCCAGGGCGTCACCCAGGGTCTTTTGATTCGCAAGGTTCAGCCTAACTATCCTCCCCTGGCACGCCAGGCGCGCATCCAAGGGGCGGTGTTGCTCCAAGCTGAGATCAGCAAGGACGGAACAATTCAGAACCTGCGGTTAATTAGCGGGCACCCCATGCTGACTTC
>Ga0193735_1000677_pt1 | contig 10851 bp, 11 predicted proteins | sample U1m2metaG_FD_145080 | JGI IMG/M metagenome (GOLD analysis project Ga0193735, IMG submission 145080) | Soil microbial communities from a riparian zone of the East river system, Colorado, United States - U1m2 | ecosystem: Environmental > Terrestrial > Soil > Riparian zone | place: USA: East River... | reverse complement strand
CCAAATCGATCAGTTGGAGTCGTTCTACGAAGAAGCAATCGCAATGAACGGCGCCGCTGAGCCGGTGAAGTCGAAGCCAATTGTTCACATCGCTGCGGAGTTCGCCGAGAGATTGCCGGCGGAATAGGCTCGAGGTTCCGAGAATTTTGTTTGTCATCCGGGCAAAACGCGCTTTGGTATGCGCGTTCAAGTTGTAGCCGGGGCGGCCTTGCCGCCGTAATCCCGAAAGTGCGGGACGAAGGCTGATGACCTTGGCAGGCCGGCGCCACCGATGCCGGCTACAGCTGTGCTTAAAACAAAATGCGCAATCGTTGTTTACTGATATCGATCCTGGCATTGGCCTCCAGCGCAATGCTTGCCACGTCGACATTTGCAGCTGAAGCGGGCACGACTGAGCACGAAGGCGTCTCGTTAAAACCCCAGATGCTTGTTCAGTTCGGCGGTTTCGGGATCACAAACTCGATGCTAGTGACCTGGATCGTCGCCGCCGGCATTATCATTTTTGCACAAATCGCAACCCAACGGGTTGAGCGCATCCCCAGCGGGATTCAAAATTTTTGGGAGTGGTTAGTTGACGGTTTGCACAATTTCTTGGAAAACATCATCGGCCGTGAGTTAGTGGCCAAGGGATTTTGGTTTTTTGCCACGATTTTCATTTTTATTCTGTTCGTGAACTGGTTCGGCTTAATCCCGGGAATCGGAACAGTCGGCTGGGGTCATTACGACTCGACCGGTACTTTTGTGGTCGATCGCCCCCTTCTGCGTGGCGGCAACGCGGACCTGAACATGACGACCGCAATGTCGGCGGTTTTTTTCGTCATGTGGTTTGTTTGGGCGATCCAGGCGAACGGAGTCGGAGGATTTCTAAAACATCTGTTCGGACCCAAAGGAGAAACGTCTGGAATAGTGAAGATCCTCATGGTTGTCATTTTCTTCGCCGTGGGATGGCTCGAAGTGATTTCGATTCTATTTCGACCGATTGCGCTCAGTTTTCGATTATTCGGGAACATCTATGCTGGCGAAAGCATTCTCGAAGCGATGTCCACGATGAATCCGTGGCTGTCGCCGATTTTGCCGATTCCGTTCTATTTCCTCGAAGTGCTCGTGGGATTTGTGCAGGCGCTTGTTTTCATGCTGCTGACTGCGGTTTTCACAATGTTGATTGCAGAACACCAGGAGGTACCGGAGCAGGCGCACTGATTTTTCGGCGATCTCGTGACGAGATCGCAAAACCAACTAAGAAAAATATGATACTACCAATACTAGCAGAACTGAGCGGAAGCATTCACGTCGGGCTTGCCGCGATGGGCGTCGGAATCGGAATCGGCTTGACCGGCTTGGGAATGACCAGCGCGGTCGGTCGCAATCCCGGTGCGTTCACGCAAGTGCTCGTGCACGGAATTCTCGCCATCGCGTTGACCGAGGCGATCGTGTTCTACGCTCTCTACCTCGTTCACTAACTTTCACAGGGGAGGCAATCGATATTGCGCCCGAAATTTAGTTTATGAACCTGATAATTGCCGCCAGCAGCGGAGGTGTAACCGATATCTTGCGCGAAACAGCTGAAACATTCGGCTGGAATTGGAAGTTGTTTCTATCGCAGGTAATTAGCTTCTGCATTGTTGCATTCCTTTTGCAACGATTCGCATACAAACCGATCCTTGCCCTACTCGAGGAGCGCCGGCGCAAGATCGAAGAAGGCCAGATTAACGCGGAAAAAATCCGAAAGGAACTCGCCGAAGCAGAGAAGCGTTACCAGGAAATTGTAGCGAAGGCGAACGCAGACGCGCAAAAAATGATTGACGAAGCCCGCGAAAGCGCTGCGCACCTATCGGAGCGCAAGCAACAGGAAGCGATTGTGGCTGCAGAGCAAATCATGACAAAAGCGCGTGAAGCCAGTGCGATTGAGCATGAACGCACAATGGAATCTTTGAAGCGCGAGCTTGGGCGCCTGGTAGTTGATACCACGGCAAAAGTCACCGGCAAGGTGTTAACGCCTGAAGACCAACAGCGCCTGCAGGAAGAAGCAGCTCGCCAACTCGCTTGATGAAGATCAACAAGGAAATTCGTCAGCTCTCGCGCGAAATGCTTCGAGCAAGCTTCACTGATGGACAGCTCGACGCCGGGAGGACCAGGTCGCTGGTCGACTCGCTTATTGCAAAGAAGCCGCGCAATTACATCGACGTCCTGAAGAACTACAGACGTCTGCTGCGGCTCGAACTCGAAAAGCGCCGCGCTCGAGTTGAAACGGCAAGCGAACTGGATTCGACGACAAGTTCGGAACTCGTTGCTAATCTGAAAAAGAAATACGGCAGCGATCTGACCGCCGAGTTTATCGTTAACCCTGAGCTTCTCGGCGGAATGCGCGTTCGCGTCGGGAGCGATGTGTGGGATGGAACTGTGCGCAATCGGCTGGAACAGCTCGAGCGACAACTTTAATCAACCGAAAATCATGAGCAGCATACTTGAAGAGATCGAAACAAAAATTGAAGGACTAAAAACCTCAACGACCAAAAGTAACGTCGGCGTGGTACGCGAAACAGGGGATGGAGTCGCGCGCATCGAGGGGCTGAGCGATGTGATGCTTAATGAGATGATCGAATTTCCAAACGGAGTGTTCGGCCTCGCATTGAACCTCGAAGAAACTGAAGTCGGCGCTATTTTAATGGGCGATACCACGAAAGTCGCAGAAGGCGACGAGGTAAGAACCACTGGTAAACTGTTGCAGGTTCCAGTCGGCAAGGCATTGCTCGGGCGTGTTGTTAACACCTTGGGCCAGCCGTTGGATGGGAAAGGGCCAGTCAAGAGTGACGCGTTTTATCCTCTTGAGAAAATTGCGCCGGGGGTCATCAAGCGCCGCAGCGTGAATCAGCCGGTGCAAACAGGAATCATGGCAATCGACGCGATGATTCCCATCGGTCGCGGACAGCGCGAGTTGATTATCGGCGACCGCGCGACTGGCAAAAGTACGATCGCCATCGACACGATCATCAGCCAGGCGCGTTTGAACAAGGCGGCCGAGGACCAGGGCGACAAGAATTATCGGCCACTCTACTGTATTTACGTTGCGATCGGTCAGAAAAATTCCAATGTGGCGCGCGCTCTTGCGGTGCTCGAAAAAGAGGGCGCGATGCCATACACGACGATCATTTCAGCACCGGCGTCGGACACCGCTACCAACCAGTACCTGGCACCATTCGCCGGCGCGGCTTTGGGCGAATGGTTCATGGACAATGGAATGGATGCGCTCATTGTTTTCGACGATCTGTCGAAGCATGCGGTCGCGTATCGGCAGGTTTCGCTTGTGCTGAAGCGCCCGTCGGGTCGCGAAGCCTACCCAGGCGACGTGTTTTACTTGCATTCACGTTTGCTTGAACGCAGCGCGCGCATGGCCGAGGAATTCGGTGGCGGATCGCTCACTGCGTTGCCGATTATTGAGACGCAAGCTGGCGACGTTTCGGCTTACATTCCGACAAACGTGATCTCGATCACGGACGGTCAGATTTATCTCGAGACAGATCTATTTTATCAGGGTGTTCGGCCAGCCATTTCGGTCGGGTTATCCGTAAGCCGCGTTGGTTCAGCGGCACAGATCAAAGCAATCAAGCAGGTAGCTGGTAAAGTGAAGCTTGATCTGGCGCAATTTCGCGAGCTGGCTGCGTTTGCGCAATTTGGTTCCGATCTGGACGCGGCGACGCGAGCGCGACTCGATCGGGGTCAACGCATTGTCGAGCTTTTTAAACAAAAACAGTACACCCCAATCCCAGTAGAAGGGCAGGTCGCCGTGATGTGGGCCATGCAAAACGGATATGTCGATCCTGTTCCCGTCGAGCGCGTCAAGGAGTACCAACTAAAACTTCAGGATTGGTTGGAAACGCGGAAAGAAGGATTGCGCCGAGCGATTCGCGAGAAGAAGGAGTTGGATAAAGACCTCGAGTCGCAATTGAAAGCGGCGCTTGATGAATTTAAAGCGACCTGGCGATGATGCGGCGGCTTCGCAATCCGCAGTTTGTAATGTGTAATTTGTAATGGCGAACACGCAGGACATACGGCGCCGGATCAAATCGATCCGCAACACCGCGCAGATCACCAAAGCGATGCAAATGGTGGCTGCTTCCAAGATGCGCAAAGCGCAGCAGCATGCGCTTGCCGGACGGCCTTACGCTGCATTGATGAATAGGGTTTTCGTCTCGTTACAAAAACGGACGGACCCCAAGTTGCATCCGCTTTTGGAAATTCGGCCTCTTAAAAAGGAACTGGGCCTGATCATCAGCACCGACAAGGGGCTTTGCGGCGCATTGAATACGAACCTCTTTCGCGAGGCCGCAAACTTTGATCGGGCCAAAACAGTCTTCGTGGTGACTGGAAAAAAGGCGCGACAATTTATTGCGCGGACGAAACGGGAACTGCTGGCGGATTTCGAGCTCAAAGATTCTCCCAGCTTCCTTGAAACCAAACCGCTCGCACGATTTTGCATAGAAAAATTTCTCAGGGGCGAGGTGGACAAAGTCTCGGTGCTCTACACGCATTTCATCAACACGATCAACCAACGTTCGGTGGTGCAGACGCTTCTGCCGATCAGCAGTTTTGATTTACCGAAGAGCGAATCCGCCCAGGCTGAAAGCCAAGGGGTCGATCCGATGATAGGCTACGTATTCGAGCCGAACGCCGAGGTCGTCCTTGATTCGATGCTGCCGTATTATATTTCCTACCAGGTTTTCCAGATGATCCTCGACGCGCGCGCATCCGAGCACAGCGCGCGCATGGTCGCGATGAAGAACGCGACTGACAACGCGAACGAATTCATCAAGGACCTCACGCTCGAATACAACAAAATGCGTCAGGCCGGCATCACCACGGAGTTGCTCGAGATCGCTACTGCGCAAATGGCGCTCTCTTAATCAATTTATGAACACAGGAAACATCGTTCAAGTCATCGGTCCCGTTGTGGACGTGGAATTTCCGCACGGGAATGGGTTACCAAAAATCTATAACGCGCTCGAAATCGAGTACGAGGTGAACGGCAACCCGACGAAGCTCACGCTCGAAGTCCAGCAGCACCTGGGTGAAAACTGGGTCCGCTCCATCGCCATGTCTTCTACCGACGGATTGAAGCGCGGGATGAGCGTCACGGATACTGGCGGGCCAATCACCGTCCCAGTCGGAGAAGCTGTGCTCGGCCGGCTTTTCAACGTGACGGGCGATCCAGTCGATAATCGTGGTCCGGTAAAATTTGAAAAACGTTATCCGATCCACCGCCCCGCGCCGGCGTTAACCGAACAGGACACAAAGGTGCAGATCCTCGAAACAGGAATCAAGGTCATCGATCTCGTTTGCCCATTTTCGAAGGGTGGCAAGGTCGGCGCATTCGGTGGCGCGGGCGTCGGCAAGACGGTTATCATCCAGGAATTGATCAACAACATCGCCATAAAGCATGGCGGCGTCTCGATGTTTGCAGGTGTAGGCGAGCGTTCCCGTGAAGGTAACGACCTTTACAAAGAAATGAGTGAAGCAGGCGTGATCGACCAAAAAGATTTGTCGAAATCGAAAGTCGGGATGGTTTTCGGCCAGATGAACGAACCGCCGGGCGCACGCTTACGCGTCGGACTTTCGGCGCTGGCCATGACCGAATTTTTCCGGGACGAACGCAACCAGGACGTGCTGCTCTTCATTGATAATATTTTTCGATTCTCCCAGGCAGGCTCCGAAGTCTCGGCGCTACTTGGGCGGACCCCATCCGCAGTTGGTTATCAGCCGACGCTCGCCGCCGAGATGGGCGACTTGCAAGAAAGAATTACATCCACAAACAAAGGGTCGATCACTTCGTTCCAGGCAGTTTATGTTCCGGCGGACGATCTCACCGACCCCGCGCCAGCAAACACATTCGCGCACCTCGATTCGACGATCGTGCTTGAGCGCTCGATCGCCGAACTTGGAATTTATCCGGCGGTTGATCCGCTGGCGTCGACGTCGAAATCGCTCGCTCCGGAAATTGTCGGCGAAGAGCATTACAACGTCGCTCGAGGTGTACAACGAGTGTTGCAACGATACAAAGATCTTCAGGACATCATCGCGATTCTTGGAATGGACGAGTTGAGTCCCGAAGACAAACTGACCGTCTATCGCGCACGCAAGATTCAACGCTTTCTCAGCCAGCCATTTCACGTGGCCGAGGTTTTCACCGGCACGAAAGGACAGTACGTCTCGATTGAAGAGACAGTCCGCGGCTTTAAGGAAATTCTCGATGGCAAACACGACGACGTCCCTGAGCAAAATTTCTACATGAAGGGCAACATCGATATGATCAAGGAAAGTTAGAGGGCTGAAGGGTTAAACCGTTGAAGCGTTCTGCTGTTCAATCGCTGAAATCACTAAATTGCTAAATCGTTAAATCGAACACCATGGCCACATTGAAACTCGAGATCGTAACGCCGGAGGAAAAAATTTATTCCGAAGACGTGGACATGGTCACCTTGCCCGGCTCGGAAGGCGAACTTGGCGTTTATCCCAAACATGTCCCGCTGCTCACGACATTGAAGCCGGGTGAGCTGCGCATTTTGAAAAACGGCCGCGAAACTGCGATGGCCATCGGCGAGGGCTTTGTGGAAATTAAGGCGGAAGCGGTTTCGGTCTTGACCGACATGGCGCTCGAATCCGAGAAGATCGACATCGCAGCCGCCGAGGCAGCGGTTGAGCGCGCCAAGGCGGCGATGAAAGAAGATCACACCCCTGAACACGTGGCAGCCATTCAGGCGTCTCTGCAAAAAGCGCTTGCCCAGTTACACGTCAAACGTCGCCGTCACGGGTAGCAAATGTAGAGGCGGTCGCCGCGGCGATCGCCCACATATACTGAATTAAACGCTTGGCACAAGCACCGCTAGACGCTCTCGGAATCATCGCCGGCAACGGCGTGTACCCCAGACTGCTTGCTGATTCAGCGCGAAAGGCTGGCGTTAAGAAAATCGTCGCGGTCGCGTTCACGGGCGAGACCGATCCAGCCCTCGCGCGACATGTGGATCTGTTCGAATGGATGCGCGTTGGCCAACTGAATCGGCTCCTGAAATTTTTCCGTACGCACGACATTCATCAGACAATCATGGCCGGACAAATCGCGCCGAAAAATCTTTTTGATTTGCAGCCGGATTGGAAGGCGCTGCTTTTGTTGGGAAAACTAAAAGAGCGCAATGCCGAATCCATCTTCGCGGCCATCGCGGATGAACTTGCAAAAATCGATGTCGAACTTTTGCCGGCGACAACATTTCTCGAAGATTCACTCGCGCCGGCAGGTTTGGTTGCAGGAGCGAAGTTATCCCGCCAGGAAGAGGAGGATGTCGATCTTGGCTGGAAGACCGCGAAGGAAATCGCGCGGCTCGACATAGGCCAGACCATGATTGTGAAAAATGGAACGCTTGTCGCGGTGGAAGCATTTGAAGGAACAAATGAAACAATCAAGCGCGGCGGTGCGCTCGCGCGCAATGGCGCCGTCATGGTCAAGGTTGCCAAACCAAATCAAGACATGCGGTTCGACGTGCCGGTGATCGGTCTCGAGACAATTCGCATCTGTGCCGAAGCACGAGTGCGCGTGATCGCCGTTGAAGCTGGAAAGACGTTGCTGCTCGAGCGCGATGCGATTGTTGACCTCGCCAATCGCTCGAAGCTATCGATTGTTGCTCGGGCTTTTTAGGCTGCACGGCATCGGTCATTCGGCTGACAAATCAACGTCGGTTCGCAAAACCCGAGGTATTCCTTTCTTGACGAGCCTTGTAGCCCAGGGATACACAGCGTGACCAAAATCGTTATGCACAAACCAATGCTATGCGTAATCGTGACTGCACTTGGGTTCGCAACGCAAATACCACGATCAGTCGCTGCAGATGTGGAGTGGGATAGAAGTGTGCTACCGCGTCCGGCACAGCCGTTCGAAGGCGTCGCGAAACGTACGCTGGAAGGATCCAAATCGGGTTTTACTCGCCCAGTGAAAGCTCCGCCGGATGCGCCGAATGTTCTCCTCGTGCTTATTGACGATGCCGGCTTCGGTAATCCGTCCACGTTCGGCGGCCCCGTCGCCACGCCCACGTTCGACAAACTCGCGGCGGAGGGACTTAGGTACAATCGATTTCACGTAACGGCGCTTTGTTCTCCCACGCGCGCGGCCCTGCTTTCGGGCAGGAACCATCATGCGGTAGGATTCGGCTCGATCTCCGAATTGATTGGTGGTTGGCCAGGCTACAGCACGAACTGGCCGACCAGCGCTGCTTCCCTTGCACAAATTCTTCAGGCCAACGGCTACAACACTGCTGCTATTGGGAAATGGCATCTCACGCCCGACGCGCAGCAGGGGCCGGCGGGTCCTTTTGATCGCTGGCCGAACGCGCTGGGCTTCGACTATTTCTGGGGATTCCTCGGAGGAGAAAACAGCCAGTTCGATCCGCTCCTTGCCGAGAACAACAACATCATCGGCGTACCGAAGGAGAAGAATTTTTATCTCAATGACGCCATGGCCGAACACTCGATTTCCTGGATTCGTAATCAGAAAGCGCAGGCACCGGATAAACCTTTCTTTCTCTATTTCTCAACTGGGGCAACTCATGCGCCACACCAAGTGCCGAAGGAATGGAGCGACAAATACAAGGGCAAATTCGATCAGGGCTGGGACAAGTTGCGCGAGGAGACGTTCGCACGGCAGAAGCAGCGCGGCGTGATTCCGGCCAACGCCAAACTGACACCTCGTGATCCGGCGTTCCCCGCTTGGGACAGCGCACCGCCAGAAGAAAAGAAAGTGTATGCGCGTCAGATGGAGGTTTATGCGGGTTACCAGGAAAACACCGACCACGCCGTCGGACGTGTCGTACAAGCGATTGAGGAGATGCGTCTCGCTGACAATACGCTCGTCATTTACATCTTCGGCGACAACGGCGCGAGCATGGAAGGAACAGAGAACGGGACGTTCAACGAGATCATAACCTTGAACGGCATCCCACTCACTGCTGAGCAGCAATTAAAGGCGATCAAAGCTTACGGCGGCCTCGGAAAATGGGGCGGCCCGGACATGGATCCGCATTACGCGGCAGCATGGGCGTGGGCGGGAAACACGCCATTTAAATGGGGAAAGCAAGTGGCTTCGCATCTCGGCGGCATCCGCAACCCAATGGTCATCAGCTGGCCAAAACGCATCAAGGACAAAGGCGGCTTGCGCAGCCAATTCACACACTGTACCGACATCGCTCCAACCATCCTGGAAGCTGCTGGCCTGCCGGCGCCAAAGGAAGTCAACGGTGTTGCACAGATGCCGATGCATGGCGTGAGTTTTCTATCCACGTTCGATAATGCAAATGCGCCCTCGCGCCACACTCAACAGTATTTCGAGATTTTGGGAAACCGCGCCATGTACAAGGACGGCTGGATCGCATGCTGGCGCCCGGACCGAGTTCCGTGGAAGTTGGATCCTCCAACGCTCGCGCGGTTTGCACCAGACAAATGGAACCCGGACGACGACAAGTGCGAGTTGTATAATCTCGACGAGGATTTCTCGCAGGATAACGATCTTTCGGCCAAGTATCCGGACAAAGTACGCGAACTCACTGCGCTGTTTTGGGCCGAGGCCGAGAAATACCAGGTGACACCGCTATTTGGCGAGATTGCCTTTCTATGGGGCTTTCCCAAACACTCGACTGATCAAACGAAATTCACCTATTACAATGGAACCGAAAACATCTCACCCGGCATGATTCCTCCCATTTACAATCGTTCGTACAGCATTAGCGCAGATCTGAATAACCCGGGCCGATCAGGTCTTGGGTTTCGTCCCGGAATAGAAGGCGTCATCGTGGCGGAAGGTAGTTTCCTTGGCGGTTTCTCGCTTTATGTCGAAGAAGGACGACTGAAGCACACCTATAGTTTCCTTGGTTTGAAACTGGACACCATCACGTCGCGTGATGAGCTGCCGAAAGGCAAAGTCAACGTCCGCTATGAGTTCACCGCCGATAAACCCGGCGAGTTCGCTACCAGCGGCACAAGCCGACTCTTTATCAACGGGAAACAGGAAGTCGAAGACAAGATCGAGCACACCGTGCCGCTTCGGTTTACCGCTTACGCTGGCATGGACATCGGCACCGACAACGGTCTCCCAGTCGTCCCAAAACTTGGGTACGCTAAACTCCTGGCGAAGTACTTCAGTGGCACGATCGAAAAGGTGGAGTTTGATCTTAATCCGCAGAAACTCAGTACCGAAGATTTGCAACGGATGTATCTAGAGCATTTTGCGAGCGCAGTGCGCAACTAATCGATCACCGACCGCGGCGCTTCTCCATAGCATCGCGAATGGCCTGTTGACGAATCGCCTGTAGCTTTTGGTACTGGTCAGGTGAAAGAATCGCCTTCATCTGAGGATCGGTCTGCTGGTGGATCGCCCTGATCTGCTGCATTTTTTGAAAACCCGAGAGCGAACTGTTGTTCTTAATGGCTTCTACTTTTGGACCTTCGTCGGCGAGAATGGGCAGAATCTTGGCCTTCTGTTGCGGCGTTAGATTAAGTTGTTGCGATATCGCTTGAAGCTTCGCAGCTTTCGTTTGAGCAAACGATGTCGGTGTCACGAGCACAAACGTGCCGAAGCATAGAGCCGCTGCGATTGAGCGGATGTACTTTTTCATGTTGTTGTTTCTCCTTATTTGGTTCGACGGGATCGTGGTGAAACGGTCTTAGCGAGTCAAGCCGAATCGAGCGCGAATTAAATTCAGGAGCGACGCTCACAACTATTATCTTGAACCAGGCTACAAGTCTTTTGTAGAACCAAAGAAATAAAGGCGCCTCAAGACCAGCTATCGCTCAAACAAGTTACCAAGCTGCGTATTC
>Ga0193735_1000676_pt1 | contig 10858 bp, 8 predicted proteins | sample U1m2metaG_FD_145080 | JGI IMG/M metagenome (GOLD analysis project Ga0193735, IMG submission 145080) | Soil microbial communities from a riparian zone of the East river system, Colorado, United States - U1m2 | ecosystem: Environmental > Terrestrial > Soil > Riparian zone | place: USA: East River... | reverse complement strand
CACGCAATCCGGTTATGCCAACTACGGGAGCGCCGAAATCCTCGCCGACGTAAAGGTCTGTGCCGGGGAATTCACGTTTGAGCAGGACGCGTGCCGCACGCGTGGCATTGGCCCTCTTTTCACATACCGAGCAATTCGCAGAGCTATCAACTGCGCGATTCAGAACCACGCTGCTGAACTTAATCGGGGGGGACTGTTGACTCAGCACATCCCGACATCGCAGGGATTCGTTGAGGGAAAATCTTTCTGAGGTCGTTACCAGAAACATTTCCGCGCTGCGCAGTGCATCGCGAACACCACTCACCATCTTCGACCATTGTTCGAGTATTGGGAAAGTGACCGGTCTGGATCTGCCTCCAAAATGCTGGGCGAGAATTTGATCGCGACTGGCTGCCAAATCCAGAAAGTTCAGAAAACGCTGAAAATGTTCCGGCAATTCAAAAAGGCGCAAGGTATGGCCGAAGGGCGCGGTATCGACAACGATCTGGTGGTATTGCTCTGAGGATAGAGCGTCATCGAGGGCAAGCAGGGCCGACATTTCGGCCATGCCGGGGACAGCCGTGTCCATCAGCGGTTCAATATCTTCCCGAGAGAAGATGGAGCCACTTTCCAGGACAGCGAGCAGACTTTCTTTGTGGCGATTCAGAAAGCTGTGGAAGCGTTTCTCGGCATTAACCTGCCATGCGGTCAGCTTTCCGCGCGGCAATCGCACCTTCACTGGATTCTCTCCGAGCGACTGATCGAGAACATCGGCAAGAGAGTGGGCCGGATCGGTAGAGAGGAGCAGCACTGGCTGGCCGCGATTCTTCAGCGCGAGGCGGACCGCATACGCCGTGGAAACGGTTGTTTTGCCAACCCCACCTTTCCCCATGAAGAAGCAGAGTCGGGTCACGAAGTCATTCTAGCGTACAGAATATGGGTGGCCACAGCTGCTTGGCCAGCAATAACAGGACTATAATTGAGTAACTTCCTCAGCCTCATACAGCAAGCAACGTGCTGAGCCCGGGTCTTAAAAATAATAAATCCCATTGGGGTATCTATGAAAATCTACTTCCTGGTTTTGCTCGCGTCATTTCTCATTCCAACCACCAGCCTGACTCAAACAATTCCTCCAGACCGGCGTCCCGTGGTGGTTGTGATGTTGGAAAATCATGCTTATAGCAGCATGTATCTATCGTCGTACATGCCAAACCTGACGGCGATGACCCGCCAGTATGGTGTGGCACAGAACTTTTATGCGAATGGCCACTACTCCGTCGGAAATTACATGTTTCAGACTTTCGGAAAAGTAGAAACCACTGATGACAACTACAATCCCGACACTCAAGGCTATTTTTCTGATGACAACATCATCCGGCATCTGCTGACTCTAGGCAAAACCTACAAGATGTATCAAGAAAATATCGATGCGGCTGGCTCGACCGAGATGGTTTCCGCGGATGGGTTATACGTCAGGCGCCATAATCCACTTTCTTACACCTCTGAGTTCGGAAATATGACCAATGCCCAGAGGGCTTTCGTAGAGGTTCCGTTTACGCAATTTTCCGCTGACCTGAACGCGCACCAACTGCCCGACTTTTCATATGTGACGCCGAACATGATCAACAACGGCCACAACGGCTCAGATCCGGGGGCTCTGCAGGCCGCCGACGCTTGGCTGCAAAAGAATATCTTTGGCCCTCTGCTGGCAGATGCCACTTTTCAACAAACCGGAACATTGATCGTTTCGGTGGATGAGTCCCTCAACAACGACTGCCTGCCCGCCTCGAGCTGTCCACCATTGCCCGAGTACACTCCATACTGTAAAGCGAACTGCACCAAGGGAGGAGGGCACATTCTTACGGTTGTGATCGGACCCAATGTGAATACGGCCTTCAAGTCAAATGGGATCTTTATGCACGAAAGCACCCTGAAGTCACTACTGAAAAGTCTCGGTTCGACGACTTTTCCCAACGGCTTGTCGGGAGTATCGAATTTTGAAGGCTTTTATCAGTTGCTCACCAATCCCGGCTTCGAGCTTTCCCCGATAAACTGGCACTGCTACGGCTCCTGCACGATCGGAAGTCAAGCCGGAGTTGCACGTACGGGAACGCACTATGCAGACTTGATCGCCTCTGGCCCGGGAAGCCAACCCATGGCTTTCGCCGCGGACGGAAGTGGATCGAACATCTACTATCCGGTACGACCGGGCCAGATAGTGACGTTCAGCGGCTGGGGCTCCAGGGTCTCGGGAGACGGCCTGTCCCGCCTGGTGATTGAAGCGACCGATTCGGCCAAGTCGAACCCAACCTGGATCACCAGCATTCCCGACATCAATAATGCAAGCTGGACGCTAACCAGCGGAAGCTATACGGTCCCGGCGGGAAAAGCATTTGTACGCTTCTATATGGAGATCAAGAATTCTACGCGAAGCTCAGAGGTTCGTTTCGACGACTCAGCTTTGCAGATCCGTTAACTCAATTCATCTGGCGCAACTCATCTGGCGCAACTCATCGGGAGGCAGGCTACGAAGTACTGTCTCCCATCTCGATTTCAACTTCACGGTGCCAATCTGATTCGGCGTGCTCCTGAATCAAACGGACACAACGGTTCCAGCGGAGGATGGCGTCATCATTGCCTGTGGGACGAATCTTTTCTGCTTCCTGGTAGCAGCGCATGGCTTCGTCGAGAAGCACCAGCAATGTGTGAGGCGGACGTCCAATCCGGAGTTGCGCCTTAGCGCGGCGTTCATAAAGGATGCCCAAATAGTAGAGGCGCTCGTAGCGGTCGGTAAGCTGGTGGAACGCGTTTTCGGCTTCCGAATAGCGGTCGGCAGGATTGCCGGTGAATTGATCGGTAATTGCCAGACCCAGAAGGCGCAACGCAAGTTGATGTCCGGCCTGGATTACCAGCACGTCCTGACATATGGACTCGGCTTCCTCCGGTTCGTTCAGCAAACGATATAGCTCGGCTTTGGAGAGGGCTGCATCCACGCCTTCAGGTGAGATCGATTTTAGTTTCAATTCCATAGGCCCTCCTTCACTTATTTGTGAGCAGTTATTCCGGGGCAGGCTTTCCTGCATTCCTGATTTTTCGGACCAGGCGAAGCAATGGATCGTAGAACTCATCCACTACACGTTCCTTCAGGGGGATGATTGCGTTGTCGGTGATGCGAATTGCCTCGGGGCAAACTTCAGTGCAGCACTTTGTAATGTTGCACAGGCCTAATCCGAGTTCGTTCTTTAGCAGACTGGTGCGGGAGAGGCCATCGAGCGGATGCATCTCTAGGGCGGCCACGCGCACGAAGAAACGGGGGCCACCGAACTCTTCTTTTTTCTCATGGTCACGCAGCACGTGGCAGACGTTCTGGCACAGGAAACACTCAATGCATTTGCGAAATTCTTGTACGCGATCGATGTCCGGTTGGTACATTTTCCATTCCACACCTTTGCGGGGCTGAAAGGGAGGAATCTTCTTGTTCACTTTGTAATTCCAGGAAACGTCCGTCACCAGATCCTTGATCACCGGAAATGCTTTCATGGGATAGATGATGATGGGCTTGTCTTGCGGAAGAGTGTCCATGCGTGTCTTGCAAGTGAGCCGGGGACGGCCATTCACTTCGGCCGAGCAGGAGCCGCACTTCCCTGCCTTGCAGTTCCAGCGCACCGCGAGATCGGGGGCTTGATGCTTCTGAACGTAATGCAGCGCATCGAGTACCACCATTCCAGTGGCTACCGGCACTCGGTACTCTACCGGCTCTCCTCCCTCGCGCGTGCCGCGGAAGATTCGCAGGATCGCCTCAGCCATGGTTAAGCTCCAGTTCCTTTTTCTTCGGCAAGTAATGCTTGCAAGTCTTCGGGAATCGTTGAAATCGGCTCTTGGCGCAGGTTCATGTGTTCAGCTTGCCGCGATATCAGGTTATTCTGCTTTCCCCAAGCGGGATCGAGGTTCGGGTAATCAATGCGGCTGTGCGCACCTCGGCTCTCACGGCGGGCTATGGCGCTGCGAGTCACGGCTTCAGACACGGTGAGCATGGATTTGAGATCGCGGCATAGATGCCATCCCGGATTGAACATCCGCGAGCCGGTGATGGATAGACGCTTGCTTCGCTGTTTCAACTCTTCGATTTTTGTCAACGCGGACTGAAGATCCTCTTCAGTACGGAATATGCCGACCAGGGCTTGCATCACTTCCTGGAGATCGCTATGCAGATTGTATGGATTTTCTCCATCCTTACGCTCAAACGGTGTCAGCAGCTCACGTTCCGCGTCCTCGATCTCTCTGGCATCGAGCGTTGGTGCGCTTGTAGTCTTGGCGTGTTGAGCCGCTGCCAGCCCAGCCCGGCGACCGAAGACGAGAAGATCGGAGAGAGAGTTTCCACCCAGTCGATTGGCGCCATGTAGTCCAGCTGCTGCTTCTCCCGCGGCAAACAATCCCGCCAGAGACGATTGCGCAGTGTCGGCTTCGACCTTGACGCCGCCCATCACGTAATGGCAGGTGGGGCCGACTTCCATCGGCTGCTTGGTGATGTCAACGTCAGCGAGTTCAAGAAACTGATGGTACATGCTGGGTAGCTTTCGCTTTACGTATTCGGCGGGCTTGTGAGAGATATCGAGAAAGGCGCCTCCGTGCTCGGTCCCGCGGCCCTCGCGTACCTCGGTATAAATGGCGCGCGCGACCACGTCGCGGGTGGAAAGCTCCATGCGCTTAGCATCATATTTCTCCATAAAGCGCTCGCCCAAACGGTTGCGGAGGATTCCCCCTTCACCGCGCACAGCTTCTGTAACCAAGATTCCCTGCACTCCCGGCGGCCATACCATCCCGGTGGGATGAAACTGGACAAACTCCATGTCCATCAAATCGGCGCCGGCATCATAGGCGAGCGCCATCCCGTCGCCAGTGTATTCCCACGAATTCGAAGTGATGGGCCAGGCCTTACCGATACCTCCGGTGGCCACCACGATGGATTTCGCTTTGAACACTACGAAACGCCCATTTTCACGCCAGTATCCGAATGCTCCGGCGACGCGGTCGCCATCCTTCAGCAGTCGCGTCACCGTGCATTCCATGTAGACATCGAATCCCATTTGCACGCCACGATCTTGCAAGGTCCGAATCATTTCCAGGCCGGTGCGATCGCCGACGTGACACAAGCGCTTGAAAGTGTGACCGCCGAAGGCACGCTGCAGGATTCGGCCATCCTCAGTGCGATCAAAAAGCGCGCCCCATTGCTCGAGCTCCCGCACACGCTCGCTGGATTCCTGAGCGTGGATCTGAGCCATGCGCCAGTTGTTGAGAAATTTTCCGCCGCGCATGGTGTCGCGAAAGTGGACTTGCCAATTGTCCGCCTGATCTACATTCGCCATGGCTGCGGCGATACCGCCTTCCGCCATCACGGTGTGAGCTTTTCCCAGAAGCGATTTGCAGATCACCCCGACACTTGCTCCTTGGGCTAGAGCCTCAATGGCGGCGCGCAGACCGGCCCCGCCGGCGCCGATGATCAACACGTCATGTTCGTGAGTCTCGTATTTTTCGTTCACAGGAGTCTTAGGTCCCGGATTGCGCCTGAGGAGACGAGTCGCACATAGAAATCGGCGAAGCCAACCGAAATGAGGCTCATCCACGCAAACAGCATGTGATGCTCATTCATTGCGCTCAGGCCACGCCAAGTTGAATGACGTGGACCCGCGAAATTCACGCACGAAAAGCAGTCCAGCTTGCCGCCCAGCAGATGGCGCAGAGAGTGGCAGGAGAAAAGATACAAAGTCAGCAGAACAATGTTGACTAGCAACACGATTGAACCGACGCCCACACCGAATCCGTTTTCAAAGAAGAAACTGTGTATCGCGTCGTACCAGAGAAATGCCAGGAAGACGACCGCCAGGTACATGAAGTATCGATGTGCGTTCTGAAGAATAAAAGGAAACTTAGTCTCGCCCGCGTAGCGCCGGCCCGTTTTTTCCGGCACGGCACAGCCAGCTGGATCGAGAAAAAAGGCGCGGTAATAGGCTTTGCGATAGTAGTAGCAGGTAACGCGAAAACCGAGAGGCCCTGCCAGGATCAGCAACGCGGGAGAAAATGGCCAGTAATGGTGATGGACGTCGATCAGCGGAGAGTAAAAGGGCGATAAATACGGTCCCCACTGAAAGTACGCCCCCTCAAAAGCGCGGAAGGTTGCGTAAACCCCGAACCCGCCGAGTACCACAATTACGGGAACGATTTCGATCCACCAAGCATTACTTTGCGGCGTGCCCTCGACGTGGGCTTGCCCTAAAGAGGCCACAGCTCCTCCTCCAACAATTCAGTGTTTTTTCTTTCCCATCACTGCCCTGTTGGGGGCCGAGGGAACGTGGGGCGTTGTGCATTATAGTCTGGTCCGCAGATGAAAGTGAAAATGACGGACGCCAAAAGGAAAAACGGATTCGCAACAACAACGCTATGGGACCAGTGGCAGAGGCCGCGAGAATTTCAGGATGCACTCGCGCTGTTCAGGCGACAGCCCGATGAATTCAAAACCGTGCACGAAACCCGCGCGATGTCGGACTACCGCTCGCAAGGCCAGCGGTTGCGGCCCGCCCGGAAGCGAAAACTCGAGAGAAACCACTTCTCCCGCAACCAGTGCGGTTGAGATGACGCCACCCAATCCCGCCTCCGCGATCTCATGACATCGGCCTTGCAGCTGGACGTATCCGTCCTGGCGAAGAACTGTAACTGTCAGAGGCAGGTCCGTACGGTGTCTGGTGAAACGTCGGCGTTGTTTGCCTTGTTTGGAAGACATGTCGAGCTGGTTGCGAGATTTTGTCATCGGTCTCGAAAACTACATCGCTATGATCCAACATAGCCGAGAACGAACAAGGTTGGGATGTATTTCTGGTTACCTTAGGCCAATGGGTTCCGTAGTAAGTTCTTGGGGAGACTCGGTCAGACGGCAGATATCAAACTTTTCGTCGAACGGCGGTGGTTGTTGCAAGCTGGAGCGGGAGACCGGGATCGAACCGGCGACATCCAGCTTGGGAAGCTGGCGTTCTACCGCTGAACTACTCCCGCTCAGAATTCTGAGTGAATCTTACCAGCATGAGTGAGGTCTGTCACCGGACCGTGCTTGTGACTTGTTCGGTGACCAGTCGATGGTTATTCTGCGCAGCATGATGACAAGCAGATCAACCGGATCAGGTGCATGGTTTTGGTTTGCTATTTCGGCGTCGGTCGGTGTGGCGGTGGAAATCATCATCACTGCAATAGAGCAGCGGCGCGAATCGTGGGACTCGCCTTCTTACTGGACGTTCGGTGTGCCTGCGATGATCGCGGGGGCGCTGATCTGCGGCTTCCTGGCGCGGCGTAGTCGCGTAAGCATTGGTTATGCGCCGTTTCTAGGTCAACTGCTCACGATGGTAGTCAGAACGGGCGGAGGATCCATGTTGCCGCTGGGAATTATTTTTTCGGGATTTATCGGCCTGAGTGGAGTGGCGGCTGCCTTTGCGGGTGCATTTTTGGGAAAGAGAGTGTTGGGCGACACCGGATAAGCCAGTCTCATCAGCAAAGTGGGACCCGCCGTGAACTTCGCGTCCAGCAAATCCAACTCTACCCAACCACAATCAGTCGTCGCCGTGCGCACTTCCGATTCTGCGGATGCTGTGTCCGGCGGAGTATTGACCCTGCCGAGCTCCCATGGAAGCTGCGACCAACGCGACTCCCGGAATCTCGCCGGAAGGTTGTTTCCGAATTGTGAGGATCGGCGAAGCACCACCCTTGCGGGATTTGGTAAGCTCGGTTTCGAGCGGGCCCGCGGCCTGCAGAAATGAGCGGGCCCAGCGGTGCACATTGTGATCTTTGACGATAGTGCGTAGAAGTCGCATACGAGTGCGCTTCTCTTCCGTGGTCATCAAACACGCATCGTGGATGGCCTGTGCCACGCCAGCGAAATCGTTTGGATTCACAAGAATTGCGCCGTGGCGCAATTCGGGACCGGCACCGGCAAATTCGCTGACGATCAGCACACCACGCTCGTCCGCCTGAGCAGCGCAGAATTCCTTGGCCACCAGGTTCATTCCATCTTTGAGCGGAGTGATGAGCGCAATATCTGCGGCGCGATAGTAAGCCAGCAATTCAGCGCGCCCGAGGTTGCGGTGCATGTAATGGATCGGCACCCAGCCTGACTCGGTGAATTCGCCATTGATTTGGCTGACCAGAAGTTCGACCTCAAGGCGTAGTTCTTTGTAATTCGGAATCTCCTCGCGGCTGGGGACTACCACTTGCACCAAGGTGATTTGGCGGCGCAGTTCTGGAAAGCGACGGAGCAAGAGGCGAAACGATTTGAGTCTTTCCGGAATCCCCTTGGTGTAGTCCATGCGGTCCACGCCCAGGACGAGCACGTTGTCCAGCAATTGTTTGCGAATATTCTCGGCGCGCGCAGCTACGTCGGGATGCGCGGCAGGTATGGCGAATTCTTCGAAGTCGATGCTGATAGGGAAAGTTCCCACCACCGCTTGGCGCCCCTGCATCGATGCGAGCAGGTGAGGATGATTCTGCTCCACGGTCGCTTCAGGTAGCAGACGCTGGAGGCAGCTCACGAAATTGTTACGGTCGCGGTCGGTCTGGAAACCAATCAGGTCAAATTGAAGCAGTGACTTCAGAATGCACTGCCGCCAAGGTAACTTTTCAAAAATATCGGGTGCCGGAAATGGGATGTGCAGGAAGAACCCCATCCGAGCACGCGATCCGGCCTCCCTCAAATATCGCGCCACGCTCATGAGGTGATAATCATGGACCCAGATGAAATCGTCATCCGTGGCAGTGTTAGCGGCCGCATGGGCAAATTTGCGATTGACCCGCTGGTAAGCTTCCCAATAGTCGGGATCGAACTTGCACAGCGACGGCATATCGTGAAACAGGGGCCAGATGATCTCGTTGGCGAAACCCGAGTAGAACTTCGCGATCTCTTCCTCAGAGAGCGCAACGGCTTGCAGGGTATGAAAGCGGCGGCGCGAAGCTTTTGCCAGCAAATGCTCCACGTCCGGACCTTGCCCTTGGCCAGCCCAACCGATCCACACCCCGGGTTGATGACGCCAGGCGGCATTCAGAGCGGTGGCTAGTCCGCCGGAACTGCGCTCTACTCGGGCGCCGCTGGCAGAATTTCGAATGAGCACGGGCAGCCGGTTAGAAACATTGATCAGGCGTCCTTTAATGAGCGTCATAACTCTTCTCCTGAGCATCGAGCCATTCCTGGAAAAACTGGATCAGCTCCTGCGGTGGTTGCAGCCACACATCAGCCGCGGTCGGCCGCGATTGCGAACCGACCAGCGCGGTAAGCCCTTTTCCCTGGAGCGCACGAAATGCGTCTTCATCAGTTTGGTCGTCGCCCAGGTAGGCCACTGCGGAGTCGGGGTGAATTTCATTGAGAACGGTATTTACGGCATCCCCTTTATTTTTGCCGGGAACGCGAAGTTCGAGGCCGCCATCGAAGTCCAGCAAGCTGAGCGAGTACTCGTCGCGAAGCGGAATCCAGCGCTCCAGAACACGCGACTTGATGTCTTCGATTTCCGGCGCGGTCAAGCCTCTCCAATGCACGGCGACGCCGCCGGGCTTGAGTTCGATTTGTCGCTCCAAGTCGTCGCAGCGCAAAGATGTGACTGCCATGAGAAGTCCCATTTGCTGATCGCGGGGAAGAACGCCGAGTTCATAGCTGCCGTCGGGTTTGAGCCGCTCCAAGCCATGGCTTCCCCAAATTTCTGGGTGGGGATGGATGCCGCTTAACAGCAGAAGTTCGCGGGCGGGGCGGCCACTGATGAGGACCACACGCGTTCCCTCCGCCATGATGCGCGCCAACAGATCGGGGATGTCGGGATAAGGAAAAGCTAGATTGCGGTCGGCGCAAAAAGGAGCCAGAGTACCGTCATAGTCGAGGAGAAGAACACGAGCGGAGGCAGACCTGAGGCGGTCCAGAAAAGACGCGTAACTAGCTTGACGCTCGAGTGCCTTCATGCCGGCTCCTGAATTCAGCAGCAACCAACAACAAGAAAGCTATACCCGGCGCGAAGTGGCGAAGAATTTAGCCCCTAAAGTGAACTGCTTAGATCAGCATTCGCAGTTCAGGGCCGGCCAGTAACTGGCCTAACTAGGTGACCGTCCGTCGCAAAATTACGGCGGAGGTGGAAGAGCGGCGCATACCCCTATGCTGCCGCAGAATTTCGAAGAACTGACAACATTTTATCACGGAAAATCAACAGGAATTGCGCTCAGAAGTAAATGATTGAGCAGCAACTCAGGGCAGCAACTCACAGCAGCAACTCAGGTCCAGCGAAACCAGCGCAAGGCGAGCACAAACGAAACACCACCCCAGAGCACGAGCACCATCAGACGTCCGGACTGCGAAGCGAGCGATGCACCTTGCAGAATCGTGGCCCGCAAGGCGTCATTGAGCGCAGTCAGCGGCAATGCTCTGATTAGTGGATGTACGATGGCGGGGAAACGCTCGTAAGAAAAAAAGACGCCGGAAAAAATCCACATTGGCATCATTACGAGGTTGATCAGTCCGCTGACACTCTCAATCTTCTGCGCGCGACTGGCAGTGAGCAAGCCCAGGCCACCGAAAGCAACTGCACCGATCGCTCCGAGCAAGAGAATGGTGAGTATGGATCCAAGCACACGCATGTGGAAGACCAGCACACCAAAACCGAGCAGCAGTGCCACTTCTATGATCATCAGCACCAAGCGGCTGCTGGTAAGTGCCATCAAAAAATCACTGCGCCGCATCGGGGTAGCCACGAACCGCTTGAGCAGCTTGCGCTGGCGCATGTCCACCAAAGCGAATCCGATTCCCCACATTCCAGAGTTCATCAAGTTCATTCCCAGCAGTCCGGGGATCAGGAAATCGATATAA
>Ga0193735_1000675_pt1 | contig 10867 bp, 10 predicted proteins | sample U1m2metaG_FD_145080 | JGI IMG/M metagenome (GOLD analysis project Ga0193735, IMG submission 145080) | Soil microbial communities from a riparian zone of the East river system, Colorado, United States - U1m2 | ecosystem: Environmental > Terrestrial > Soil > Riparian zone | place: USA: East River... | reverse complement strand
ATAGACGGCAAATATAGACGCAAATATAGACGGCATGCAACAAATTAAGGATATCTAGTAGTAGTTGTTATCGTTCTTCCTTTTATATCATCTTGTGCTAATTGATGTCGTTATAGTGTGGGGAATTGTCACTGCTACCGTTGCTGCCATTAGTTGTTCCTATGGTAGACAGTATTCAAGCACCTTCCGATTTGGTCTACTGTGGCGACACCATTATTCTCAGCACTAGCAAGGCATTGCTTGAACTTTTGATAGAGGGGGCCAGCATTGGCGCCAAATGGAGAACCGAAGTTCTGGGTGGCTAATGCAGAGTTTGCAAGGATGCTTGGTAATACAAAGATGGCTGCTGCTGCAATCACTGCGGCTATTGACATTATTTTCTGTGTACTATTCATGTTGTCGTAAGCTTCTTATCGCAATGTAATAAACTAATCGCTCAATGTTCTATAAGAAATAGAAGTGGTGGTAGTAGGAGGAGAAAAACGACATAACGCAAGTAATGTTATTAGTAATAATCCCAGGTACATCTTCATTCTAATTCCCGTTAGAGGCCTCTAAGTCTAGTTATCGTTACCATAGACATCTGAAAATACCTTTTTGTAGTTATAGTTATTAAAGTTTTGAGAATCGCTGTATTTTATGCATTAATGTATCCTACATAAATAAATCACACGACTTATCTAAAAAGAGATAAGTAATGCCAAGATAATTCTAATTTACTTGGATAACAAGGGCTACTATGCAATACTTGGTATACATGAACATGCTACCTCTCAAGAGGTTAAGAAGGCATACAGACGGCTAGCTAGGAAATACCATCCTGACAGAAATAATTCATGTTTTGCTGAGGATATGATAAAAAAAATTAATGCTGCATTTGAAGTTCTTTCAGACCAAAGCAAGAGAGTGCAGTATGATGATGCAGACTTCTCCTCAATCCAAGTGGAATACGATAGTAGTACAGAGGAAAAAGTTCAACGAAATTCAACATCCTATCAACATGACACTGGCTATCATCATTATTCTGACCACAATAACAGTGACAACAATTATTTCAAAAGTAGAGGTAGTAATAAGGATACTGAGCAGGATACAGGACTATATACAATGCCACTCAGAACCCTTCTGGATATCCCAAAAGGACGTTTTCATATAATTGTAGAACCTTCCCTATGTATGGCATTTGGTAGCTGTGAAACACTTGCACCGAAGGTCTTTGTATTAGAAAAGAATAAAAGAATAAATCCTAAGGCAAAAGTAGTGTCAGAAACTGGCGCAGACTTTGATGCAATACTTGCCGCGGCTCAGACTTGTCCCACGAAAGCAATTAGAATTATAGATAGATACACAGGCGAGCAAATTTATCCATAGGCAGCTGAGCCGAAATGAAATAGATGTTATTTTCATATGTAGCTGCTAGAAATAACCTCTTTTGGGTTCTATAATAGATATAATATATATTTATGTTTATTTGTCTTTTTATAATATGAATTATGTTTAATTAGGTTTATTTCTAAAAGATATTTAATATCTACAAGATAACATTATCTAAAGTTTTGTAATAATATAAGATGTGATAAAAGGTGTTACTGTTTATATGAAAAATTCTGAAGCATGAAAAACACCATCACACATTACAAGTAAGGCCAACACTAATAATACTAAGCCAGCTAGTAGATTTATAATATTAATCAATTTTATATTTATTATTCTAATAAGTATTTATCTTTGCAATACTATACTGCTAATTGTATATGGTGAGCAAAACCAAATCGAAAACAAAGAAAAAGGGAAAGCTGGGAAAAGCTTCTAAAAAATCGAGTACTAAGAAAGTGGGTACTAAGAAAAAGACTAGAGTTCCAGCGCGCACAAAGAAAGTTTCTCGAAGACCAAAGAAAACAACTGCTGCTACCTCACGTACGCTTTCAAAAGAGATCGAAGCCTCTTCTGCAGCAGAAAATATGCCGTCATCGTTAGGCGAAACCACTGTTGCCTATGAAACTCAATCGTTAGTTCCGGATACTTTGCAAGACGAAGCTACAACAGTATCAACCACTGGGGCGCAAGACGAGGAATATAATCCTGAAGATACCAGCATATCAGGAGGATTAGAATAACTAGAGGAAATTGGCTTTTTATTGGTCAGCAAAGTGCCGGTATTCTTTGACTAGCATAATCTAAAAAGAGTTCTCTAGCACCCTTTTTTGTTGTAAATTGGCAACAGTCATGTATGATATAATTATCCTTGATTAATGTATAAGCAGCTCCTTAATTCTCAAAATAGGGGTTACCGTATATCCATACTATTTTGCTCCTTTCTAATGCTCGATGTCAACTTAGAGTTAGTTCAAGCCATTTTATTCTTAGGATTATAGTTGATTTCCCAGATCTATACTTGCCACACTAATAGACCTATAGAAAATCAGGAAAGTATAAAAAATGACATAGAATATCTAGGAGGGGAAAGCATGACAAAGGCCAAGTTATTATTGAGTACCTCTTTTTTGCATTTTATTACATTTTATTACATTTTATTACATTTTATTACATTCTAACATCAAACGATATTATCTAGTATTGTTCTTATGAGTGTACTAATAATGAAATGGATGCTTAACGAATTTGCAAAGTCAGGATTTGCTAAATTACTAAAACCCTTTGAGAACTCAATTGATGATGTTATAAAGATAACAAGAGCATTTGGAATTGCAACAAAAGCCCATACAGGACAATTCAGAGATGGAAACAATACAGAACCATATATTAATCATCCATTACGTGTTGCACTAATTCTGACAGAAGAAATACAAATCCACGATGCAGATCTAGTATGTACAGCTCTTTTGCACGATATTATAGAAAAAAGTAATGGTTCTATAGACGAAGATCAATTAAAAAATGACTTTGGTGAACACGTATACAATATGGTTCATGCAGTCACAAGACCTAAGATAAAAAACGAAGTAAGGGAGAAAGTGCTAGACGAATACTTTCATAATATTGCAACGGGTTCTAGATTTATTAGATATATAAAGCTAGCAGATCGTCTGGATAATATTAGAGCTCTTAAGAATGCACTTCATAAGGATAAATTAATGCGATATAAAGAAGAAACTCAGAAATATATTCTTCCAATAGCAGAAAAGACGGATGAAAAGATTGTTTTTAAATTATCAGTTGCTTTATATGAACTAAAATAATATGAAATCCTTCTTATGTCAAAAATTTAAAAAAAGGGAATTTTAGGACTCTTTGGACTGTTTAGTTGTGAAGCTTAACCTTCTTCCCAACCCTTTGTAAACACTGCATTCTTCTTTAACGGAATTGGTTGTCCTGGCGTATAATCCATTGGCCTCATCCAGAAGATTGCCTTTGTGGGGCAAACACCAATGCATGCACCATCGGAGATGCATCTTTCTGGATAAAATACAAATGCTTTGCCTCTTTTCCATCCTTCTACTGGCTTTACTCTCAACACATCTGGACCAAGAGCTGTGCAAATCTCTACGCAGAGAGCACATCCAATACAGTGTTGTTCACTAATATCCGGTATTATTGCGACTGGCATCTATTTCACTTATCTTCACTCCATATTGAAACTATTTAAACCCTATGCCATCTATATAACAGTGATATAAATTAGATAATGTTTTATATTATTAAAAAGGTATGATTATATTCTCACAAATTGGACAACCACCCACATAATCTAAGTGGCTTCTACGAACAATTCGACAGCCTAATAAATTACCATACTGACTTGTGTGCACCTAGTGGAACGACAGGCTTCTCATAGTATGATGGTGTATCAGAATACTTTGCTACGGGCGCTACATGTTTCAATTTGCCGTATGGAGAATCAGATTCCATCATAAAAGATTCACGCTCTTCTTGTGAAATAGGATTTGGTATGTCAGACTGGTTTACTCTTCCTAGATCTTGAACCCACATTGCAGTTCTACAAAGTGACACACGTACCCAGTAACTGCCACCTTCAAGCTCTGCAGCCATTCCACTAACTGTTTCAGCTAATTGCTCTGCGCCCCTTCTATATTGTCAAGGACCAGCTTCTCCATAAGCGCTTTCTGAAACATAGACTATACCAGGTCTGAGTTTGGCTAACTTCAATGGAGATAAGCCATGTTTTGATAAGCCACTTCTATGGTAATTTTCAGAGAATATCAGCTTGGTTTATGAGTACTTTAAGTTGCTTTACATCGTTCGGTTTATCTAGAACTATGAATGCAGATTTCTTTCCTAACCCTGTCTCAAGTAACGCTGAAAGAAGATAGATAAAATTTTTTGTATACTAGCCTTAATTTCTTTAGCAAGTAGAGAGAAAAGAGTTACTGCCAACTGCTGCTAGATGAAAAGAATCATTGAATACGTTCTCGTATGCTAATATTAGCACCGGTTCATTTTCTCATCGTTATATTATGAGAAATTCGAGAGCAGTGTATATCCATGGTCATTCAGATCCAGATTATATTTTCCAACTAAAATGTAGAGCATAATTATGGGTACACAATAAATCAAGTCATCGGGTTGTTCATTAATGAGAGTTTTACGAAATTACGAACATTTCTTGAATTGTACCAAACTGAATCGAATAAATCATTTCTTTTGCGAACTGTTACAACTGTGTGCCACAGCCTTTGCATAGACCCAAAATCTAATCAAATTTGAGAAAAAACTTAAATCATTCCTGTCCAAGACAGACATGTGATCCAAAAATTAACTTAAGACAACCTTCTACTATGTCATTCTTTGTTGGAGGGCTCGCTGCTGGCGCCATAGCTGTAACAGTATCTTTACTTCTAAGATTATTTGTAGGTGGTATATTTATTCCTGAGATTGAGTCTCAAACTTTATTCTCACTTACTCCTGGACAAGTTGAATCACAAGCCGTGGAGAGGTTTGGTCCTCTTGCTAAATACTCTGCGTTTATAGGCGCTGTTGCTGCTAATCTTATATTGTATGGTCTAATTGGTTTACTTGTTGGACTATTGCAAAAGAAGAAGAGACTCCCTTCGAAGGGATATGTACTAAATGCAATACAATCTTCACTGGTAGCCTATATTATTCTGCTTGTGATAAGTGCTTTGCTCTTAGCCGTGACTGAAACGAATGTTCAGGTAAAACTTGACTCGATTAGGTTTCTGGCGATCTATCTTGTTCCAGCTAATATTGCTTTCGGATTCACCTTGTCCTCTTTCTATGAAAGGATAGTATTATTGCGCCGATCCTCAATTACAGTTACCAAAAAAGAAGATACTAGCAAAATAGAAATTGATTACAAGAAAAGGCTGCTACTACGTGCTGGCATTGCATCAGCAGTTGCTTTACCCATTCTTTACTTTGGATTAAATTCTCTTTTAGTTCCAAAAAAAGAAATACAACAGCTATCTCCTTCTTTATCAGCGCTACTTAGATCAAAATCCAAAGCCCCGGGCTTTGAGGATCCAAAACTCGGATCACTTCTCGAGTCAGAAATAACGCCAACGGATCTATTCTACAGAATTGACAAAAACCCTATAGTACCAGAAGTTAATGCACAAACTTGGAATCTAACTATGAAGGGATTAGTGAATAAACCTTTTGAAATCAATTATAAAGAGCTTAGAGATATGCCTTCAATAGAGCAGTTTGCTACACTAGAATGTGTAAGCAATAAGATAGGAGGCGATTTGATCAGCACTGCCATATGGAAAGGAGTACGCCTAAAAGACCTTCTTGAGAAGGCACGTGTGAAGCCAACTGCCAAATATATTGTCTTTAGATGTTTCGACGGCTATGATGTTGGAATACCTTTAGAGAGAGGACTTTTGGAGGGCACAATATTAGCTTATGATATGAATGGTGCTCCTCTGACTTCTGAACATGGCTATCCTGTAAGAGCCATAGTTCCTGGCATATATGGTATGATGAATGCGAAGTGGATGACTGAGATAGAGCTGGTCGACAAAGTTTACGAAGGTTATTGGCAGAGGAAGGGTTGGAGTAATATAGCTAAATACAATACTCATTCATTCATAATTATTCCAGGTAATGCACCTATCAGAAAAAGGTTTAGGAATTTAGAGGTTTCAAATGTGAATGGAACGGTGCCAGTTGCAGGCATGGCCTTCGCCGGAGATCGAGGGATAGCGAAAGTCGAGGTAAGTACTGATGAAGGTGCTACCTGGAAAATTGCCAAAATCAAAGACCCACTGTCACAATATACATGGGTTTTCTGGAATGCAGAATTGGATCTGACAGGCAATAACCATAAGATCGTAGTCAGAGCTACAGACAAGACTGGAAAGATCCAGACTGACCAGATACAAGATCCATTTCCAAATGGAGCAACAGGTTACCATACGATAGATGTATAATATAATGGTAAAACAAGATTTTGGGATATCTTAAAGAGATAGGAAGGAATCATGATATAAAAAAAACCGAAGCAGATTTGAATTGCAACATTGAATAATAAGGCCTTCGAGAATATTCGATTATTCGTTAACTAGAATCTTTGGTATTTAAAAATAGTTAGGCGGGCTCTTCCACCATGGAACAAATACATGGGCTGGAAGTCAGCGAAACTGAAATCAAACATTATTGTTGATTAAACAATAGGATACATACATACATACATACCCCTTTATTCTTCCAGTCTATTTTTTGTCTACCAGACTTGTCCAATTCGTCCATTACAAATAGTCTATTCTAAAGAATCCATATTATTGCCCTATTTATGGAAAAGTGGTGTTAGAATACCCTATGATTAAATCGTGATTGTCAGATTCGATGTTATTTACGTGTACTATCATTATTGTAGACTGATAACAGAGAAGTTTTATAGTAGAAATCTCCATAGTTTATCATGATATATGATAAAACAGTTCGTTGTTTTTGTTGTTGTTATTGTCTCAGTGTTTTGCCACAACAAGATAACAAAGCATCCTTGATCAGAGTACAATCACCCTTGAGGAGGATGAATTGGATATTGTGAGCGTCCTTCAAACTATTATAGAAAAAGACGAAAACAACAACAGTACTAATAATAGCAGTAATAACAAAACTCCATACAAACAAGCAATACATTTCTTAATATGCGACTCATGTTTTTGGTGTGCTTCATGCATTAGGCTGGATGTATCAGTTGCCAGATGTCCTTCATGCAATGACAATAAAGTAGAATGGATGCCAATCACTGAAAACGAAATTTACAAATTTAATTATGATCCTAAGAACGGCGGCGTAGTACTTGAGTTCTCGAAGTCACAGGAGAGAATTAGGTGAAAATATGAGGAAGGAAGGTGAGGTGACGACTTCATGATCCTTCTCCTGAAGTATAAAAGCTATAATTAGAAACAAGTCAAGCGCTATGTTTAAACTTTAGCGCAGTAGCAGCATTGCTAATTGCCACAACAGCCGTATCCTCACTGACAAATCAGGCATTTGCAACGAAGAGCTCACAAGACTGCAGCTCAGTCCTGTATAAACGAAGATGCTAGATGCCAAAATCTATTGAACCAAGTACAAGGACACGACAACGCAGGAACAGTCACAGGCAATCAACCATAAGGATAAGAGAAAAAATGCTGTAAGGGACAATAATTGGTGTGGTGTTCTACCCGCCAGCCCTCGATTTTTTTGTTTAAAACTTAACATAAAAAACACCAAGTTTTTGGCTATTGCTCAAGTTTATCTTGTCACCAAATGTCTTATTGTTCCCCCCTTCGTAATTTTATCTGAAATCATACTTTATATTCTCGCAATATGCTACCTCTTCCATTGTCTTTGACAATTGCTGATCTTGTTCGTTTTAGGAGATTCTCTTCTCGTTTTAATTTATAGCTCATTATTGTGTATTAGAGATATCTCGCTATTTCCTTTTAAACCTGAGTCATTGACAAGCTTATGCGATCATATGCTGATATAGATAGATATTGGATTGATAATAAAACTGTAAAGATAACCTAATGCATCAAAGATATCCGTTCTGTAGGAAAGGCTATGAGGTTCTTGCCTATAGGTAACTAAAAAATCTATGATGTTAGATTTGATAACTTCTTGGATTATCGCTTAGCGGTAGTAAATTCTCAACATCGGCTATTTTAAGAAAGAGCACAAATTTGAGGGCTGCGTCATAAGTTTGTCTAGTAGTAGCCAATCTAATGGAATTTATGCGACTAAGATCTACTGAACCTGTTAGTGGGGAACTCATTTGAGGAGGAGCGGTTACCATTCTTACTTGACTTCATGGTATGGAACAAGTTCTATTAGAGACAATCTAAACTACCTTTATTAAGGCTTGAAGACTATTTAAATAGTCATTAGTAAAAAAGTATTTTCTTGACTTCTGATAATCAATGTTACGCGTAAATATTTTGACTATCCTGTCGGTTTAACCTAACCAGGTCATAATAATGTAGCTTGAAAGCTATAAAATGAATATTGTCAAAGATCTATTGCGAACATGTAGGGTAAGAAGGGGAGTTTCGGTTGTCAGATATCTCTCCGCTTACCCTCCTCTAACAATTTAACTTACGGTTTTGATGTAACTATCTCGAAGAGTTTGTAGCTTGAAAGCTATAAAATCAATGTTGCATAAGAGATCTTGCGAACGATTGGGGGTATGACGTTCGTATGGTTAAGAAGGGAATTGCTTCTTTACCACCTCTTTCTTCCCTTCTTAACCATCGCCTGTAATTAATTGTGCTAACGTTTTGATTATAGTTCTACCATCTGATGTGGTAATGCGTTCCTCTATTACAGTACAACCGTCGGCCTCCAAACGTTCTCTCCCAAGGCTCAGGGTCAAATCCTTCTATATGTTTTGGTTCAAGGCCTAAATTTGATGGAATAGATTCAAAGAAGAAATCATCTGATTTTGGTATTCTTGGTCCGGTCTTTTCTTGCGACTTAATCACAACAAATAATCACAATTCTCTAACACTAATATAGGACTTTCAATGTTTGGACTTCAAATCCACTGCGTTCTAAGGCTGTTTTAGCAAGCCTGATAAGATCAGCGTCATCCTTATCATATATACATCTGCTAGGGAAAAATCTTTAAACAGTCTCCACTTACGCAACGATCGCTCACACCTAGTTTATGCGCTAATAGCGCTTCCTTTCTACTAGTTATCGGCTCTAAGTCTAGCACAGTTCCCCTCAAGTGGGATACTTAACAAGCAAATTTGCAAGGAGGTGTTCAGTACTTTCTCCAGTATCACAAAATATGAGTCACATGAGAAAAATTATCTGCCTACATACCCCAAGCGCTGAAGGCCCTCATACGAAGGATCGAGACGTCTAGGACTTCAGGAAGGACAACAGGTCGGCGTTGACCTGATCCTGAAGTGTGGCAGTGAGGCCATGAGGCGCGCCAGGATAGTAGATTTCCTTCGCGCCTTTGATGAGCCTGGCCGACTTCTTAGCTGCATCCTTGACTGGAACGATCTGGTCGTCCTCACCATGCATAACCAAGGTTGGGATATTGAACTTCTTGAGGTCTTCGGTGAAATCGGTCTCGGAGAAGGCCTTGATGCTTTCATAAGCGTTCTTGAGGCCGGCTTGCATGCTCCAAAGCCAGAACTGATCCAAGATTCCCTTGGAGACCTTGGCACCTTCTCTATTGGCACCATAAAACGCGATGGCTAGATCCTTGTAGAATTGCGAGCGATCCTTGGTAAGACCCGAACGCATGTCATCAAACACTTCTATCGGTAAGCCCTCCGGATTCGTGGCGGTCTTAATCATGAGGGGCGGCACAGCCGCGATCAGGACAGCCTTGGCAACTCGCTTCGTCCCATGATGACCTATATAGCGGGCAACTTCACCTCCGCCAGTGGAGTGCCCCACAAGCGTGGCATCGTTGAGATCAAGCGCTTCGATCACGGCTGCAAGATCGTCGGCATAGCCATCCATGTCGTTCCCCGAAGAAGCCTGACTTGACCGGCCATGACCACGACGGTCGTGAGCAACTACGCGAAAGCCTTTTTGCACAAGGAACAGCATTTGGCCGTCCCAAGCGTCTGAGCTAAGGGGCCAGCCATGCGAAAAGGTTACGACAGGACCTTTACCCCAGTCCTTATAGTAGATTTCAGTCCCGTCCTTGGTGATGATTGTACTTGAAGTGATACTACTTTGTCATCCCTTTTGTTGCATTAAGGATTAATTCGGCGATTTCATGTGGGTGTGTTACAAGTGACGGATGGGTAGAGTTAAGGGATATAGTAGTAGCATTCATTCGTTTTGCGAACATACGTTCAGTATCAGGAGGGATAATGTGGTCGCCCTCAGAGACCTCGAACCATGAGGGAAGTTGCTTCCAAGCTGGAGGGCCAGATTTTTCAGTAAAAAGTGATTGATGAGCTGGCTTTTGCACAGCGGCCAAGGTTTCAGCTTCAGTCGCATTTGCATCCTGAACAAACGCTCCGTGGAACATCTTTGGATTAAGGTATGCAAATCCTCCGCTATCGAAAACCAATAATCCTGGAGGAAGGGATGCAACAGGGACGAAATTCACTGCAGATTCACCCTCATCAGGAGCAAAGGCTGAAACGTAGACAAGCCCTGTTACGTTTTTATTATTATAACCGGCATTCGTGATTACGAATCCACCGAATGAGTGTCCTACAAGTATTGTTGGTCCGCCAACTAGGTCAATTGCGCGCTTGACGGTAGCTACATCGTCTGCAAGAGAGTGCGCAGCAAGTTGTACTGCGATGACTCTATGTCCTGCGTTCTGTAGAATGGGAATTACCTTATTCCATGAAGATCCATCAGCCCATAAACCATGAACTAAAACGATATTCGTAGCGTTTGTTGTCATATCCTGTACTCCCTGACGTTGCATTAATGTTTTATTCTCGGT
>Ga0193735_1000674_pt1 | contig 10872 bp, 8 predicted proteins | sample U1m2metaG_FD_145080 | JGI IMG/M metagenome (GOLD analysis project Ga0193735, IMG submission 145080) | Soil microbial communities from a riparian zone of the East river system, Colorado, United States - U1m2 | ecosystem: Environmental > Terrestrial > Soil > Riparian zone | place: USA: East River... | reverse complement strand
CTCGACGACGAAATTCTGCCGCCGGGCAAATATCGAATCGGCGATACCGTAAACAAAACCTTGCGCGCGGGACTCGAAGAAGATCCGCGGCGGATCATTTTCGGCGAAGACGTAGAAGACCCAAAGGGAGGCGTATTTCGTCTGACGCAAAAACTTTCCACCGATTTTCCGAAGCAGGTGTTCAATTCGCCGCTCGCCGAATCGACAATTCTTGGGGTGGCGTGCGGTCTCGCTTCTTACGGCAAACGACCGGTATTCGAGCTGCAATTTATCGATTTCATCTATCCAGGCTTCAATCAACTCGTGACAAACATCTCGACGTTGCGCTGGCGATCGTTCGGCAACTGGAAATGTCCCGCCGTGTTTTACGCGCCGTACGGAGCTTATCTGCCCGGCGGAAGCTTATGGCACAGCCAGGCCAACGAATCCGTGCTCGCGCATTATCCCGGCCTGAGCGTCGTGATTCCGAGCACCCCGGAGGACGCCGCCGGCTTGCTTTGGACTGCCATGCACGGCGAGGACCCGATCATCTTCTTGATTCCCAAACATCTGCTTTGGGCGGAACGCGAGTCCGACGAACCAATCCGCGCGGTCCCATTCGGCCAGGCGCGCAAACGCACCGATGGTGCTGACGTCACATTGGTGGCGTGGGGCAACGCGATCGAGAAATCTCTCGAAGCCATTGCAAAGATCGATGATGACGCGAGCGTTGAGTTGCTCGACCTGCGTTCCATCGTGCCCTGGGATAAAGAGGCCGTCGAAAAATCCGTGCGAAAAACCCGGCGGCTCGTCGTCGTGCAGGAAGACACGGAAACTTGTAGCGTGGGTCAGATGGTCATCTCTCATCTCGCCGGAAATGCCGAACTTTGGAGCACGATGATTAGCCCGCCGATTCTCATCAGCAAAGGCAACGTCGTGATCGGTTATAATCCGATCTACGAATACGCCGCGTTGCCAGACGTGGAACGTATCATGGCCGCAATTCGACGTTCGGTTGCAACGAAGTCCGAACGCGCTGTTGTAGCCGCGATCGGTGATCGCGTCAGGGCAGAAGCCACTGTAGAATCCGCGGGGCCGGGATCAGCGGTCCCGGCTGCAGCGAAGATCGACATGAGCAAGCAGCGCGCACAAAGCATCACCGTCCCGATCATGGGCGAAGGGATTCGCAACGCAAAAATCGTGTCGTTGCTGAAAAAACCGGGGGATCCTGTCGCGCTCGACGATCCGCTGTGCGAAGTCGAAACCGACAAGGCAGTTTATCCGATTGAGTCTTCCTTCGCAGGTGTGATGGGCGAATGGAAAACAAGAATTGGCGACACCGTCGAGATCGGCCAGGAGCTCGGCAGCATTCTGACCGGCGCGCCCTCGCGAGAAGATCAAATGCGTCTCCTGATGGAAAAGAAAAAACTGTAGAGGCAGCCCCGAAAGCTTTCGGGGCTGCGGAACCAAATGATCGCGGGCGGCCGACCCGCCCCCACAGTATCGAGCCTGCGCTCTCGCCCACGATCACACGCAAACTAAGCCGCGTGATTCCCGCCAATTTGCAAATCGATGCGTGCTGGGACGCAATTCGCATAGCACGCGACATCGTGAAAAAGAAAAACGGCAAGAATGCCCCCTCGCCTTCTGTCATGATTGCGTGGGCAGTCGTGCGCGCTATGGAAAAACACGCCCCTTTTCGCCGTTTGATTCTCGAAGACGATCGCATCATTGAGAACGACGACTTCGATCTCGGCATCGCCGTCGCGTTGGAAGACGACCGGCTGGCCACAGCAGTGATTGTCGATGCCAACAAAAAAAACTGGCCGGAGTTCATTGCAATTTACAATGTGACCGTGGATGCAACGCGCGGCGGCCGCGTTGACGCGATGAATGCGCCGGTTGTCATCACGAGTCTCGGCGCGTTCGGCGTGCGAGCCGGCGCGCCCATCGTAGTTCCTCCGTCAGTCGGCACACTCTTTATCGGCAGCGCACATCGCGAAATGATTACGAACGGCAAGAAGGAAAACGAAATCGCCGAAGTCATCACGCTCTCGCTCACCTTCGACCATCGCGTCGTCAACGGCGCCGGCGCCGCCAACTTTGTTCACGGAATCAAAGAATTGATTGAGCACTTCAAGATGCCAGCGGCAACGGCAAAGCCTTCGGCAAAATTATGAGCAAAGACATCCGCTGGAAGCAGCGCTTTCAAAATTTCAGCAAAGCGCTTGCGCTTTTACGGGAAGGCGAAGCCGGTTCGCTTTCGGATCTCGAAAGGGAAGGCATCCTGCAGCGTTTCGAAATTACGTTGGATCTGTGGGCAGCACGCTCTATCGGCGCGAGTCGCCGGTGCCGGGAATTGCAAAATAATCTCCAACGGCAAGAAAAGCGAGATTACCGATGGGCGATTGATCGGCCTCATAAACCGCCTCGATTTCTTCCGCGCCGGACATTTGTTGTAGCGGCGCTCTAATGAGCGTCGTATTTATTCTTCCGACGGTCACAGACCGCCGCTACAGATGGCTAGCCCACTTCGGCTTTCGTTTTTCGTTGAAAGCGGCAAAGCCTTCCTGCGCTTCGTCGGATTCGCGCGCTTGCAGGTGATACTTCAGCGCAAGATCGACATCTTCCTTCACCGAGCTCGACCAAAGTTCTTCGATCAGTCGTTTCGTTTGTGCGAGCGCGTCCGGTGCACCCTGCAAAACGGAGTCGGCAAATTTTTGCGCCTTGGTCATCAAATCACCTTGAGCGACGACCTGATTAACGAGACCGATTTCGCGCGCGCGTTCTGCATCGATTAATTCGGAACCAAACAGCAACTCACGCATGTTCCGTTCACCCACCTGTCGACGCAGAAAAGTCATCACCAATCCTGCGACGAGACCGCGCCGTACTTCGGGATAACCGATTTTTGTTCTCTCTGCCGCGACGACAAAGTCGCATGCCGACATGATTCCCGCTCCGCCTGCAACCGCGGCGCCGTGCACGGCAGCGATGGTAATCAAGCGCGTTTGACTCAGCGCGACCAACGTTTTTGCGACCATCTCAGCGGTGGCGTGCACGGGACTTGTCGCTTTCAAATCGAGTCCGGTAGAAAAGGCAAGCCCGGCTCCGCGCAGGATCAGCACGCGTTGATTAACATCTGCCCCTGCCGCCTCGATCGCCGCAGTCAGTTCCATTAATAGTTGGATGGTGAGGGCGTTGCGGCGTTCCGGCCGATTGAGCGTCACAATCGTGACGTGCGGATCATGTTTTTCAATCAGAACGACGGGCATGGCGGGAAAGTTAATAGTTACAAAGTTGAAACGTTGAATCGTGATTCGCTAAATCGTTAAATCCCGAATCCGGCCGAAGGTTTTGCCGATGCATCGTGCGCATGTGCCTGCAATTGTCGATTAAACTTGGATGACGCCGGTGTGAAAGCGGGCTTTGGGCATTGGGCGTGAAACGTACTGTAGCAACCGGATTAACACATCGCGTGTTTCGTGGGGTTGAATGATGGCATCGACCCAGCCCCGCGCCGCGCCATAGCGGATATCAGTTTGTTCTTCGTAATTCTGTTTCACTTTGGCGCGAAGCTCCTCAAGGTCTTCGTGCGTAGACTTTTTGTCCCCGCGTTCGCGCGCGCGGGCGAGAATGGAAAAAACGGTGTCGGACGCCTGCGCGGCGCCCATCACGGCGTAACGCGCGCTCGGCCAGGCGACGATAAATCGTGGATCGTAAGCCTTCCCGCACATGGCGTAATTTCCGGCGCCGAACGAGCCGCCGACAACCACGGTGATTTTCGGTACAACTGAATTGCTGACTGCGTTCACCAGTTTGGCGCCGCTGCGAATAATTCCGCTCTGTTCTGCATCTCGGCCAACCATGAAACCGGTCACGTCCTGGAAAAAAACGATCGGAAGACCGGTTTGATTGCAATCCATGACGAAACGCGCAGCTTTATCGGCGCTGTCGGAATAAATGACGCCCCCCATCTGGATGCCTTCCTTTTTGGTGCGGACTTGCAAACCCTGGTTCGCCACGATGCCAACGGCGTGCCCGTTGATACGTGCATAAGCGGTCACCAAAGTCTTGCCGTAATCGGCCTTGTATTCGTCGATTGAGTTCGCATCGATAATTGATGCGAGCAGATCGCGTGTGTCGTAGTTTTTTTGGCCGTCGAGGCTGACGAGCTCGTAAACTGCGTCGGGATTTTTCGCCGGCTTCGGCATTTTCTTGTCGATCTTTGCGGCCTTTGTCGTTTCTGCCTCAGGCAAAAGTGCGATGAGCGAACGGAGCCGATTCAGACACGATGGGTCATCCTTTTCGTAAAAATCGACCGTGCCGCTTATTTCCGCGTGCATTTGCGCGCCGCCGAGCTCTTCTGCATCGACAATCTGGCCGATGGCCGCTTTAACAAGCGACGGACCCGCGAGGTACAAACCGCTTCCTTTCGTCATCAGGATTTTGTCGCAAAGAACCGGCAGATAAGCTCCGCCGGCAACGCAATTACCCATGATGGCGGCAAACTGCGGAATTCCTGCGGCTGAGATGACGGAGTTGTTGCGAAAGATGCGGCCGAAATCGTCTTCATCGGGAAAGATTTCATCCTGCATCGGCAGGAAGACGCCGGCAGAATCGACGAGGTAAACCACGGGCAAGGCGCATTCGAAAGCGATGCGCTGGGCGCGAATCAACTTCTTGGCGGTTTGCGGAAAGAACGCACCGGCTTTTACAGTCGCATCGTTGGCGATGATCATGCACGGAATCCCGGCGATGTTGCCGATGCCGGCCACAGCCCCCGCAGCCGCAATGTTTCCCCATTGCTCGTACATTTTGTAAGCCGCCCAGAGCCCGATCTCGAAAAATTGCGCGTCTTTGTCGAGCAAAAGACCGACCCGTTCTCGCGCAGGCAAGCGGCCCATCTTGCGTTGACGTTCATGGCCAGCTTTGCCGCCGCCTTCGCGCAGAATAGCTTCTTCCTTTAGAATTGCCGCGCATTGATCGCGCAACGATTCGCTGGAGGAAGATGTCGATGTACGGGACATGGCGCCGAAGCAGGCTTAATCCGCCGACAAATGTAGCGCAAGCCTCTGGCTTGCGAATTTGCCAGATCGCAAGCGAGACGCTTGCGCCACGTTATTGAAATTAGTAAAAGTCCGAGTCGGACTGATAACCGGAATCCCCGCGAATGGAACGCAGACGAGCGCGACTGCCGCGCTCCGATTCGGGGCGATTGATCTGTTCCATGGCAAGCTTTACGAAAAACGGGACGGCCGCGAGCGCGCCAAGCGAGAGCAGAGTAATCGCCGCTGCCTGCCGGAGTGGCCGCTTAATTTTGTCCGCCATCAGCATTCCCAGGCCGAGGCCAAATGCAGTCCGCGTCAAGACAAGCAAACTGTCGAGCGGAAGCTCTTCGGCGGTTTTTGGAATGGATAACGGGAGAGACATCGCTTATCTTATACGTCTCGTTTGGGAAAAGGAAACGGGAAAATACTTGCGCATGCATAATCCGGGCCGCTCGCGTTCTTTTTTGCATCGACAATGGCCAATTCGATCTATGCGCTGATCCTCGCTGGCGGAAGCGGTGAACGGTTCTGGCCGCTCAGTCGCCGGGCCCGGCCGAAACAACTGCTTCGTCTCGTTTCCAACAGAGCGCTTCTCGAGGAAACCGTAGCGAGACTCAAGGGTTTGGTCCCGCACGAACGCATTCTTATCCTGACAAATGTCGAACAAGAAGCAGCTGTCCGTAAATTGCTGGCCGCTTTTCCGAAGGGAAATATTCTGGCCGAACCGGCCAAACGTGACACCGCCGCGGCAGTTGCGCTCGGCGCCGGTTGGGTCGCGGCTCGCGATCACGCTGCGACGATGCTCGTGCTACCGGCCGATCATGTCATTACGAATCGGGCAGCCTTTCAAGAAACATTGGCCCTGGCCGCGGCGACGGCGGAGGAAACGGGCGAGCTCGTGACCATCGGCATCAAGCCGACCTGGGCTTGTCCCGGTTTCGGTTATATCGAGCAGGGCGAGCCGGTGCATTTGCGAAATCACGACGATAAAGACGCGATTCATCGGGTGCTGCGCTTTCGGGAAAAGCCCAATATCGATCTGGCGGAATCGTTTCTGCGCAAAGGAAATTTTCGTTGGAATGCGGGGATGTTCGTCTGGTCTGTGCCCACGGTCTTGAGTGAATTCAACCGCCACGCGCCGGAGCTGGCGGATTTTATTTCCCAACTTCGCGCTCCAGGGAACCTTGAAAAGGTCTTGGGTGAGCGCTTCAGCAAACTGCCGCGCATCTCATTCGATTACGCGATCATGGAGAAAGCGGACCGCGTTCTCGTGGTGGAAGCCAGCTTCGATTGGAGTGACATCGGGAGCTGGAGAGCAGTGGCGGATTATTTCAAGAACGACGAACACGGAAACGCCGCGAACTGCGCGATCACGGCGGTTGATTCAAGCAACAACATCGTATTCGATCAGGACGGAACAACGATCGCACTGCTCGGAGTGCACAATCTCATTGTCGTGCGAACCGGCGACGCGGTTTTGGTTTGTCACCGTCATCAAGCGGAGAGGATCAAGGACTTGATTGGTAAACTCCCGCCTGAACTGCAATGACCCGCGGCGCAGCGATGAATCCAATTTTGGGGATCGACTTTGGCGCCGCGCGCATCGGCATTGCGATTTCGGATGAATTGCAACTGCTGGCACATCCGCTGGAAACAATTTCCGGCGGTAAGACCGCGGTCGCGCGAATCACAGAGATCGTTCGCGAAAAGAAGATCGAGAAGGTGGTTGCCGGCCTGCCGCGAAATATGGACGGCAGTTTCGGCGCTGCCGCGAATAACGCACGGCGGTTTGTCGAAAAATTACGTACAGCTGTCTCGTGCCAGGTTGTGACATGGGACGAGCGGCTGACCACGGTGGCGGCCCATCGCGAATTGCGTGAAGCGGGCCGAAAAACGCGCGAGACGCGCGGTTATGTCGATCAAGTGGCGGCGCAAATGATTTTACAGGGATATCTCGATTGGCAGAGAGAGGCACCGACGGTCGAAGAAGTGCCGCGGTGACCGGGATGTCACAGCGGTTGAAATTGATCGTCGCCTACGACGGAGCACGATTTGCGGGATGGCAAAGCCAATCCCATCGCAACACGATTCAGGATCATCTTGAGCGCGCTTTTGAGCGTGTAGGCGGCGAGCGCGTGCGCGTTCACGGCGCAGGCCGGACCGACGCCGGAGTGCACGCACTCGCGCAATGCGGACATGTCGATGTCGAGAAGAGCTTATCGGCGGCGCGTTGGACGGGCGCGCTCAATGCATTGCTGCCTCCGACTATTCGCGTGCTTCGGTGCCGTCATGTGTCAAAGCGTTTTCAGGCACGCCATTCCGCCAAAGGAAAGGTTTATCGCTACAGAATCTGGTCTGCGCCGGTGCTGCCGCCCTTTGAATACGGGCGAGTCTGGCACGTAACCGGGCCTCTTGACTTCGAGGTTCTGAAGGGAGCGGCAAACCATTTCGTCGGCACTCACGATTTTGCTGGATTCGCCGCGAATCGTGGCAAGCCGGAAGACAGCACGGTGCGCACGATTTATTCCGTGCAAGTCCGTCGCCGTGGTCCTTGCCTAACGATTGAGTTGGATGGCGACGGGTTTCTCTACAAGATGGTTCGACTGATTGTCGGCTCACTAGTGCAGTGCGCGCTTGGCAAGTCGTTAGTTAAGGAGGTCACGGACCGGCTGGCATCCGGTCGAATTGGGCAGCTGCGTTTTGCTGCGCCAGCCGAAGGACTATTTCTCGTCCGAGTGCGGTACTGAGATTGCTTCAGAGTACCGCCTGACAGCGTAAAGTCGTGGGGAAGTGGGCATTGGCAGAAGACCTGCTTTCCAGAGCCTTATTAATGAGTCAGTCCGAACCATCCTTGGGCAGCTCAGAGGAAAGGCGTGGCTTTTTCCGGCGAAGCATGGCGTGGCTCTTCAGCCAGCGGCACTTTCATTTCAAACTTGTCTCAGGCACAGCCGTGGGCGTCATCGTGATTGTCCTTCTAGCCGGCATATTTCTCTATGTCACATTGCGCAATCATCAGCAGGACATCTTGCGCGCGCAGACGATCGAGATCATACGCCTGAGCAGCCGGATAGAGAACGACATTGCTGCGCTCGAGGCCGGTCACCGCGGCTTTTTATTGACGGGTAAGCCTCTTTACATCGACGCTTTTCAGAGCCGGCGGGAACTGATCAAGCGCCGCATACAAGATTTGAGCTCCCTCATTCTGGACAACCCGAACGAGCGTAAGCGGCTTATGAAGGCTGAAGGGGTTGTCCGAAAATGGCTCGACACCGTCGCGCTCCCGGAAATCCAATCGCGCCAGGCAAAAGATGCGACTGCGGCAACAGCGGAGGAAGCCTTCGCGCGCACCGAGTCTGTGGCCTTGGGAAATTCGTCGCTGGATCAGGCGCGCGAAATTCTGCAATCGCTGCAGGACGAAGAACAAGTCGTCCTCAACCAACGCATGCAGGAGCAGGAATGGGCTACCCAATCGACCCAAATCCTGGATTTCATTCCCAAGTTGGAACGTTCCATTCTCGAGATGCAGAAGGAGAAGCGCGGCTATCTTCTGACCGGCGAGGCGAGCTTCGTGGAAGCTTACAAGCGCGCCGTCACTGACTTTTACACGTACAACGGTTACCTCTCGATCCTGGTGGCCAACGCTCCCGGACAAGCTGAGTTACTCGCCGATGTGCGCTCCAAAGTGGAGCGCTGGATTAATGGCTCGGCCGTGCCGGAAATGGATGCGAAGAGCGCCGGCCAGGACGTGACGGATCTCGTCTCCAGCAATGACGGGGAAGCGTTGATGACTGACATTCGCCAGACGCTCGCCAACCTGGAGAAAAACGAATTAGACGTTTACCAGATGCGAACGGCGGCAGCGAGCCGCGAACGAGTTATCGAGACATCGGCTTTGGGTGGTCTGGCGTTCCTTGCGGTCGTGTTGTTAGTCATTTCAAACAGTTACAGTTTCGTGCTGGTCCGCTGGCAGCTTGCCAAGCTCGAGGGCGTCGAAACACGTATCCGATCGATCATTCAAAATATTCTCGATGGAATGATCACGGTGGATGAGCACGGCGCGATTTGTTCGATGAATCCCGCGGCGGAAAAAATGTTCGGCTATAGCAAAAAGGAAGTGCTCGGCCAAAAATTCACAAAACTCGTTCCGAAATCCTACGGGAGCGAACCAGACGCGAAGCCCGTCATCTGCGCCTGGCGGGAAATGGCTAAACGCACTGGTCATACCACGCTCGCGCTGGGACGCACAAGCAAGCTCGTTAGCTTTCCACTCGAAATCTCCCTCAGCCAGATGGAAGTCGACCGACAGAAGCTTTACGTCGCGATGATGCGCGATGTGAAGGAGCGCAGGCGCTTCGAAACCGAGATCGCGGCCGAGAAAGAAAGTCTGGCCGTCACCCTCCGCTCCATCGGGGATGGTGTCATCACGACTGATGTCCAGGGAAAAATCATCATCCTGAACAACGAAGCCGAGCGATTGACCGGTTGGTCTTCGCGCGAAGCCATCGGCCAGCCGCTCCGGGCCGTCTTCAACGTCGCGAGCGATCCCGCGGCACAAGCCCGCGCGCAACAAAGCGGATACCGCACTGAGGCGCAATCGATTCTGGTTGGTCTTCCCGAAAATGCCACTCTCACCTCGCGCGATGGCACCGCTCGCATCATTGAGCAGACTGCCTCGCCTATTCGTGACGATAAAAACGAAGTAGCGGGCGTCGTCCTCGTCTTTCGCGACATCACCGAACGACAGCGCGGCGAAGCGGAGCGCCGCAAAGCCGAGACACTGGAACAACTCGGACTGCTCGCGGGCGGCATCGCGCACGATTTCAACAATCTTCTTACCGCGATCATCGGCAATATTTCCCTCGCTTCTCTGCTTCTTCCGCCCGATGACGAAATGACCGCGCGTTTGATGGATGCTAAGAACGCCTCCATGCGCGCGCGCGATCTGGCGCAGCAGCTCCTCACTTTTGCCCGCGGTGGCGCACCAATCAAGACAACTGCTTCCATCGGTAAGCTCATTCAAGACACCGTCAGTTTCTCCCTGCGCGGTAGCCATAGCAGGAGTGAATTTCAATTCGGCGCCGACCTATGGCCGGCGGAAATTGATCCCGGCCAGATCAGTCAGGTTATCGCGAACCTTGTTGTTAATGCCGATCAAGCCATGCCTAACGGCGGAACATTGTACGTCAGTTGCGAAAACTTCCGTTATAACGCAAACACTGCTCTAGGCGTTCCCGATCTGCCGCCCGGAGATTACATTCGCATCAGCATCCGCGACGAAGGCGTTGGCATACCCGAGGAATATATCAAACGCATCTTCGATCCCTACTTTACCACCAAGCCGAAAGGCAACGGTCTTGGCCTCGCCACCACCTATTCCATCATAAAGAACCACAACGGCCTCATCGCCGTTAAGTCCCAGCTGCACGTCGGTTCCACTTTCACTCTCTATCTGCCGGCCGCGCTCTGTCAGCAAATGCCGGTCGAGCAGCCCCGAGCCATCTCCCCGGCCATTACCGGCAGCGGCCGAGTACTGGTGGTGGATGACGAGGAATCCGTGCGAACACTCGTCCATTTCACTCTCACCCGTCTCGGCTACCAGGTGATGGAGGCAGAAACTGCTTTGCAAGGCGTAAATCTTTATCGTGAGAAATTCCAGGGCGGCGAACGTTTCGACGCGGTCATTCTCGACCTTACTCTTCCTGGCGGCATGGGCGGAAAAGAGGCGTTGAAAAAATTAATCGAGATCGACCCTACCGTGAATGCGATCGTTTCCAGCGGTTACGCCACCGACGCAACCATGAGCCGTTATCAAGACTTCGGCTTTCGTGGCGTCATCGCCAAG
>Ga0193735_1000672_pt1 | contig 10922 bp, 7 predicted proteins | sample U1m2metaG_FD_145080 | JGI IMG/M metagenome (GOLD analysis project Ga0193735, IMG submission 145080) | Soil microbial communities from a riparian zone of the East river system, Colorado, United States - U1m2 | ecosystem: Environmental > Terrestrial > Soil > Riparian zone | place: USA: East River... | reverse complement strand
TTTTCAGGTTTAATCGCAAATGAAAATCGAGAAAGGTAACGTGCGAACCGCAGAGGCAGCCGTGTCGGCTGCTCCCCTGGACCCTGCAGGCGACACGCCTGCCGCTACAACCCCAAACGGCGCGGCCGTCCGTTTGTACCGGTGGATCGCAATCCTGATTCCAATTATCATCTCGTCGTGCGCTGCGCCTGACACGCAGCATCACGTCGTGATCAGCACGCGCGAACAGAAGCTAGCCCTTCTCGATCGCGGCAAGGTCATGGCGATTTATCCCGTCTCCACCTCCAAGTTCGGTCTTGGCGATTGGCGAGGCAGCAGGTTTACGCCACTCGGCCAATTGCAGATAGCGGAAAAAATTGGCGGTAGTGCGCCACAGGGAGCGGTATTCAAGGATCGCCGGCGCACCGGGGAAATTATCCAAGCCAACGCGCCTGGTCGTGATCCGATCGTAACGCGGATTCTCTGGCTGCGTGGACTCGAAGCGCAAAACGCTAACGCGTTCGGGAGGGACATTTACATCCACGGCACGCCGGAGGAATGGAAAATCGGTTCGCCTGCGAGTTACGGATGCATCCGGATGCGCTCTAGCGACATCATACAATTGTACGACATCGTGGGAATCGGCGCCGCAGTAACGATCGTAAATGTGCCGCTCGCCACTGCTGTTCCCGGCCTCGTCACGGCCCATTCAATGTCCGCCGCAAACCCGGCGCCATTTGTGATGCGATAGGATCGTGATGCAGACAATCCTGTCTGCACCTACTCGCACGCTCGCCGCAGCCCCGAAACCTTTCCGGGTTGGCGGACAGGATTGCCTGCGTCACTCACGGCAGTTTGCCGAGATGTTCTTTGGGCGTGTTGCGCGAGAGCAAATCCATGTCCGCATCCACGATAATTCGCACCAGTTCGTGAAATCGCACTTTGGGTTCCCAACCGAGAATTTTCTTCGCCTTCGAAGCGTCACCAAGTAGAATGTCCACCTCGGCTGGCCGCTCATATCGCGGGTCGTGCTTTACGTATTGCTTCCAATCAAGATCCGCGTGAGCGAAGGCGGCTTCGACAAACTCCCGTACCGTATGGCTTTCACCGGTAGCCAGGACGAAGTCATCTCCTTCTCCAAGCTGCAAAATTCGCCACATGCCTTCGACATACTCAGGCGCGTAGCCCCAGTCGCGTTTTGCGTCCAAGTTGCCGAGGAACAACTCCTTTTGCAGACCATGCTTGATCGCAGCAACCGCACGCGAGATTTTGCGAGTGACAAAAGTTTCCCCGCGGCGCGGGCTTTCGTGATTGAACAAAATGCCATTGCTGGCGCAAAGGCCGTAGCTCTCCCGATAGTTAACGGTCGCCCAATATGAAAAAACCTTTGCCACGCCGTAAGGACTCCGCGGCCAGAATGGCGTCTTCTCAGTTTGCGGCGTTTGTTGGGCCCTGCCGAACATTTCGCTGCTCGACGCCTGATAAAAACGCGAACGCAATCCAGCTTCGCGGATTGCTTCCAGAATGCGAATCGTGCCCACGCCAGTGACGTCGGAAGTGTACTCAGGAATATCGAAGCTCACGCGCACGTGGCTCTGTGCGCCCAGATGATAAATCTCGTCCGGCTTCAATTCGTAAAGAAGCTTCACAAGATTCACCGAGTCGCTGAGGTCCCCGTAATGCAGAAACAGTCGCACACCGTTTACGTGTGGGTCAGCGTAAAGATGATCAATTCGCGAGGTGTTAAACGTGCTGGCGCGGCGAATAATCCCGTGGACTTCGTAGCCTTTCTCAAGCAGCAGATCAGCCAGATAACTTCCGTCCTGGCCGGTGATGCCGGTGATGAGCGCCGTTTTCATTTGGGCAATAATTGTAGAGCGTTTCTGTGAAACGCCACCGAAATAATCACGTCGTTCTTGGAGTGCACCGACATGTCGTCACTTTCAAAGCGCGGACATATCCGCGCGCCCCACCTTGCCGCTAGACGATCAACTCTCCGGCGGTGTCACCATGATTCGCGCCAAAACTGCGCGCTGGGCTCCGATCAGTGCGCTGATGCCTTTGCGTCCAAGCGTGAGCATTTCATCCAGCTGTGATCCGGAAAACGTCGCCTCTTCACCAGAGCTTTGTAGTTCTACGAATTCGCCGTCTTCGGTAGCCACAAGATTAAAATCAACGGTAACAAGCTTGTCCTCTTCGTAATTAAGATCCACTATTGCCTGCCCGTCCAGAATGCCGGCGCTCACTGCGGCGACCAATTTTCTCATCGGCGGCGCGTCGAGCTTTCTTTCACGAACAAGCTTCCGGCAGGCTATCGCCAGGGCCAGGCTGGAACCCGTAATCGCGGTGGTCCGTGTGCCACCATCAGCTTGCAATACGTCGCAATCGATCCAGATCGTGCGCGGCCCGAGCTTTTCGAGATCCATGACGGCTCGCAGTGACCGGCCTATCAGCCTTTGAATTTCCACGCTGCGACCGTCCATGCGGCCTTTCGCAATATCGCGAGCTTTGCGCGGCTGTGTGGAATATGGAAGCATCGAGTACTCGGCAGTGAGCCAGCCGCCGCTCACTCCTTGCTCTTTCATCCAGCGCGGCACTCCTTCTTCAATCGTGACGGCACAGATCACGCGCGTGTTACCCATCGAGACAAGCACCGACCCGCTCGCATGCGGAGCCGCGTTCAACTCGAAATTGAGCGGTCGGATTTCATCGGGTACACGGCCATCAGTTCGCTGCATCGGTGGAAGTTAGATGCAGGCGGAATTTGTGCGACGAAGATTTTGACCTGTGCGCGGGAGGACTCCCAAGCGCAACGCAGCCAGCGATCGCTGGCCGCCTATGCTGACCAATCCGGCTTGACGCACTGAGCCCCCCGTCGTTGTGTAAGCATTTTGAGTGAAAAATAGCGCTGCCAGCCAGACGGTGATTTGCATTGCCGGGGCACACCGCTCAGGCACAAGCATGGTGACGCGGCTTCTTCATCGCTGTGGGCTCGAACTGGGACCCGAATCAGACTTGATGCCGCCGCAGGCTGATAACCCCGAAGGTTTCTGGGAACATTTAGGGTTCGTGGCGCTTAATGAGGAATTATTGAATGAGCTCGGTGGCGCGTGGGACCTGCCGCCCAATGCTGACGAGAACTTTACACATGCGCGGCTGGATCCGTTGCGTATGAAAGCGCGGCTGCTGATCGAGCGCTTTGATTCGGCAAGAGTCTGGGGCTGGAAAGACCCGCGCAACAGCTTGACCCTCCCGTTTTGGCAGGACCTCTTGCAAGGGCTCAAAACTCTCATCGTCGTACGGAATCCGCTAGAGGTCGCCTACTCGATGCGGGAGCGCAACGGAACGTCCTTTTCGCTTGGTCTGCGCCTTTGGGAAATCTATAACCGTCGCCTACTTGAAAGAACAACTGAGCAACAGCGGCTTGTTACTCACTACGATTTGTTTTTTGACGACGCAGAAACCGAATTGCGGCGAATTGCGGAGTTCACTGGCCTGCCCCATGCACACGTGCATAACGCAGCGGCGCTGGTAAAAAAGCGAAGACGCCACACTCATTTCACGGTTGAGCACTTGATAGATGCCCGTGTCGCTCCGGAAGTAATCGAACTTTATGGTGCTTTAATTGGCGAAGCATCGGCAACAGGAAGAAACAAAGGGAAGATGGCCAAGAGTCGCCAAGCCGGGGATCCGAACGAGGCCGACTTGCTCCAGGGATCGGTCACCCGGCTCAATGCGTTCGTTCCGGAACGGATTGCGCAGATCGAGCATCTCTACCAAGAGCTCCTGGCTCAAGCAGAAGCTCGACACAAGTCGCAAGTCGAAGAACTCGCAGCCAGCCTTCGCGAGAAGAGTATCAGCCTGTCAGAAAGCGAAGCGCGGGAAGACGAGCTGCGGCAGCGTTTGCGCCTCCAACTGAAGGCTGCCGAGAGGCTTTGCCGGTTTTTGGACGAGACTGATGACGCAGCAGCCCGGCTTCGCTCTTCGGCGCGCTGGCAAATTGCAAATCCGGTTGCGGCCTTAAAGGCAAAACTTTCTCCTCGGAAATCGCGAGCCTTGTTGAGCTATGGGCATTTGGAAAAGGTCGTCTCCGCGTACCGGAAGTGGCGAACCACGCATCCGGAGGTGGCTGCTATTGATGACCAAATCCAAGCTCTGATCTCGGGCGTGACTTCATCGCTTGTGAAGAGAGTAGCGCCCATTGAGCCTCCGGCGCCAACGCGTCCGATTGACTTTCCAATTCACGAGCAGGTCGAAATTTCAATCATCATTCCAGTCTTTAATCAGTTGCCTTTCACGCAGGCCTGTCTGGCATCGCTCCAGGAGCATGATGGAACGGAGCGCTTTGAAGTCATTTTGTTGGATGACTGCTCGACGGATGCAACGGCTGAGGCCGTTCCGCAGATGAAGGGAGTCGTTTATCTACGCAATGAAGCGAACTCAGGTTTCATCGCGTCTTGCAACCGCGGTGCGCAAAAGGCGCGCGGCAAATACCTGGTTTTCTTGAATAACGACACCATTGTAAGGCCAGGCTGGTTAACTGCACTAATCGACACTTTCGCCGAGGAGCCGCGGACGGGGATCGTCGGCTCAAAGCTTGTTTATCCAGACGGCCGATTGCAGGAGGCAGGTGGAATCATATGGCGCGATGCATCGGGATGGAACTATGGCAAATCTGATGATCCACAAAAACCTGAATACAATTATCTGCGCGAAGTGGATTACTGCTCAGCCGCAGCGTTGATGATTCCAAAATCGCTATTTGACAGCCTGGGCGGCTTCGATTCGCGCTACGCGCCCGCCTATTATGAGGATACGGACCTTTCGTTCAAGGTTCGCCGAGCCGGCTACAAGGTCTTCTATCAGCCGTTAAGCGAGGTAGTCCACTACGAAGGAGCGACCGGGGGAACCGATCTCGCTACCGGCACGAAAAAACATCAACATATTAACCGCTCGATCTTTGCCGAGGCATGGGCCGCTGAGTTAATGGTCAGACCCGCCAATGGCGATTTGGCATTACTGCGACGACCTCCAACGGGTCGAAAAAACATTCTGGTAATTGATCATTACATTCCGAGCCCGGACCGGGACTCAGGATCGCTGCGGATGTTCCAAATCCTTAAGATTCTCCGGCAACTGGGCCATTGCGTGACCTTCATTCCCGACAATCTGGCAAAGGTCATGCCCTATACCGGCGAGCTACAGAAACGCGGGATTGAAGTTGTTTACCATCCCTATGTCAAAAAACTGAGCGACTACCTCATTTCGCACGGCTCCGGCTTCGATGCAGTCGTGCTAAGCCGGTGTGACTTTGCGCGCAAACACATCGCCGATGTCCGACTCCATGCACCACAGAGTCGCATTATTTTTGACACCGTTGACCTTCATTTCGTCCGTGAGGACAGCGAGGCACGTCTAACCGGGGATCCTGAGGCCCGTCGGAAGGCACAGGAGAAACAGCGGCTCGAGCATGAGTTGATCGAGCAGGCTGATGAAACCTGGGTGGTGAGCTGCCTGGAGCAACAGTTGCTCCAAGAAAAGCAGCCAAATAAATCCATTCAGGTGGTCTCAAATATCGTGGACATCCCAGGATCAAACAGGCCTTTCGCCCTGCGCAGAGACTGGCTTTTTATCGGCGGGTTCCAACACAGGCCAAACATCGACGCGGTTCTCTTCTTCGTGAAGGAAATTTATCCCTTGCTGAGTGAACATCTGCGCGATGCCAAGTTTTACATCATCGGCGACAAGCCGCCGCCGGAAGTCGCCGCGTTGGCAACCGAGAGGATCGTCGTCGCAGGACTGCAGCGAGATGTTCGTCCATTCTTTGATAGCGTAAAGCTGTCCGTTGCGCCGCTGCGATTTGGGGCGGGCGTGAAAGGCAAGATCAACCAAAGCATGGCTTTTGGTGTACCAGTAGTTGCAACACCCATGGCTATCGAGGGCATGGAACTTAAGGATCGGGAGGACATTCTCGTTGCCGATGAACCGGAAGCGTTTGCGATGGCGCTCATTGAGCTCTACCAATCGGAAGAACTTTGGACGCGACTCTCGGAGAATGGTATCACAAAAACACGCGCTTTGTATTCAACCGAAGCCGCGCGTAAAAAACTGGAATTTTTATTTAGCGACGAACATCTGAGAAGTTTGGAGCGGCCGCTGTCGGGTGCGGAACAGGAGCTTGTCCTAGCAACGACAAGCTGACGTTGGTTAACAACAGTGGATAAGACCGAGGTAACCGCGCCGATTACCGGGAAAATAAATGCGAACCCGAATCCCATTTGCTTCGGCCAACGCTGCGTTATGATTTCGTGGGATACAAATGATCCCGCTGGTGCGGAGGTACGTGTTTCAACTGGCCCTGATGACGAGAAGCTCGTAACGCAAGGGGGAAAATCTGGCCAGGTGGAGATTCCCTGGATCACAGACTCCACTGTCTACGAGTTCCGCCTTTATGCCGCTAGTCGCCCCAACGTAGCACTCGACTCAGTGAGGGCCCGGCGTGAGATCGAGTCTGCGCCAGCCGCCCTCCGCGAGATTGCGGACGAAGTAACGCGTGGAAACGTCGAGATGGCTGAGCTTTCCCGCTTTATGGCTGCGGTGGTTCCGATTTGCCTTAAGAGCACAGAAATTCGTGAATTGTTCCAGGATTGGGAGAAACACGGGTTTCACGTAACGCCGGTCCATTTCTATCAACCGATTCCTGACACTCAATCCTTGCCTGAGACGCTTTGGCAGCGACCAAGCGAGCTCGTAGGCATTGACATGAATTACGCAATGCAGCTCGATCTGCTGCGAAACCATTTTCCGAGATTTCGGGAGCAATATCAGCACTTTCCAGCAAAGCCGACTGGCGAGCAGAATCGATTTTATCTCGGCAACCATCTTTTTGATGGGACGGATGCTCTGGTTGCTTATTGCATGGTCCGTCACTTCCAACCACGATTTATCATTGAAGTGGGCAGCGGTTTCTCTTCTCTGGTCTTGGGTGCTGCTGCTGCAGAAAACGATAGCGCGAGCATCACCTCTATCGAACCATTTCCGCGCGAGTTTCTTCGGAAGGGATTTCCTGGCTTGCGATCATTGATTGAGAAAAAGGTGCAGGACATCGATTTGAATTTTTTCTCCCAACTCGAATCGGGCGACATCCTGTTTATCGACAGCTCCCATACGGTGAAAATTGGCGGAGACGTGAATTATTTATTCCTGGAAGTACTGCCGCGGCTTAAACCAGGCGTCATCGTGCACGTCCACGACATCTTTCTCCCTTTTGATTATCGGCGCGATTGGGTACTGGATGAGTTTCGTTTTTGGACCGAGCAATACCTGCTACAGGCGTTTATGACGTTTAACTCTGAGTTCGAAGTGCTAATGGCCAATAGCTACCTCAACCATTACCATCAGGAGGATCTCAGAGCCGCTTTTCCCAATCTGCCGTCCTGGGAAGGGGGTAGCTTTTGGATACGCCGAAAGGCGCGTAGCGCATTAACCGCGTGATAAATAACGGAAGAACGTGAAAGAAGCTCACCAAACGCAACAGAGACCAGCCAAGCCTATCTTTATCGTGGGATCGCCGCGGTCGGGGACCAGCATTCTCACCTGGTGTCTGGGCCAACACCCGAATCTATTTCCGGTGCCGGAGTCCAATTGGATGGGACACTTCGCGGTCAACGTCGCGATTGGCTACCAAATTGGTGCGGCACGCGGTGATCGCTCCATTTTGAGCGCCATGGACATTCGGGAGGACGAATTGTTTGCCATGTGCGGTCAGGGCATCAACGACTTGATCCTGCGCCATCGCAAAGATCTGGAAAAAAAGCGAGAAACCAGGAGTATTGAATTGAAACTCGAACCACGTTGGCTCGAAACTGCTAGTACCGCGGCGAGGCCCAAAGGACGTTGGGTCGATGGAACACCAGAGTATTCTTTGCACATCTGCGGCCTGCACAAATTGTTCCCTGATGCTGTCTTTATTCATTTGGTACGCGACGTGGACGCCGTTGTCCGTTCGATGCTGAACTTCCATCGCGTCTCAGGAAGTCGTTTAGTGGCTAACGAAGAAGGGGCTTACAATTACTGGCTGCGCTGCGTCAAGGCATGTCTGAAGGCTGAGCAGGTCTACGGCCCCGATGTGGTTCACCGATTGTTATACTCGACTCTGATCGAGAATCCAGAATCGGCCATCCAATCGGTCCTTAGTTTTGTTGGCGAGCCATATTCTGCCAGATGCTTGGAGCCGCTTGCGGAGCGAATTAACAGCTCAAACGTGCCGCCCGACTTTAAGTCCTATGACCCGGCTACCGATCCAGCCATTGTGGAAGAGGCGCAACGACTTTCGGCCGAAATCGAACAAACGGCACAACCAACCGAGGTCTCATCCACTGCGGCCGATGAACTGGAGACTGGATTCCAGCAATTGTGGCAAAATGCTATGACGCTAACGGATCAACTTGCGAGGCAGGAGCAGTACTACACGAACTGCTTGAGCAAACAGCTTCGGGATATGGAAAAGCTTGCGGGCTTGCTCGATGAAGTTGTAACCAGTTTCGCCAGGCTGCGATCGTCGCGGTTTTGGACATTCGCAAACAAGGCAGCGGAAATTGAAGCGAAATTGTTTCGCGACAAAGTGTTCGTTCCGGATCGCCGATTTCAGAAAATTATTGCTAATTATTCACGATGGCGCGCTTCGCATCCGGACATCGCGAATCTCGACAAACCGATTCATCGCGCCGAATCGCCGGCCTCTGGGAACGACTTCGATACAAGGCTTGAGCGTTCAACGTCTGGGACTGCGAAGGTGTCTAAAAACTCTGCGAAAACGTAAATGGCTGAACCCATAAACACTAAAGCCATTAAAAGAGTGGCGAAACGCTGGGGCGATCCGCAAAGCGAGCCTCCTGGCACGCAGTGGGTTGGAGTGCCAGGCGTTGCGGAGAACATCAACCGCCGTGCCACTGGAGATCCCAAGATCGATTGGATCAACCATTCTGGAAGCCTCCTCGCCAGGTTCAAAAAACCAATCAAAGCGTTATCGCTTGGATGTGGTTTTGGTGCGATCGAACGGATTTTGCGGCGGCGCAACCACTGTCAGTTCATTCATGGCGTGGATGTCGCTGAGAGGGCAATTGAAAGCGCTAGGCGGCAAGCAGCGGCCGAAGGTCTGAACAGCTTAACGTACGAAGTTGCCGACCTGAACACGGTCACATTTCCCGAGGACACGTATGACGTCGTTTATGCGCACGCGTGTTTGCATCATGTTTTCCACCTTGAACACCTTCTCGATCAGATTAAGCGAAGCCTTAGAATGGGCGGAATGTTCGTCGTGCAAGAATACATAGGTCCATCGCAAATGCAGTTCCCGCAGAAGCACCTGCACTTGGCTGACATTTTTCTAAAAGCTATTCCGGAACGCTATCGCCGGCTGCGAACACGACCGGGTACGAAGCAACAAGCACCGCGTTTACCACTGGACACGATGAACGACTGCGATCCTTCAGAAGCCATACGTGCCACAGAAATCGTGCCGTTGATTGCCAGCCGCTTCGAAGTTAAACATTTTTGCTATCTCGCCGGCAGTTTGCTGCTTCTAATCTTTAACGAAATAGCGGGTAATTTCGACGCGTACGACGGCGCAATCATGCCACTGGTGACGGCGCTGATTGCTCTCGATAACTTTCTCGTCGATAACAGTGTACTGCCATCTTATCACGTTTACATGGTCTGCGAGAAAACACGTAACCTAGTGCCAATACAGACACAAACCGTGCTCCCGTCAGCCACGCCGGTGCTCACTGCAACAGAATTGGAGCAGCGCCTTGTGATGCCGGAACCCAGCGGATCAATCACAGCTGACCCAAATCCATTCAGCGCGAATCCACACGGCTTGGGACAAACCACAGTATCGTGGATGACCTATGGAGCGAGCAGTGTGGAAGTTCACGTGGATGCGCCCGGCGGTCTCCTCTTTGCAAGGACAGGGCCTGGTCAGTTTTCCCAGGCGACCGGGCCGTGGGTTCGCGACGGCACGACATTTTATTTACAAAACACCTCCGGCGGCTTGTCTTCGGCTCCCGAGAACACGATTGCCACGGTCACAGTCAGCTCGATGTGATAGTCGGTCGGCCTCGAAACTTGACGGCGATATCGTTGGCGTGTGGTTCACATTGATTACGAGAGACACCAATTTTCTAACCGCGCGCGTTTTCTAAATTTAAATCAAACTGAAATGGACACTGTACCGTATTTGGATCTTCGAGCGCAGTATCGAACTCTGCGCAGTGAAGTGTTGAGCGCAGTGGAGGAGATTTGCGAGTCGACCAGCTTCGCTCAGGGACTGGCCACCGCGGAATTTGAGGCGAAATTCGCAGATTACTGTGGAGTTGACCATTGTGTAAGCCTGAACAGCGGCACCAGCGCGCTGCATCTGGCGCTACGCTGCCTCAACGTCGGTCCAGGAGACGAGGTCATCACTGTCTCGATGACTTTTATAGCGACCGCATGGGCCATTAGCTACGTGGGCGCCACGCCGGTTTTCGTGGATATCGACCCCGCGCGCAGGACCATGTGCCCTACCAACCTCGAAGCTGCGATCACGGCCCGGACAAAAGCAATTATCCCGGTCCATCTGTATGGAATGCCTGCAGAGATGGATCATATCAAGCTGATTGCTGAGCGACACGGGCTGCCGATAATCGAAGACGCCGCGCAGGCGCATGGAGCACGGTACCGCGGTAAGCGCGTAGGCCAATTCGGAAAAATTGCGTGTTTTAGCTTTTATCCGAGCAAGAACCTGGGTGCCTACGGTGAAGGCGGCGCTTTAGTCACTAATGATGCGTCTATCGCACAGCGCGCGCGTTCGCTGCGCGACCACGCACAGAGCCAGAAATACCTGCATGATGAGATCGGGTATAACTACCGGATGGATAGTTTCCAAGCGGCAGTGCTCG
>Ga0193735_1000671_pt1 | contig 10924 bp, 6 predicted proteins | sample U1m2metaG_FD_145080 | JGI IMG/M metagenome (GOLD analysis project Ga0193735, IMG submission 145080) | Soil microbial communities from a riparian zone of the East river system, Colorado, United States - U1m2 | ecosystem: Environmental > Terrestrial > Soil > Riparian zone | place: USA: East River... | reverse complement strand
AACAACATCAACGCGCCGGCGTCGATTTACAAAAACGGCGCGCGCGGGGTGAACACGAATTCCTACCTCACGGTGGTTCTGCGCGGGGCAGGAGCAAACACAGCCGGGATTGGCGCCAAGGTGATCATCAAGGATCACGGCTCGACGCAACTCCTCGAGCAGGAGCCTACTCGTGGATTTCTGTCGTCTGTCGAGCCACGCCTTCATTTCGGACTCGGCCAGTCGAAGCAGATCGACTCGCTGATCGTGATCTGGCCGGATTGGCACTTTCAGGTACTGACCGCCATTCCCGTAAATCGCACCGTGGTGCTCTCGCAAACCGATGCAACGGGGAAGTACGACTACGGGCGGCGCGCGACCACGCTGGCGACTGGTGGATCGCCGCCGGGCTTCTTCTCCGACGTTACCGTGCGGGTCGGTGTCAACGTCAAGCACGAGGAAGACACCTTCTTCGACTATAACCGCGAGCCGCTGATGCCGCACTTGCTCTCGACCGAGGGTCCCGCGCTCGCCGTCGCCGATGTAAACGGTGACGGGTTGGACGACATCTTCGTCGGCGGTGCCAAGTGGCAGACGGGCAAGCTCTTTCTCCAGCGCCGCGACGGGACTTTCAGTGCCAGCAGTCAACCGGCCTTTGCCGCGGACAGCGTCGCCGAGGATGTCGACGCGGCTTTCTTCGATGCGAACGGGGACGGACACCCGGATCTCTTCGTCGTGAGCGGCGGCAACGAGTTCTGGGGAAACGCGGAGCAGCTGCGTGATCGCCTTTACATCAACGATGGCCGCGGGAGCTTCAGCCGAGCTGCGAACGCGTTGCTGGATTTCTTTGAGAACGGATCGTCCGTCGCGGTCGGTGACTTCAACGGCGACGGCCACCCTGATCTGTTCGTCGGAAGCAGAGTCGTGTCGCGGAATTACGGACTCATACCGAAGAGTCACCTGCTTCAGAGCGACGGCGCCGGGCGCTTCACCGATGTGACGCTCGACAAGGCGCCAGCATTATCAGAGGCCGGAATGGTCTCTTCAGCGACCTGGGTCGATTACGACCACGATGGTAGGCTCGACCTCGTTGTCGTCGGCGAATGGATGCCCGTCCGCGTCTTTCACCAGGAGAACGGCGAGCTCGTCGATCGCACCAGGGAAGCCGGACTCTCGGACACCAATGGCTGGTGGAACTCTGTACAAGCGGTGGACCTGCATGGAAACGGGCGTCCGGATCTGGTCCTCGGTAACCTCGGACTCAACTCCTACCTGCGCGCTTCGCGCAAGGAGCCAGCGAGACTCTACATCAACGACTTCTCGCACTCGGGCGGCGGGAATCTCGAGCAGGTGCTCACGTTCTACAGGAATGGTGTGAGCTACCCGGTGGCGGGTCGTGACGAGCTGGTAAGCAAAATTCCATCGCTCCGCAGCAAGTACCCTTCGTACTCCTCGTTTGGCGCGAGCCGGGTCGAGGACATCTTTCCCGCGTCCGACCTGAAATCAGCGCAGGTTCGCGAGGCCTACACTTTTGCGAGCGCCATCGCGCGCAATAACGGCAACGGAACTTTTACGCTCGAGCAGATGCCGGTCGAGGCCCAGTTCTCTCCAATCTACGCTTCGCTGGCGGATGACTTCGACGGCGATGGACGGGCGGATCTACTGGTGGCTGGAAACTTCTACGGCGTAACTCCGGTGTTCGGCCGCTACGACGCGAGCTACGGGCTGATGATGCGCGGGAGCGCCGATCGCCGGCTCGTTCCTGTGGAGATGGACGAGAGCAATCTCGCGATCGAGGGGCAGGTGCGGCACCTGAAGATGCTGAAGGGAGCCAATGGTGAGCGGCTGATCGCCGTCGCGCGGAACAATGACAAGCTTGAGATTCTGCGCGTCAACACGGCGCGTCGTTAACTGAATCTCAGCTTCGCAACGGCGAGGGAGCCATTGAGCGCGACCATCCCGACGTTCGTCAGGATCACCGGCCACGATCCGATAATCACGCCGTAGATGACCCACAGAGTGCTGGCGGTCACGAGCAGCGTGAACATCCCGAGATGGGGTCGCGGACCTGTCTGGTGCGCCAGGTCCGAATGACTTGCGGGAGGAATGAGGTCACCGTGAGAAAGCCGGCGAAATAGCCGAAGTACTCGATCATTTGACGTGTAGACTGGCGTGGAGGAATGAACTGCAACTGAGAACTACGCTGCCGCCCGCCGCCCGCTGGTCGCGAATCGCTTCGCGCTTCACTACGTCGGGACGTTACTGACACTGGTCAGGGTAAAAACAACTGCCTTTGCCATTACGCCACTAGTGGCGTCCCGACGTTTTGAGCGAACAGCGTGTAGCGTTCAGCGGGTAGCGGGCAGCAGTGTAGTGCTAGGTTGCATTCTCCTTTCTCGGTTATGCCGCATCCGCCGTCCCGGAAAGACCCGATCCATCCCGGATGGTGAGCCAGTCCGTCCGAACCCGATCCCACTCCTGAATGAGCAGCCCCTGCTCCTCGAACACCAGGCGGATCTGGCTCGGATCGTAGCCGCAAAGCTCTTCCAGAATCGGGATCAGCACGCTGAGCGCGTCGTCGCTGATCACGGTGCGTCGCGCGATCTGCGCGATGTGCCTTGCTTCCGATGCCGCGATCGTGAGGCCTTCGCCACGATTCACGTGCAGCATGACATGAATGTCCGAGCTTCCATCGCCGACGTACACGACGCGATCGCTCGGAACGCCGAGGCGGAGCCGGAGCGAGTCGACAGCAGCGACCTTACCGTAACCCGCTGGCACCTGGATGATCGATTCCACTTCGCCGGTTTCGGCGCTGAACTCGAAGTGGGCGCCGATGATGTGGTCGGGCGGCACGAGTCCCTGGAGCGCCGAGTGAACGACCAGCCACGGGGCAGCCGACACGACGTAGAAGTCGAATCTGAAGCCGTCGATGCCGTCCTTCAGGAATTCGGCGAGCAGTGCGATGTTCCTCTTGAGGCGGATCTGGCGCCCGACCTCGACGAGGTCGTCCTCCCGAACGCGGCGGAAATCCGGATCGTGCCGTAATAGGTAGGTGAGCTCCGCGCCCGACTGCACCAGGTTGAGGCGCGAAAGGTTGGCGACCTTCTCCTGAAAATCGGGAATGCCCAGCATCTCAGCCAGGACGAGCCCTGAGTCGTTGAAGCTCAGGGTCTGGTCGAAGTCGCTCACCAACAGGTAATACTTCCTCATCAATCCTCCATTCGTGGCGAAGCGTTTTCGACGATCGTCGGAATCCGCGCTCACCGGTGTTTTATAACGAAAACGCCCCCGCATCGGTCCAGACGCGGGGGCGAGTCTTGGCAATAATCAGAGTGTGCTAACCCCGTCGCCACCGCCCACCACGCGTCCCGCAGCCACCATTAATTGCGGTGCCCGGCTTCGTATTGGGGAGGTTATGAGCGACGATGATCATCGTTTCGATTGAGTTGAACACAACTTACAGACGTACTGTGATCTTGTACGCAACCTATTGGACCGTCACGAGAGTGTCAACTTTCGGGGCGTCACGCGTTTGTCACGGCGAGTTAACTGCTCCGTTTCCAGTTTCCCGTCGTCAGTTTCCCGCTACCCGTTGCCCGTTTTTCCGTTTCGAGCTCACTGCTTACGGCTAAGAGCTTCCAGCTCGCAACGCGATAACGGGAAGCGGGTCACGGGTAACGGAAGCCGGGCAACGGGTAACGGCGGTTAAAGGCTGCTTCAACGGAGGGTGGCGAGGACTATCCCTCAGTCGAGACTCTGTCTGGAGACCCCCGAGCAGGCAATCGGGGCGACTATCCGCCCGTCCTGCTTGACATAACACCCAGGGTGGCGGATAGTCACTCACCGTACAATTCCCTCCCTCTGCGCTCCGCAGAACCAGGGCAGCGTCATCTCCCGACCCCTGTGGAGGGCCCCATCTATGTTAGCGGTCCGTCGCATCCTCCTGCTCGCCGGCGCCGTTTTGTGCGCCACAGCCTCCCTCAATCCCCTCGTCGCGCAGCAGCCGACCGGCATTATCACGGGTCAGGTCATCGACAGCGCGACCCGGCAGCCACTCGTTGGCGTCAACGTGGTTGTCGAAGGCACCCGACTCGGCGCCATCACACGTGATGACGGCACATTCACAATCGTTGGCGTCCCCGTGGGAACGCACACGGTTCGCGCCCGCCGGATCGGGTATGGAACTGTACCCGTGATTGTCAACGTGACGGACGGGTCGACGGTGTCGGTCGCGTTCTCGCTCGAGAAACGGGCCGCCGTGCTCGATCAAGTGGTGGTCGTGGGATATACCACGCAGAGAAAAGCGAGCATCACTGGCGCTGTCTCCACTGTGGAGATGAGTGACCTCGAGTCTCGACGGGTTCCCGATGTGTCGCAGGCGTTACAAGGCCAGGTTGCCGGCGTCACGGTAACACAGAGCACCGGGGCCCCCGGCGAAGAAATCAGCATTCGCATCCGTGGCGAGGGGACCATCGGCAACAACAGTCCCCTGTTCATCATTGACGGAATTCCCAGTCGCGAAATCGGGTTCCTCAATCCCTCCGACGTGGCGTCCATGACCGTGCTCAAGGATGCTTCTGCCGCCTCTATCTATGGGTCCAGAGCCTCCGCCGGCGTGATCGTGATTACGACCAAGAGCGGCGAACGAGGAAAGTCGAATTTCGACGTCAACTACTACAGCGGCATTCAACGCGCGACCAATCTCCCGACGATGTTGAACGCCACGCAGTACATGAACAAGATGGAGGAAGCCTGGAACAACTCCGGGTACACCGGAATCAATCCTTACACGACGGACAAGACCCGGACCGATCTCGCCAACACCAACTGGCTCGATGAGCTGTTCACCTCGGGGAAATCCCAGAACCTGCAGCTGACGGCGAGCGGCGGTGGGGACAAGATCCAGTACCTGATGTCGGGCGGGCTCAACAAGCAGGACGGTATCGTCATCTACGCGAATGACAGATACCAACGCCTCAATTTCCGGACGAACATCAATGCAGGGTTGAACAGTCGTCTCAACGTTGGAACCAATCTCCTCTTGTCCTATGCCATGCAGGACAAGCTTTCCTCAAAGGGAGATGCGCCCGGAATCATTCGTCATGCGCTGATCAGGCCTCCCATCATCCCCGTCTACAAGGACCCGAGCGATCCCACTTATACCACGGCCGATCCATTTACGGATTTGCCGTTTTTTGCAAAGCCGTGGGACAACAACAACAATCGCTACGAGTTCGGCGCCAACCCGGTGGCCCTGGCTTATTACGCCAACGACAAGAGAGACAACTTCAAGACCTTCGGGAACATCTTCGCCGAATACGCGTTGTTGCCGGTTCTGAAATTCAAGAGCAACGTCGGGATCGATCTGAGCCTCCGGCACAACAAGGCTCTGAACCAGAATTTCGGCGACGACAACGGAGGTGGGGGCACGCTGGACCAGGGAACGGGACGTCAAAATCGTCCGACCGGCTTGAACGAAGACCGCGGACAGGAGACCACTGTCACCTGGAACAACACGCTCAACTACGCCAAGGAGCTCGAGAGGCACGATCTGAGCGCGCTCGTCGGGAGCGAGTACATCAAGAACTACTCCTCGTCGATCGGCGGATCGAGACAGCGCTTCGATTACGTGCGGGAGAACTTCCAGTACCTGAACTACGGCGGCACACTCGACCAGAACACCAGTGGCTCCGCGTCCGAATGGGGACTCTTCTCGCTGTTCACCTCGGCGACCTACATGTTCGACACGCGGTACATGATTACCGCAAATTTCCGCGCCGATGCTTCATCCAGGTTCGCGGAGAACAACCAGTGGGGTTATTTCCCCTCGATTTCCGCCGGTTGGAGGGTCTCGAACGAGAGCTTCATGAAGAACGTCGGCTGGGTGTCGGACCTGAAGCTGAGGGCCAGCACCGGCAAGCTGGGCAACCAGGAGATCGACAACTACGCTTTCCTGACGCTGCTCCGCCGGCAGGGTGACCAGTATCTCATTTCGCGGTACGGCAATCCCGATCTGAAATGGGAGACCACCACGCAAAACGACCTCGGCGTGGATCTGGGACTCCTCAGCAACAACCTCTATCTGTCGCTCGATTACTTCGTCAAGAACACATCCGACATCCTGTTGCCGATCTCGCTGCCTTCGATAGCGGGAAATGTCTCTCCGACCATCGTCAACGCGGGTGAAGTGAGCAACAAGGGTTGGGAGTTCGCGGTGAACTTCAAGAAGACCGACGGAGTCTTCAAGTACGGTATCAATGCGAATGCCGCTACAGTGACCAACATGGTCGAAAAGCTACACCCGAATTTGCCGAGCATAGTGGGAGATGTGTACAGAACAGAAGTGGGGCATCCGCTCAGCTCATTCTACGGTTATGTGGCGGACGTCATCTATCAGGACCAAGCCGAGATCAACAGCTATCTGTTCGGGACGTTGAATCCAGCCGACAAGCCGGGCGACATAAAATTTCGCGATCTGAACGGCGACGGCAAAATCAACGACAACGACCGGACATTCATCGGCAACGCGATTCCGAAGCTTGCCTACGGGTTGAACCTGTCGGGCGGGTATCATCGCCTTGACGTCTCGATGTTCTTTCAGGGTGTCGGCGGCGTCGACAAGTACAACGATGCCAAGCAGATCACCGATTATGACAGCCGGCCCTTCAACCACAGCATCGCAGTGCTGGGCGCCTGGAATGGCGCTGGCACCAGCAATACCATTCCGCGCACGACCTTCAACGACAACGGCAGCAGCAAGAAATCGAGCATTTTCGTGGAAGATGCTTCCTACTTCCGCCTAAAGAACCTCGAGATCGGATATTCGATGGGACCGACTCGGCGCCTGTACGTCTCCGGCCAGAATCTCTGGACGATGACTGACTATACGGGACTGGATCCGGAATCGACCGACATCCTCGACAGGGGAACCTATCCTCAGGCGAAGGCATTCCTAGTCGGAATCAACGCGAAATTTTAATCGATTTATCTGATCATAAATCGGTAGGAGCAATCATGAACACGAGATATACGGCAGCTGCCTCGATCCTTATCATGTCGGTCTTCAGCTGCACGGACTTGCACAAGGATCCTATCGGCTTGCTTACGCCGGAACAGATAAGCACTGAACCAACGCTCAATTCGGTCAAGCTCTCGGTGAGCTCATCGTACCAGATGCTGTCCAGCACGCTCAACCTTCTGGGCGAATGGCGATGGGACCTTGGCACCGTATTCCGAGACGATTTCATTCTGGCCGACATTGCGTCGGACGATGTGAACAAGAAGTGGAATCCCGATGGCGACCAGGCGTGGATGGATCAGGTGTCGAGCTTCAATTTCACCGCCTCCAACCAGGCCTTCAACGGGCAGTGGAGCTACGACTACGAAGGCATATCGAGGGCGAACCGCGCCATCAGCTATCTGACGGATGCGACGCTAACGGCAAAAATCGGGATCGATCCCGCACTGAAGGACCGGCTTCTCGGGGAAACCCTTTTTCTGAGGGCTTTTTACTACTTCGATCTGGTCAACAACTTCGGCGACGTGCCGCTGTTGCTGAAGCCGCTTGAAAGTTTCAGCGACGCCTATGCCGCGGCCAAGAGAGAAACCAAAGCCAACGTCTACGCGCAGATCAGCGCGGATCTCGCCCAGGCGAAGCTGCTGCTGCCAAGCAGCAAGCATTCAGACGCCGCGGAGCCGTGGAGAGCATCCAAGGGAGCTGTCATCGCGATGCAGGCGAAGGTGGCTCTTTACAACAAGAAGTGGACGGAGGTCATCTCGACCGTAACAGAGCTCGAGGGCACCAACTACTTCGCTCTGAACCCGAACTACTTCGCCAGCTTTGCCGTCGCCCAGGAAGCGACCGAGAGCGAGGTAATCTTCGCCTACGATCACCAGTCGCTTCAGACTCCAAGAAAGGGCAATGGACTGTGCGCTCCTCTGGACTGGGGCTTCATTGCACCCACCGCCAACTTTCTCGCCGAATTCGAGACCGACGACCCAAGGCTGCTGTTGACGGTCAACGTGACCGACAAGGCCGTCTACAAGTTGCTGGGGGCAACCAACAAATCCTACATCGGCAATGACGATGCGCCGAGCAACAAGATCTATATCCGGTTGGCAGATGTGATGCTTTGGAAGGCAGAGGCATACAACGAAACCGGCAGCTTTGCCCAGGCGATTGCAATCATCAATTCAATCAGACAGAGGGCCCGCACGAGCCTGACGGTTGCCGGTACGTTGCCGCCAGCAGGGACTCTGCCGGATAGAGGCGCGTCCACCGACAAAGCCCAGATCCAAACCTGGCTGATGCATGAACGAAGGGTGGAGCTCGGTTTCGAATCGCAAAGATTCAACGACCTGAAACGATGGGGGATCGCCAAGCAGGTTCTGACGGCCCTCGGCAAGAATTTTCAGGACTTCAATTATGTCTATCCGATCCCGCAAGGTGAAATTGACAAGTCGGGCGGGAGCATAACGCAGAACACGGGTTATTGATTCACGATTAGCTGGTGATGGTCTTCCCGTCCGAGCCGAAGAGGTGCACGCGCTCGGGCGGCACGCGAACCGTGATGGTCTCTCCAACGTCGGGCAGTCGATCGTTGGAGACGGCCGCCATCATGCGGTTGCCGCCTCCCTCCACGTCGAAGTGAACGTGACTCGTGCCACCGAGTCGTTCCACCAACAACACTCGCGCCGTGATCGCCTCGCCTGCGGCTCCGGATTTCGCTCCTGGACTCGCTGAGTAATCGACCCGCAGGTCTTCGGGACGGATGCCCAACGTGATTGGGTCAGTGGCCTTTGCCTTTCCCGATTTCTCCCGATCCACCTTGATGCCGATGCCTTCAGCAATGAAGATGATCTGGCCGTTGTCGTCTCGCAGGGTGCCATCCACGAAGTTCATCGTCGGGGTACCAATGAAGCCCGCGACGAAGCGATTGACCGGGGCGCGGTAGAGCTCGATCGGCCGGCCGATCTGCTGGATGCGGCCGTCAGCGAGCACGACGATGCGGTCGCCGAGTGTCATCGCTTCGACCTGGTCGTGGGTGACATAGATAGTTGTGGTGTTCAGTCGCCGCTGCAGCCCGCCGATCTCGATTCGCATCTGCGCGCGCAGCCCGGCGTCGAGGTTGGACAGCGGCTCATCGAACAAAAACACCTTCGGCTCGCGCACCATCGCGCGGCCCATCGCCACACGCTGTCGCTGGCCCCCTGAGAGCTGCTTGGGCTTGCGATCGAGGAGTGCCGTGAGCCCCAACATGCCTGCGGCCCAGGTGACGCGGCGCTCGATCTCCTGGGCGGCGATTTTTCTGAGACGCAGCCCCAGGGACAGGTTCTCGCGCACTGTCATGTGGGGGTAGAGTCCGTAGTCCTGGAACACCATCGCCACGTCGCGCTCGCGGGGCGCCAGATGTGTGACGTCGCGCTCGTCGATCCTGATCGTGCCGGAAGTGACTTCCTCGAGTCCGGCGACCATGCGGAGGATCGTCGACTTACCGGAGCCCGAGCCGCCAACGAGGACCAGCAGCTCGCCATCTGCTACGGTCAGGTTGAACGACTCCACCACTGTGGCATCACCGAATTTCTTGTGGACGTGGTCGAACGTGACTGACGGCATCTCTAGTTGGGCTCCCGGTAACGCTTGAACACGGATGCTTCGGATTGGAGCGAATGCTTCGGATCGCTCCTCGTGGTGGTATAGCTCCTCTCACCAGGATCCTTTTCTTTTCTTTGTTGTTTCGGAGGAGAGTACCGTTCGGCGAACCGAGACATCCACAGCGGCTGTTCCCAAACAATCCTTGCCCTGGTGTTACGTCCTGTCACGCCACCAGGAGCGATCCGGAGCATCCGCCCAAATCCGACGCATTCGTGTTTCATCCCTTGATCCCCGCCCCCGCCATGCTCTCAATGAAATTCCGCTGCAAGAACATGTAAGCCACCACAACTGGCACCACCAAAACCATAGCGGAGGCCAGCGAAACTCCAACCGAGCCCGCCCCACCGCCGAGCGCAAAGACCGTCAGCAGCTGCGGCAAAGTCATGAGGTGCGCCTCGCGTACGACGAGCAACGGCCAGAGCACTTCGTTCCACGAACCCATGAACGTAAAGATCGCGACGATCGAGAGCACCGGCTTGGAAAGCGGCCAGAAAATCGTGAAGAGAATCCTCAGCTCGCTCATTCCATCCATGCGCGCGGCGTCGATCAGAGATTGCGGGATCTGGAGAAAGAACTGTCGCAGCATCAGGATCGCCGTAGCGTTGAACAGGTACGGCACGATCAGCGCTGCGTAGGTGTCGGTCCAACCCAGCTGCACGATCAGCGTGTAGAGGGGAATGAGCGTGAGCTGTCCGGGAACGAGGAGGATGGCGAGCGTGGCGACGTTGAGGGCGTGACTTCCCCGAAATCGAAGGCGCGCCATCGCGTACGCCGTTATGGAGCCGAACACCAGAACAGAAAGCGTGATCGTCGTCGCGACCAGCGTGCTGTTCAGCAGCGCGCGCCCGAACGGCGCCCGCGCCCACATGGTGCGGTAGTTGTCCAGCGTGAAGTGCTCGGGAATCAGAGCCAGGCTCCCGAACTCGCCGCGAGGCTTGAACGTGCTGGAGGCCATCCAAAGGAATGGATAGATGAATGTCAGTGCGGCGAGACCAAGCGCCGCATACAAGCCAATCCGGCGTAGAAGTTTCACAGCGCTTCCGCCTTGCCGATCACTCGGCGCTGGACAAACACCACGACTCCGATGATAAGCGCCAGCGCCACGCCGATCGTGGCGGCGTAGCCCATCTTCTGGTACGCGAACGCGTTCGTGTAGAGGTAGAGAACGACCGAGTACGTACGGCGTAGCGGTCCGCCTCCCGTCATCACGTATGGCTCGATGAAGAGCTGAAAGCCGTTGATCGTCGAGAGCGTGATGACGAGAATTGTTTGCGGCAGGAGCGACGG
>Ga0193735_1000670_pt1 | contig 10927 bp, 10 predicted proteins | sample U1m2metaG_FD_145080 | JGI IMG/M metagenome (GOLD analysis project Ga0193735, IMG submission 145080) | Soil microbial communities from a riparian zone of the East river system, Colorado, United States - U1m2 | ecosystem: Environmental > Terrestrial > Soil > Riparian zone | place: USA: East River... | reverse complement strand
TCATTAAAATCATGGCTTTCTGTCATATGCTTCCGGGCCCGGAGGCGCTGCAATTGGCGATCTACGTCGGTTATTTGAAACGCAAGCTGTGGGGCGGTCTGGTAGCCGGCATCACTTTCATTTTGCCGGGTGCAGTAGTGATGATCGTTCTCAGCTGTCTGTACGTTAAATACGGCAAGCTGCCGCAGGTTATGGACGCGCTTTATGTTCTTAAGCCTGCCGTCCTCGGCATAATCGCGGCTGGCATTATCAAACTCGGTCGCGCTGCCATTCGGAATTTCTTTCTGACAGTCCTGTTTGTATGCGCATTCGCAGGAATGCGGTTCGCTGGAATTAATTTCCTGCTGATTCTTTTAATAGCCGGCGTTTTGAATCTAATTGTCGATCAAGGTTGGCCGGTCCTGAAGAAAACTGCGCAGACGTTGCCTGCAATGATCGGCGGGATCGGTCTTCTAGTTCCTCTTGGCGATTCGCGATTATTTCAAGTTGCCTGGCTGTTTCTCAAGACAGGACTACTGAGTTTTGGCGGCGCCTATGCGTCACTCGTTTTCGTGCAGCGCGGCGCGGTTGCACAATATCATTGGCTTTCGGATGGCCAGTTGCTGGACGGCGTTGCCCTTAGCGTGGCAACGCCGGGCCCGTTCATGTTGTTTACGACATTCGTCGGATATATCGCGAGTGGAGTTATTGGAGCAGTCGTGGCTACGTTCTGCGTTTTTCTACCTTCGTTTGTTTTCGTAATTGTCGGTGTGCATTACGTCGAAAAAGTTCGTGAGAATCGCAAGATTCAGGCATTCCTCGCGGGCGTGAGTGCCGCAGTAGTAGGCGTAATTGCAGTTGTGTCGCTGGATCTGATTCCCGAAGCGTTGATTGACTGGGTGACTGTCGCGATCGCAGTAGCAGCTTACCTTTTGATCGCACTTCTTAAGCGAGATGTTGCTTTGGTGGCCGTTGGAGCAATCATTGGCGGAATCATTTACGCGACCATTCGCGCGCTCGCATGAGCTGTAGCCACAGGCCTCTGGCCGGTCGTAATCACCGCCGCTTTCCGCACCGGGAGGACCGCCCACAGGGCGGTGGCTACAGCGCCTTTGGCGCTAAAGAAGGCGGCGAAGACTATGTCAAAGACAATCCATCTTCGCCGCGCTTCCACCCCAGATCGCGTTTACGACAAACGCGATTCCACCCAGAGATCAGTATTTGGCGCCCTTTTCTTTGTGCTCTTTGGCTTCGTTGTGCTTGCTCAGCACTTTGCCGTTGGCGTCCATTTCGACGCCAATTTCCTTGCCATTCTTCTGAATGACGACTTCAAAGTTGGCGCCCTCTTTTTCCCAGCGGACAATCGTTCCGCCTTTGGCTTCTGCCTGGGCAGCTTGCTGCACCGCAGCCGGGACATCAGAACTGTTGATGGTTTGTTCTTCGTGTTTCTCTTCCTTCGCTTGTGCGGTCACGCCGAATGCCAGGCCGGCGCTTACAGCTGCTACTGTGAACAGGTTCTTCGTTTTCATGTCTGTTAAGTTTTGACTGTCAGTTTCAAGTATTGTTCGAAACTGAGGCCTCATTGGCGTAGAAAAACTGCAAAAAAAGCCGAAGACCTGAACCGATCAGCCCCGTATATCAGGCAGAGCCCGACAAACGCGCGCACTCCGCTTCGTAGTTTTCAATCAATGCCAGGATTTTGGATTGAAAAGCGTCCTGCGCCGAATAGACGGCCCCTATGGCTTCGGCAAACGCCTTCTGCTTAAGCTCTTCTTCGATCGTTAAGCTGAGTTCGGCGAGCTTTTCAATGTTCGCCCGCGAGTGAAACTCCAGGTCCTTAAGATTGGAAAGTACGGCGAGCGATTTCTCTAATTTGCTTGGATCCGGTGGTTGCGCCTGCTTTTCGGCTTCCGGCTTTGGCGCGGTGCTTTGCTCAGTGGCAGCCGATTTCGTTTCCTCTATTTGCGCTTTCTTGCCTGGCTGGGGCGCACGAGTGGTTTGAGAATGCTTCGCTTTATGTTGCTTCTCTTGAGTGACTTTCTTCGCGTGTGCGACGTTTCGCGGGTCTCCCATCAACTTATAGACGGCTCTCAAAGGTTTGCCGGTCGTATCTCCGAGCGAGATTGCTCACGCGGGTTTGCGCATGGAGAAATGATCACGCAAGGCCGCGCGCGCGGCGTGATAGCCGCACATGCCGTGAACTCCGCCTCCGGGTGGAGTTGACGCGGAGCACAAATAAACGCCCGGCAACGCCGTACGGTACGGCGTAGGACTAAGGACTGGTCGCGCAATTAGCTGCATCAGATTTGCTGCGCCACCGTTAATGTCGCCACCCGCCAGATTCGAATTCGATTTTTCAAGATCAGGGGCGCCCATTTTGTGGCGGGCAATCACGCAATCGCGAAAACCGGGAGCGAATCGCTCGATCTGAGACTCAATGCAGTCCGACATGTCGATCTGGCAATCGAATGGAGCATGACTGTACGCCCATAGCGTGTGTTGTCCGTTCGGGGCGCGAGTCTCGTCAAAAAGACTCTGCTGCGCGACTAGCACAAACGGACGTTCGGAAATTTTCCCGCGCGAAACGTCGCGCTCAGCCCCTGCAATTTCATCGATGCTGCCTCCGAGATGAATTGTCCCGGCGCGGCGGCAGGCCTCAGCTTTCCATGGAATTGGAGAGCTTAATGCATAATCGATTTTAAAAATTCCGGACGCATGACGAAACGATTCCAATCGTCGGCGATACCGCGAAGGCAATCGGTTGCCAGCGATGCGCAAAAATTCCCACACAGAAACATCCAGGAGAATCACGCAAGATTTCGGGAGATCATTCAGATTATCAACTCGCCGATTGACCTCGATCTTACCGCCGAGTTCATGGAGATAACTGGCCAGCGCTGTGGCAATTTGCTGCGAGCCGCTGCGTGGAACGGGCCAGCCCACAGCATGCCCGGCAAGTCCAAGCACCAGCGCAAAAGCAGAGGAGACTGGCGCCTCCAGAGGAAGAAAGGAGTGCGCGGCGATTCCAGCAAACAACGCCCGGGCGGGCTCACGGTGAAATAAGCTTTTGGCCAGGAAAGTTGTTGGACAGATCGCGGGAATTCCAAATCGTGCCAGAGCGATTGGATGTCGCGGCAAATGCAGCATCGGCTGCAGAAACTCATTCGCCAGTTTTTCCCAGTTGCGCGCGAGTGGTTTCATCATCCACCGATACGCGCGCGAATCGCCGGGAAGTTGGTCGGCTGTAAGATCGACATCTCGATGCAAGCAGGCCGCGGTGCCATCATCGAGCGGATGGGCCAGCGGGATCTCCGGTTGAATCCATTGCAGTCCGAATCGGTCCAGCGGAAGCGTTTTGAAAAACGGAGAGCCAACCGCGAGCGGATGAACCGCCGAACAGACATCATGCAAAAATCCCGGCAGCGTTAATTCTGCTGAGCGCGCGCCGCCGCCAATTGTCGAATTCGCCTCACAAACGAGAACGGAACATCCCGCGCGGGCCAGCGTGATTGCAGCCGCGAGGCCGTTGGGTCCCGAGCCAATCACTACCGCATCGCATTCATCGGCCACGAATCATGCAGTAGAAGATTGAGCCGGTTTTTCCAACCAAATTGAGTCATCCACGGAGGACAGGCTGCCAGCCTGTCGATGATCGTGCGGCGGCGACCGCAGGCTGGGAGCCTGCCTGCCGAGAGTTGCCGCGGCGACGCAGACTGTCTTCCACACGCAGATGTGGAGAAGTTTGCGATCTAGTTATGTGAATCGATCATCGCGCGAAGCAGAGGCCGATTTTTCAATTGAAAAATACGGAGAACGAACAGCAGAAAAAGAGGAGTGCGACGAGCAATTGCTCGCGGAGTACGCAGCCCTGCTGGCATTTTACATAACAAGTTTGGCCGTGCTGACACGCGCGGCAGTGCGACAGGGCCGGCTGCCGAAGAGATTCAGCTTGCTTGATCTGGCACTATTGGGAATAGCCACTCACAAACTGAGCCGCATCATTGCGAAAGACAGGATAACCGGCGTCCTGCGCGCACCGTTCGTTGATTACATTTGCAGCGCCGGCGCGGGCGAAGTGGAGGAGGAGCCGCGAGGCCGTGGAATCCAGCGCGGAATCGGCAACCTGATTTCATGTCCGTATTGCACGGCGCCGTGGTCTGCGGCCGCGCTCGCGTTCGGGTTCGTCTTTGCACCGCGCGTCACAAGGTTTTTCGCGGGAATTTTGGCCAGCGTAGCAGCGTCGGATTTCCTTCAGCGTGTTTACCTAAAGATGAAGGAAGAAAAATAGAGAAAACCCTCACCAGGCGCTTCGCGTCCGCCTCCCGATCGGGATCGCGACTGGGCGGAGCGCTGAGAGGATTGAGGTGAGGATGCCTGTCAGACGAAATGAGTGCGCGTGCAGAAGTTGTCGTAATCACAGGTGCGTCGGCCGGAGTTGGTCGCGCAACCGCGCAGAGATTTGCAAAAGAAGGCGCGCGCATCGGCCTGATCGCGCGAGGCATTGATGGATTGGAAGGCGCACGGAAGGACGTCGAAAAACTGGGCGGAAAGGCGCTTGTCATTCCCCTGGATGTCGCCGAGGCCGACAAAGTCGAAGCAGCTGCTGCTCAGATTGAAGCTGAATTAGGCGAGATCGACATCTGGATCAACAACGCGATGACTTCAGTCTTCGCGCCGATCAAGGGAATGACGCCGGAAGAGTTTCGACGCGTGACCGAAGTGACTTACCTCGGTTACGTGTACGGAACGCTCGCCGCGCTGAAACGGATGCTCCCGCGCAATCGCGGCGTGATTGTGCAAGTTGGCAGCGCGCTCGCATATCGCGGCATTCCGTTGCAGTCGGCTTATTGCGCAGCCAAGCACGCGATCCAAGGCTTCTGCGATTCGCTCCAATGCGAATTAATCCATGACAACAGCAAGGTGAAAGTCACTATGCTCCAAATGCCGGCACTCAACACGCCGCAATTCGGCTGGGTCAAGAGTCGTTTGCCGAGAAAAGCGCAACCGGTCCCGCCAATTTTTCAGCCCGAAGTTGCGGCGGAAGCAATTTATTTCGCTGCACATAATCCACGTCGCGAATTTTATGTCGGCCTGCCCTCGTTGAAAGCGATCGTCGCAAACAAAATTGCACCAGGCTTGCTCGATCACATCCTTGCCCGAACCGGCTACGATTCCCAGCAATACGACGGTGCGGAAGATCCAAATCGCCCTAACAATTTATGGCACCCGGTGCTCGGCGATCACGGCGCGCACGGTGCCTTCGACACACGCGCCGGCAACTGGAGTCCTCAATTATGGACAAGTAAACACCGCACCGTGCTCGCGCTGGGCTTTTTAGCGTTCGCTGTTTCAGGCCTGATCGCGCTTTTCAGAAACAAAGATCTGTAGCCGGCATCGATGATCCCGCTGAGCTGATCTGCTCCCTCGCCCCACTTCCTCCGTCCCGGCTTCCCGTTTCTTTCTCCCTTCCCGTTTCTTTCTCCCGCCTTCTTCCCTCCCTTTTTGCAAAGCCGGCAAAGTGCGAGCAAGGTCGCAGCAATGGAACCCGAATCGCTATCCGGCGCTTTTGGCGAGCTTTCCACACCGCTCATCGCCGACGCCGCTCTGCGCTTGAAGATTCCGCTCCGGATCAGTCCGCCTGGTATTCGGCCGGTTACGCCCGACCAACGTCTCGCGGGCCCGGCGCTGCCGGTCAGACATTTTGGCAGCGTCGATGTTTTTCTGGAAGCAATGCAAGGCTCGCAACCGGGCGAAGTCCTGGTAATCGATAATGGCGGCCGCCTGGACGAAGGCTGTATCGGCGATTTAACCGCGCTCGAGGCTGAACATTGCGGATTAGCTGGAATCATCGTGTGGGGCGCGCATCGCGACACGCCAGAGCTCCGGCAGATTCCTCTGCCGATTTTCAGTTATGGAACGTGTCCGTCCGGCCCGCAACGGCTCGATCCTCGTGATCCATCGGCGCTGCGCTCCGCTCGGTTCGGCGACTTCCTAGTCGCACCCGGCGATGTTGTCTTCGCTGACGACGACGGCTGTTTGTTTGTCGCCGCGGATCGTGTCGATGAATTGGTTCGCGTCGCGCAAGAAATCTGGAAACGCGAACGCCGCCAGGCGGAGGCGATCAAAAGCGGGCGATCGCTCAGGGAACAGTTGGACTTTGCACAATATCTCGAGAAACGAGAAACCGATCCGAGTTACAGCTTTCGGGAACACCTGCGAAAAATCAGCGGCGCAATCGAAGAATAATCAGATCGCTCACGTCCTTCTTTTTTCCGGTCCCTCGCCAAGCCGTAGTTCGATTTCACGAAGCCCGGTTACAAAGCCCGAGGGGCTAACAATACTCCAGGATGTCCTCAATTCGCCGTGCCGCGTTCCTGATTGCTAGTCGGCGCGACGAGCGACCGCGCGAATTCACCTACGCGCTTCACCAGGTCTGGGGACTCGCGGAGGTTTTCAATTTCGCGCACGATGGCGCTGCCGACGACGGCCGCGTCCGCGAACCGCCACACCGAGCGCACTTGTTCCGGAGCGGAGATTCCGAAGCCGACTGCAACGGGCAAATCGGTGACGGCGCGCACACGCTTAACCAAAGCTTCAGCATCGCGCGTCATTTGATCGCGCGCGCCTGTCACGCCAGCGCGCGACACGGCATAGATGAAGCCGCGCGCTTGCTGCGCGATGTGCGCGAGCCGTTCGTCGGACGTGGTCGGGGCGACTAGAAAAATCGGATCGAGTCCGTGTCCAAGCAGTGTCTGCGTCCACGATTTTGCTTCCTCGGGAATCAGATCTGTCACGAGCACAGCATCGATCCCAGCCTCGTTTGCCGCGACAGCCAACTGTTGTTCTCCCAATTGCAAGAGTGGATTGAAATAGCTGAAAAGAACGATCGGCACATCGATGTGCTGTCTCGCTTTGCGCGCACACGTGAGCGCGTCCCCCACGCTGACTCCATTCCGCAGCGCGCGTTCGGATGCGCGCTGAATTACCTCACCGTCGGCGACCGGATCACTGAAGGGAACGCCTATTTCGATGATGTCTGCCCCAGCAGAAGCAAGCTCGATGAGCAAGCTCTCAGTAGTTAGAAGATCGGGATCACCCGCGGTGATAAATGGGATGAATCCGCCGCGTCCGAGACGTTTCAGGGAAGCGAATGTTTCCCCGATTCGGCTCATCGCGTTTGCAAATCGGCGACGAGCTGGACGTCCTTGTCGCCGCGGCCGGACAAATTCACGATGATCGCGTCATCTCGTGGCAACTCGCGAGCGACACGCACGGCAGGCATAATGGCATGAGCTGTTTCGAGCGCTGGAATGATCCCTTCCAGTTTTGCGCAAAGCCGAAATCCTTCGAGCGCTTCGGCATCGCTCGATCTGATGTATTCGGCTCGTCCGTTATCGTGCAGAAATGCGTGCTCAGGCCCGATCGCGGAATAATCGAGCCCGGCCGAAATCGAATGCGTCGTTGCAATTTGCCCGTTCGGGTCCTGGAGCACGTACGACATCGTTCCTTGCAGCACACCGACGCGTCCCCCTCCGCTTTCTGATCCACCATGAAATCTGGCCGCGTGTTCGCCCAACGAATCGCCGCGGCCTCCGGCCTCTACTCCGATCAGTCTGACTTGTTCGTCTGCAATGAAAGGATGAAACAGCCCAATCGCATTTGAGCCGCCGCCGACACAGGCGATCAGCGCGCCCGGCAATTTTCCGGTGACAGACAAAATTTGTTCGCGCGCTTCGCGGCCGATCACGCTTTGAAACTCGCGCACCATCACGGGGTACGGATGTGGACCAAGCGCACTGCCCAGCAGGTAATAAGTATCGTGCACGTTCGTCACCCAATCCCGCAGCGCCTCGTTGATCGCGTCCTTCAAGGTGCGTGTGCCCGCGTTGACGGTTCTTACTTCCGCTCCAAGCAATCGCATTCGGAAAACGTTCAGGGCTTGTCGCCGTACATCTTCGGCCCCCATGTAGATGACGCATCGCAATCCAAAGAGTGCGCAAACCGTTGCCGTCGCGACGCCGTGCTGGCCTGCGCCGGTCTCGGCAATCACGCGATCTTTGCCAATCCGGCGCGCCAGCAGCGCCTGGCCCAGGGCGTTGTTGATCTTGTGCGCGCCGGTGTGCAAAAGGTCTTCGCGTTTGAGATAAATTTGCGCTCCGCCCGCGTGGGTGGACAAACGCTGAGCATGAAACAGTGGTGTTGGTCGGCCAGCGTAATCGCGCAGTAGCAAATTGAGCTCACGCCAAAAATTATCGTTGTGTCGCGCACGCGTGAACTCTTTGGTCAACTCCTCGAGCGGCGCGACCAAGGTTTCTGGAACGTAGCGTCCGCCAAATTTACCCCAATGGCCTTGTTCATCCGGCTCACTTATTGTGATTCGCGCTTTTTGCATGGCGTTCATCACTTGAATAGGGCTGTCATATTGAGCGGAGCGAAATATCTCAGTGTCGTCCGTGAGGCATTGGTGGAGAAAACAGAGATTCTTCTCCGCGACCGCGGGATCAGAATGACATTCTGCGGTGGCTTATACATTCACGTTATAGTCATGGAGCGTTCGGCCATGCGCACGGCAGCGATGAAATCTTTGATGGCGTCGTGATTTTTCATGCCGGGCGCGTTCTCGACGCCACTGCAAACGTCCACAGCGTGTGGCGTGACCGCTTTGATTGCGCTGGCAACGTTTTCGGCGTTCAGACCGCCGGAAAGAATGAGAAATCGAGAAAATCGCAATGTTGCTCGCGCAGCAGACCAATCGCACGTCTTGCCAGTGCCGCCGCGAAGCTCAGGATGATATGTATCAAGAAGCACATCACAATTGGGAAACAACGTCACGTCTTCCGGGCGAAACTGCGGGTGCGTGGAAAACACTCGGATGACTCGAAATTCGCGAGCGAGTTCGCGCGCTAGTTCAGGGGAGAAATCTCCGTGCAATTGGACGCATCGCACTCCCGCGGCGTTTGCGGTGTTCCGGATTTCATCGGCATCGCCATTAACGAAAACACCGACTGCATCAGCATGGTTCGGCAGCGTCTCGACGATTTGCCGAGCAACTTTTGGTTCAACGTAGCGCGGGCTTTGCGGATAGAAGTTGAAGCCAATCATGTCCGCGCCAAGTTCGGCGCACATTCTCGCGTCGTTCACATTCGTAACGCCGCAGATTTTGATTTGTATCGGAGTCACGGAAAAATGACGAAGCTCGAATGACGAATTACGAACTAATGACGAATGACCTGTAGCCACGGCGTTGTGCGCCGTCCTTTCCGAAGCCGCGATGAGATCGCGCAATGCCGCTTCAGGGTCGGTCGCGCGCATCAGCGCTTCACCTATGAGGAAGCCGCGGAATCCAAGCGCTTGAAGATGACGCAAAGATTTCGCACTTTTTAGTCCACTCTCGCTGATCATTATTCGATCTCGCGGAGCTTCGGCGATTAAACGCTCGCTCGTTTCCAATGAAACTTGAAACGTCTGGAGATTGCGGTTGTTCACTCCGATCATTTTGGCGCCGGCATTCAGCGCGCGGCGCAATTCTTCGGACGTATGCACTTCGGCAAGCGCATCTAGTGCTAGTTCGTCCTCGGCGATCGCGCGTAATTTGGTTAGCGCGGTGTCGTCGAGCGCCCCTGCAATCAACAACACGGCATCCGCACCGGCGATAGCGGCTTCATAAATTTGAACCGGATCAATGATAAAATCCTTCCGCACGATCGGCAGATCGGTGCTGGCGCGAACAGTTGTCAGGTCGAAAATCGACCCTCCAAAGTATTCTTCGTCGGTTAGAACCGAGATGGCGCAGGCGCCACCGCGCTCGTAGCAACGGGCAACCTCAGTCGCCGATAAATCGCTGGGAATGATTCCAGCTGACGGCGATTTGCGTTTGAATTCGGCGATAATGTTCAGCCGCCGTGGTTCCGACTCGAGTGTTTGCACGAAACGGTGCGGCGTGGCATCGCGTCGAATCGCCAATGCGCGCTCGCGAAAGTCCTGGGATGCGCCATCGGCTCGAAGTCGCGCTACGACTTGCCGTTTCCTGTCGATAATTTCGGAAAGAATGTTAGTCATCATCAGCTCCGATTTGTTTCTCGAATGAGCGCTTCCAGCTTCGATGCCGCGCGTCCGCTATCGATGCTTTCACGAGCGAGATTGGCTGCCTGGCGAAGATCCGTGGCAACTCGCGCGAGATGGAGCGCTGCAGCAGCATTGATGACGACCAAATCGCGCGCCGCAGCCAGGCTGCCGTTTTTTTCGCCGGCCAAAATTGCGCGGATGACCCGCACATTTTCATTCGGGTCCTTCACGGCGGTTCCATTAATTAGTTGACGATGTAATCCGAAGTCCTCCGGCGAAATCGTGAAAGTCTTCACGCCGGTGCGCCGGCGAAATCGTGAACGTCTTCACGCCGGTGCGCGCGGAGCACGCCGCGACAAAAGTTTCGCCTGTGATTGTAACTTCATCGAGACCATCAGTGCCGTGAACGACCCACGCGTGTTCGATGCCGAGAAGGACAAGAGCCGACGCCATCGGCTCAACAAGAGACCGCTTCGACACCCCGAGAAGTTGAAAGGGCGCTCGTGCAGGATTGGTTAGCGGACCGAGCAAATTGAATGTGGTAGGCACGCCCAGCTGGCGGCGCACGTTCGCGACGCGAGCCGTTGCCGAATGAAAGAGTGGCGCAAACATAAAGCAAACCCCGAACTCATTGAGGCACCGCTCCATAATTTCCGGAGACGTCGAAGTGTTAACGCCGAGTGCCTCGAGGACGTCGGCGCTGCCGCAATGCGATGTTGCAGCGCGCGCGCCGTGTTTCGCCACGGGTAAGCCGCCTCCTGCAATCACGAAGCTTGCAGCCGTTGAAACGTTAAACGTTTTCGCCGCACTCGACCCAGTCCCTGCAGTATCGATGTAATTGCGGTGACGGGAATTCAAATGAATGGCGCGATCCCGCATCGCT
>Ga0193735_1000669_pt1 | contig 10930 bp, 4 predicted proteins | sample U1m2metaG_FD_145080 | JGI IMG/M metagenome (GOLD analysis project Ga0193735, IMG submission 145080) | Soil microbial communities from a riparian zone of the East river system, Colorado, United States - U1m2 | ecosystem: Environmental > Terrestrial > Soil > Riparian zone | place: USA: East River... | reverse complement strand
ATGCTCACTTCACGGACGCGTATCAAAAAGTTCGCAATCTCCTTTTAAGCGACGATGCCGAAGCCAACTCCATGCCAGGCCTCGAAATTCTCGCCGACAACGTCCGTTGCACCCACGGCGCAACCTCGGGCCAGATCGAAGAAGACCAGATGTTTTACCTGCGATCGCGCGGCATCTCGACCAAGATCGCACAACGCCTCCTCGTCACCGGCTTTCTGGACGAAGTCATCCAGCGCGTCAATCACCCGCCGATCGGCGCCCATTTGCACAGGCTGATCGAAGAGAAATTCGCTGTATAAAATCCGGAGAGCGCACACGCCTCGCGTGCACGTTTCGGTGCCCTCGCCGAAACGCCATCTGGAGTTATCAGGCCAAACGTCCAAGTTATCTCTCTTCCCGTCCTTCCCTCGTATTTAGCTCGAAATTGATTTTCACGTCGTAATGATCGCCCTTGATTAGACCCGCCGGCGGCGCGTCAACCTCAGTAATTTGTTTTGCAACTGCAGCGACAGATTCATTCACTACGACATTCTCGGATGGTCTGGTGATTTCGAATTTGGAAACATGGCCGTCTTTTTCGATGCGAACTTTGACCAGCGTCGAGAATTTCGAACCGGATGGAACGTTCGTGGTCGGTTGGATCCATGCGCTGTAAAAACGGTCGTGCAGCATGTTGCCATACCAGCCGAATTCCGACGCGGTGCTTCCACCTCCCACACCGCCGCCGTTGCCCGCGGAACCTGTTTTTCCACTGCTGCTCTGAGACGGCGATTGAGTTTTTGCTAGAGCTTTCTTTTCGCTTTTCCCTGACTTCTCGCTCGATTTCTCCGCACTCGATTTCGCTTTTGGCGACGGTCTAGGGGACGCTTTCGCTAAGAGAGTTTTCTTGGGAGTTGGTTTCGGCACTGGTTTTGGCGTTGCCTTCGGTCTTGGTGTGGGAATCGCCGTTGGCTTTGGAGAGGACGGAGCTGTCGGTGTCGGCGATGGCAATTTGATTTCGCTCTTCGGGGTCATTAGGGCAGGCTTCTTTTCGTACTCTTCGTCCTCTTTCGATGGTTTCGATTGCTCCGGCGGACTTGGAGGCTTGGCGCGTGACGATGGTTCGTTTGCCGATTCTCCAGCCGCGAAATCCCCAGCGCTACCTAACCAAACGATGCTCTCGGGACTTGATGAGGCCCTGGCTGCCAGACTCCAGCGAATCAGTCCCGCGATCAGCGCAACATGCGCGAGAGCGATAAGGACAACGTTTCGCCAAAAACGGCCGGTCTTCGCCATTTATTTCGACTCAGCCCTGGTGGCGATGCCGAGCTTGGTAATTCCCGCCCGTTGCAAAACGTCCATTAACCCAATTAATTTTTGCACGGGCAAATCGCGGTCAGGTCGAATCACGATTGCGACATCCGGATTCGTCTGTTTCAGCTCGCTCAGTTGTGCAGTGAGTGTTCCCAAATCGACTACTTGATTATGAAACCGGATCGTCTCGGCGCGATCGATCGAGACGGTTTGCACTTGTGACTTATTGATCGGCGGATTCTTCGCACTGCTGGATGGAATCACCAGATTCATGCTGCTTTCGAGCAGCGGCGTGGTGATCATGAAAATGATGAGCAGCACAAACGCCAGATCGAGCAGCGGCGTGACATTGATCTCGCTCAGCGTGGAGAGACTCTGGCGCTGTGAGTAGCGTCTCATCTGCTCCGAATTGGGCGTTGAGAGTTGGACGTCGGAGGTTGGACGTTGAAAAACATTTTTGGAAAACGCCGAACGCCCAACGCCGAACGCTCAATGCTGAATGAAAGAAGCACGCGCATCATTTGCGGAAGGCGACCTCACGTGAGCCATGATCGACATACTTGTGCTCGAACTCGGACGCGAGTTCGGCAGCGAAGTTGTCCATTTCCACGATCATCCCGCGAATGCTCGTGACAAGGAAGTTGTAACCGAACATCGCCGGAATGGCGACGCAGAGCGCGGTGACCGTTGTGATCAGCGCGCCGGACACGCCGGGCGCCATCGCCATAAGATTTGGCGAGCCGGCCTCGGCCACGCCGGTGAAGGCATCCATCACACCCCAAACCGTGCCGAGTAACCCGAGAAACGGCGAACCGCTCACCGCGGTGGCGAGCAAAATCATCTGCGACTCAAGTGAAAGCGCTGTCTCTCCCACTGCTCGTTCCATCGCGGCGTTTACCGCGCCCATTTGCGCCGGCGAAATTTTATCGGCGATTTCCAATCGCGCGCGAAAGGTGTCGTCCACTTCGGCTGAGCCGAGCAAGTGAAACGTCATTTCTTCGCACCCGGCTCGATACACATTGAAAACAGGCGATCCCGGAAAGCGGGCGTTCTTTTCAAACAAACGCAGCGGTTGTCGATCTTGCCTGAACGCGGCGAGGAAACGCGCGTTCTGCTTTCGAGCGAACCGGATCACACGCAATTTCGTGATCATGATCGACCAACTGAAAATCGACACGACGGCGAGAAGAGTGAGAACGAGTTTGCCTGCGATCGTCGCGTGATCGAACGCAAACAGGAGACCGCCGCCGGCCGCTAAGATTTCCGGAACGAGCATTCCCGCGTCACCGGGATAAGTAATAGCGCCGTTTTGGGGAAACGCTACTTGTCATTTCGACTGAAGCGCAGCGACATGACAAACCCTATGAGGAAGTTTTTCTGGGAAAGCTTGGGTGCCTCTTTGCGACGATAATGAACGCAACACCGATCGCAATCAGAAAGAACGAAAAGAATTGGCCGCGCGTGAATGGGCCGATCAATTCCGCGTCGGGCTCGCGGAAATTTTCGATGACGATGCGGAAAATCGCGTAGCAGATGAAAAACAGTCCGGTCAGGACTCCGTTAGGCTGCCGGGTTCGCGTCCGCACAAACCACAAAATGGCGAACAGGGCAACACCTTCGAAGAACGCCTCGTAAATCTGGGACGGGTGGCGCGGCGACAAAATCGACCGCAACGTGTCCGCCACTTGTGGCTGGCCGCGGACTGCGCCGATGATTGCATTAGGGCCGGTCAGCGATGGATCAATTCGCGCGCACGCCGCCACTGCACGATCGGCTTCCTGCGGATGATCGAGCAGCTCCTTGGGAAATTGCATTGCCCAGGGAACATCTGCGATGCGCCCGTAAAGCTCGCCGTTGATGAAATTAGCGCAGCGCCCGAAGAACAAGCCAATCGGCGCGGTGACGACGAGATTATCGCCGAGGTTAGTCCATGAAATTTTGTGTCGGTGCGCGTAATAAAAAGTGAAAGCCAAAAGGCCGAACATCCCGCCGTGGCTGGACATGCCACCTTCCCAAACGCGCAAGATCGACAGCGGCTCGCGCAGCATCTCCGGTTTGTAGAAGAAAACGTAGCCGAGGCGTCCGCCAATAATCACCCCAAAGAGCGCGCAGCCGGTGATGAAGTCGCCCACACGTTGCGGAGGAAGATCGGCATACCCGCGTTTGGCCAGCCAAAGGAAAACAAGATAGCCGGAGATGAATGCGAGCACATAAGCGAGTCCATACCATCGCGGACCGACATTGTCGTAAATCCGAAAAATAATCGGATCGAGATTGTGGAGATAGTAGGCGAGCATGTGCGGCGATTGTTACTGAACTCGCTGATACCCGCAATCAAAACGCGTGTCATCCCGATCGAAGTGAGGTACCTCCCCAAAAGGTGATGGTTTACGCAATCTGCACTGCATGAGGCTCGCTTCGATTGTGTGGTCCTTCTCCCGCGACTGCGGGATCAGGATGACAGCGCTGTTTTCTCGTGCGATGTGCTCAATACTTTTCGCAAGAACGGCGCGGTGCGGCTGATGCGATTCTTCGACACGTGCTCGGGTGTGCCGGTCGCAACAACCCTGCCGCCAGCGTCACCAGCCTCTGGACCAAGATCGACGATGTAATCCGCTTCAGCGATCACACTGAGATTGTGTTCGATCACGATCACCGTGTTTCCTTCGTCCACCAGCCGGTGCAGCACATTCAGGAGCAATTCAATGTCGGCCATGTGCAGGCCAATGGTGGGCTCCTCGAGCAAATACAATGTCGAACCCGGCTTGCGCATTTTCCGGAGCCGCTCGTTCGCGGCGCGGCTGACTCCACGTTTCAATTGCGTCACCAGTTTGAGCCGCTGCGCTTCGCCGCCGCTCAAGGTCGGGCTCGGTTGCCCCAGTTTAAGGTAGCCGAGCCCAGTATCGACCAGCAGCGAAAGCGGCCGCGCGATTTTCGGATGCGCCGAAAAAAATTGTGCGGCCTCCTCAATTGTCATCTCCATCACGTCGCCGATGGATTTTTCGTTGTAGAGAACCTCCAGCGTTTGCGGGTTGTAACGCCGGCCCCGGCAGTCTTCGCACGGCACATAACTGCAGGGCAGAAAATTCATCTCCAGCTTGATCACCCCTTGGCCCTTGCACGTCTCGCAACGGCCGCCTTCGGCGTTAAATGAAAATCGGCTCGCCGAGTAGCCCCGCACGCGCGAGACCGGCAGTTGCGCGTAAAGATTTCGAATTTCATCGAACACTTTCACGTAGGTGCCCGGTGTCGAGCGCGAGGTTTTACCTATAGGCGATTGATCGACTTCGTAAATAGCCTCGATCACGCGGATATTCTGGGTAGCGCACGCTTGTAGCGTGCTGGTTGCCGCATTTTGCGGCAACGAACTTTTCTCTTTTAGGGACTTATCCGACCACAGACGCAATTGGGAAGTTCGCGAAGGCAGAATGCCTTCACCGGCACGCTGAAAGCGTGCGCTCCCCAGAATCTCGCGAACACGCGGCAACAATTCATCGTGCATCAGCGTAGATTTTCCGGAACCGGAAATTCCGGTGATCACCGAAAGCCGGTCGACCGGGAAACGAACGTCGATATTCTTCAGGTTGTGCACGCGCGCGCCGCGAACTTCGATCCAGGTTTCCACGCCGCGCAATGATCGGCGCGATCCGCGGATGGGATGGCGCGCCGGCGCTTTAAGGCAGCGCGCGGTCTCGGAATTTGGATTCCGCTCGATGTCGCGCAGCGTTCCAGTCGCCACAACTTCCCCGCCGCGGATTCCCGCGCGCGGCCCGAGATCAACAATGTGATCTGCGCTCCGCATTGTTTCTTCGTCGTGCTCGACAATAATCAGTGAATTGCCCTTGTTGCGGAGAGCGGTGAGCGTTTCGAGGAGACGCACATTGTCGCGTGGATGCAAGCCGATGGTTGGTTCGTCCAAGACGTAGAGAACCCCGCGCAAGTTCGATCCAAGTTGCGCAGCCAGCCGAATTCGCTGCGATTCGCCGCCGCTCAATGTTTTTGCCGAACGCCCCAGCGCGAGATAACCAAGTCCAACCTTTTCCATGAAACGCAGTCGCTGTTGAATCTCGGGCAAAAGACCGGCTGCGATGGTTTGATGCGTGCCTTTGAATTTCAACCTGTCAATCCTGCGTGCTGCTTCGCCGGCCGAGAGATTCGTAAATTGATCGATGGTGTAACCTTGTACCCGCACGTGACGCGCCACGGCATTTAAACGCGAGCCGTGACAACTCGGGCATTCGCGCGCTTCGCCTTCCTTGATCCATTCCGATTCGCGTTCTGCGGCGAGCTCGTTTTCCAGAACCGATTCACTGTCACGACTGTCTCCCGTTTGCAGGTCTTGGTCCCAGATTTCGCCGAACCCACCACATGCTTCGCACGCGCCATGTGGCGAATTAAATGAAAACAAACGCGGATCGAGCTCCTCAAATGCGCGACCACAGTTCGGGCAACTCATCTCCGTGCTCATCACCGTCAGCCGATTTTTGGAATCGAGCAGACGTGCTGTGCCGCGCCCGATCTCCAGCGCGCGCCGGGCAATCTCGCGCGCGTCCGCGATTCGCTTCCGATCGATTACGCCGGCAACGACGTCTATGGTATGCTCTTTGAAACGTTCGAGTCTCCGAAAGTTTCGGATCGGGACAAGCTTACCGTCGACATAAAGCATGTCGAACTCCTGGCGTTCCGCCCAGTGCGCCACGTCCGTATGAAAACCTTTGCGCGCTTTCACCAATGGCGCGAGAACCTTCAGCGGTCCACGTTTCGCAGCAGCTTCGATCTGCTTTACGATCGACGCCACGCTCTGTTTTGCGACTGGCAAATCACAGTCTGGACAAAATTGCGTTCCGGTTTTTGCAAACAGCAGCCGGAGAAAATGATAAACTTCCGTCACCGTCGCGACGGTCGATTTGCCGCCACCGCGCGTGACGCGTTGCTCGATCGCCACGCTCGGCGGCAATCCGCTGACCAGATCGACATCGGGCTTTTCGAGTTGCTCGACGAATTGCCGTGCATACGGCGACATGCTGTCGAGAAAACGGCGCTGTCCTTCTGCGAACAAAATATCAAACGCGAGCGTCGATTTGCCGGAGCCGCTCAAACCGGTGATCACTACGAGTTGCTCGCGCGGGATTTGGACATCGATGTTTTTGAGATTGTGCTCCCGCGCACCGTGGACGTGGATAGCACCGTTCCGGCCTACCGCGCGGAATCGTGGAGCCGTTTCCGCGGCTCGAGCTAACTCAACGTTGTCATCCTGAGCGTAAGCGAAGGATCTCTTCAGCTCGCGCGAGACTTTGTGAGATCCCTCGCCGTCTCCGCGGCTCGGGATGACTGGCAGCGCTTTGAGATTTTTTAGAAGCACGCGCCGCAGAAATTTTCCAGTGTGTGACTTCTTTACCTCCGCGACTTGTTCGGGAGTTCCCATGGCAACCACTTCCCCGCCTGCGTCACCCGCTTCCGGGCCAAGATCGATGATCCAATCGGCGCACTTGATCACTTCCAGATTGTGTTCGATCACCACGAGCGAATGTCCGCGATCGACCAGCCGCTGAAACAATCGCAGCAGCATCGCCACATCGTCGAAATGCAATCCGGTGGTCGGTTCATCGAAGATGAACAGATTGCCCGTTTCCGACGCGTCCGACAAATGTCTCACCAGCTTTAATCGCTGCGATTCGCCGCCAGAGAGCGTGTTCAACGGTTGGCCCAGTCGCAGATAACCGAGCCCGACTTCCTCGAGCACTTTTAGCCCGTCGGAAATCTGTGCACCTCGCTCATCGTCGATCTGTGAAAAGAAGTGAATCGCTTCGCTGACCGTTAGCTGAAAAACTTCATGGATTGATTTCCCCCGCAGTTGAACTTTCAACACGTGCGGTTGAAAACGTTTGCCTTCGCATTCCGCACACCGCACGAAAAGATCGCTTAAAAACTGCATCTCGATCTTTTCGCAGCCTATACCTGAACAACGCTCGCAACGACCGTTGCCAGAATTAAACGAGAACGCGCCTGCGGTGAGTCCCTGCGCCATCGCCTCCGGTTGGGCGGCAAACAATTCGCGGACGCGATCGAACAACCCAAGATAAAGAATCGGAGTGGAACGCGGCGTGCGCGCCAGCGGCGATTGATCCATCATCATCACGTCGCGAATGCGATGTGCACCCGTGACCGATTTGCATGCGCCCGGCTCTCCTGCAAAGCCGTGGGTCCCCGCGGCGACCGAAGGCTGGTGATCCGACGAATGCCCTCTCGTACGCAAAAGGTTTCGGTAAAGCACATCGTGAATCAGCGTGGATTTTCCGGAACCAGAAACACCCGTCACACACGTAAACACACCGAGCGGTAGCTCTACGTCGATATTTTTGAGGTTATGCTGTCGGGCGCCTATGATCTTGATCGATGAGCTCCACTTGCGCCGCAATTTCGGCACCGGAATGGATTTGCGATGCGTCAGGTAATCGCGCGTGAGTGATAGGTGGTTCGGCTTCTCCGAAGACGAGGCCACATCGGAAGCCGCTACGCGGCTCAAATTTGATCGCTGCGCGATTTTGCTTGCCATCGCGTTCGGAGAACGCGATCCACCTAGGAACGAGTCGAGCGGTCCGTTCCAGATCAATTCGCCGCCGTGCTCACCGCGGCCCGGGCCGAGATCGATCAAATTATCGGCCGCGCGAATGATTTGTTCCTCATGTTCGACCACCAGCAGCGTGTTTCCTTTGTCGCGCAAATTGTGCATCACGCGGACGAGTTGACCGACGTCGCGCGGGTGCAATCCGATGCTCGGCTCGTCCATGACAAATAGCGTGTTCACCAGCGATGCGCCCAGGCATGTCGTCAAATTCACGCGCTGGACTTCGCCCCCGCTCAACGTGCGCGTCGATCGATCGAGCGTGAGATAACCGACGCCGACCTCGCAGAGATAATTCTGGCGCGCGCAGATTTCGTCGCGCAACATCTGGGCGGTTTTGTCGTCCGCAGGGATGTGGAGGTTGCGAAGAAAATCGTGCGCATCGGAAATCGACAGCGTCTGAAATTCCGGGAGCGTTAACTGTAGCGGCGCTCTGTGAGCGCCGTCTCGGCGGTCATAGACCGCCGCTACAATTTTGTAATTCAACGCCTCGGTCTGGTATCGCCCGCCCTTGCACCTGGGACACCTGATGTAGGCCCGATAGCGGCTGAGCAGAACGCGCACATGCATCTTGTAAGTCTTGCTCTCAAGCCAGCGAAAGAAGCCGCGGACGCCGTACCACCGATCATTTTCGTAATCTTCATCTGTGTATTCGCCGGAACGTCGCTCGCCTTCGATGACGAAGTCCTGATCGGCCTTCGGTAACTCTTCGAATGGAACATTGATATCGATCTCTTCGCGCGTGCAGGCTCGAAGCAAATCCTTTTGCGATTCGCCAAACTCGGCGCCCCGAAAAACGCGCACCGCACCTTGTTTGATGCTGAGACTTCGATCGGGGATCGCCTTGTTCAAGTCGATGGCGATGGTCCGGCCGAATCCGCGGCACTCCGGACATGCGCCGAGCGGGTTATTAAAACTGAAAAGACCTGGCGTTGGCGGGCGAATGTCGAGATCGCACCAAGCGCAATGCCAGCCAGTGGAGAAGGGGGTCTCGTGAGAAGTGATAGGTGAGAGGTGATTAGTTGGATGTTGGGTGTTGGACGTTGGGCGTTGGACGTCGAGCGCAATGACGTTGACTTTTCCTTTTCCGAAACGCAGGGCTGTTTCGATTGCTTCGACTAATCGCGGGCGATTTTCTTCCGTGATCGCGATGCGGTCCTGGATCACCTGCACACGGGCGCCGAGCCGTTTGATTTTCGGATCGGTGTCCACACGCACGATTTCATTCTCAAGCCAAACGCGCAGGTAGCCCTGCTGTTGAAGGAAATCGAAAAATGCGCGCGGCGCGGTGTTCGCCGGGACTGTGACCCAGAACGTGATGAGGATGTTTTTTCCAGCGCAATCGCGCAGAATTTGTTCGGCGATCGACTGCGCGGTTTCAGGGCGAATTTCGCGACCGCAATTCGGACAGAACGCACGAGCCACGCGCGGCCAGAGCAACTTCAGATAATCGTTTATCTCTGTCATCGTGCCCACTGTTGAGCGCGATGTCTTGACCGGATTTGATTGTTCAATTGCGATCGCTGGCGGAATTCCGCGAATGTCGTCGACGCGCGGTTTGTCCATGCGGTCGAGGAACTGCCGCATGTACGGCGAGAAGGTTTCGACATAACGGCGCTGGCCTTCGGCATAAATTGTCTCAAAGGCCAGACTCGACTTGCCGCTGCCGCTCGGACCGGTGACGACCGTCAGCTCTCCAAGCGGAAGATCGACGTCGATGCCTTTGAGATTGTTCTGACGCGCCCCGCGAATTTCGATGCAGCTCGTGCGTGACGACGCGCTAACACTTTCTCTGTTCCCGATCTTCGAACCCACTGGAAATATTCGCTGCCAGTCAAGCGATTCGCAAATTTCTACGGTACAAAACGCGAGTCATCCCGAACGAAGTGAGGGACCTCGCCTACGAAGTTTGTGACAGGCTACATAGTAAGCGTGATCAGTCCCTCCCGTGAGCGGTCCCTCGCTCCGCTCGGGATGACAGTGTTTTTATTCCTTGAACCGCACGGCGAGTTGCTCGCGCTGCTCGAGAAGCCGCTCGGGCACGACGCCGCCCAGCGAATCGAAAAACTCTTTGTGCGCGGCTAATTCCCTTTGCCACTCCTCGTGATCGATCCCGAGAATTTCGGCGACGCATTTGTGGTCGATGTCGAGCTCGGCGAGATCGAGGTCGTGGGGGCTGGGCAGCCAACCGATGGGCGATTTGAGTGCCCCGCCAGTTCCTTCGCAGCGGTCGATAATCCATTTGAGCACGCGCATGTTTTCGCCGAAACCCGGCCAGAGAAATTGGCCCTTCACGCCTTTGCGAAACCAGTTCACGTTGAAAATGAGAGGCGGATTCGTGAGGCGTTTTCCTATATCGAGCCAGTGCTGGAAATAATCGCCGATGTTGTATCCGCAAAACGGCAACATCGCCATCGGATCGCGGCGCACCTGACCAATCGCGCCGGTTGCAGCGGCGGTTGTTTCCGAAGCCATGGTCGCGCCCAAATAAACTCCATGATCCCAATCGAACGCCTGATATACGAGCGGCACCGTATCGCTGCGGCGTCCGCCGAAAATAATGGCGCTGATCGGCACGCCTTCACCTTTTTCAACATCGGGATCCAGCGCCGGGTTGTTGCGCATTGGCGTGGTGAAGCGGCTGTTCGGATGGGCAGCTTTTTCCTTTGACTCAGGCGTCCAATCATTACCTCGCCAATCAACGGCATGCGCAGGTCGTGGACCGTCTTTGCCTTCCCACCACGCGTCGCCGTCGTCAGTGAGCGCGACGTTTGTGTAAATTGTGTCGTGCGCGATCGATTTCATCGCGTTCGGATTCGATTTGTAACTGGTGCCGGGCAAGACGCCGAAATAGCCGTTCTCCGGATTGACTGCGTACAGCCGACCGTCGCGAATTTGCATCCAGCCAATGTCGTCGCCGACGGTCGTCACTTTCCAGCCTTTGAAATGTGCGGGGGGAATGAGCATGGCAAAATTTGTTTTGCCGCAAGCGCTGGGGAACGCAGCGGCCAC
>Ga0193735_1000668_pt1 | contig 10932 bp, 10 predicted proteins | sample U1m2metaG_FD_145080 | JGI IMG/M metagenome (GOLD analysis project Ga0193735, IMG submission 145080) | Soil microbial communities from a riparian zone of the East river system, Colorado, United States - U1m2 | ecosystem: Environmental > Terrestrial > Soil > Riparian zone | place: USA: East River... | reverse complement strand
GGACGACACTTCCATCGCGATCGTTCGCACTCCGCGATCGGCAAGCTCGCGCAGGATTCTTTGCAGCTCCACCGGACCTGGGGTCGTGAGGCCGCTCCCACCCGGCAACATTTCTCCCCCGCTGCCTACCAGCACCCCAAGCGTTCCGATCGACGCGCTCGATCCATCGCCATCGTCGAAGAGGTGGCGCATGATCGACGTTGTCGTCGTCTTTCCGTTCGTGCCCGTGACGCCCAGCAGCATCAAGTTGCGGGCCGGATCTCCGTACGCGGTTGCCGACGCGATCGCCGCGGCGCGACGTCCTTCCCGCACCACAAGCGCCGGTAGCGTGGTTCGGGATGCGTCCTCCACAATGGCGATCGCGGCGCCGCGTTGGGCTGCGGCCTCGAGAAAGTCGTGGCCGTCGCTGGTCCAACCTCGAACGGCGATGAAGAGATCCCCGCGAGAAACCTTGCGGCTGTCGTCCGAAATCCCGCTTGCCTCCTTCGGAATCTCACCGCTCACTCCAACCAGCAAACCACGCTCTGCCAGCGCGGTTTTTATTGCCTTGACGCTCACTCTCATTCGAGGGGACGGCTCAGCTGAACGAGTGTACCAGGCGCGGCGAGTGTTCCCGCCACGGGAAACGTTCCCACCGAAGACGCGCCAATGAGTCGAACCCGGAAGCCGGCGTTGTGGATTGCTCGCACAGCTTCGCGAACTGTCAGTCCGCGCACATCGGGAATGGCGCGCGAAGCGATCGCCACGGCAGCCGATTTCAGCGAAGCAGGTAGCTCTATCACGTACGAAGCCGTGCCTTCACTCGGGTCGCGCTTCGCCACGTTCCGGTTCGGGTCGTACGAATCCGGCGCGGGCCGATCCGGTCCCTCGGACTCGTTCCGCCGAATGAATTTCACATCTGCTACTGAATTCGCCCTGGCGCCAGGATCGGCGTGTGACTGCGCGACGGCGCTCTTCTCCGATGCCGCCAGATCTTCGCGATCGAGAGCTGCATCGCGCGCCGCCAACGCGGCGCGCAGCACGATTTGCGTCACAGGAGCGGCGATGTCACCGCCCGCGAAATGCGCACCCCTCGGATTATCGAGCTTGACGAGGACGACATACTGCGGATCGTTTCCGGGAAAGAGACCGACGAATGACGCGGTGTAGTTTCCGGCGACGTAACCAGCGTTCTGTGATGTGCGTCGCGCGGTGCCGCTCTTTCCCGCCACGTCGAAGGTCGCCAGATCGGCTTTGGTTGCGGTTCCTTCCCGCACCACCGCCAGCAACATTTGCTGAACCGTGCGCGCCACCTCGCCCGACATCACGCGCCGCACGGAGCGCGGCTCCGCGCGGTACAGCACTTTTCCATCGATAGACCGCACTTCCTTCACCAGGTGTGGCTCGAGCAGCTCTCCGCCGTTTGCTATCGCCGCATACGCGGTGACGAGCTGGAGCGGTGTGACCGCGATTTCATAACCCATGAGGATCGATGCGCTCGTTTGCTTCGACCATTGCTTCGGCTCGCGCAAAGTTCCGGATGCTTCCGCCGGCAACGGCACGCCAAGCGGCATCCCGAAACCGAGATTACGAAAGGTCTCGTACTTCTGACGCGGTGTCAGCCGCTGGCCGAACTCGACGATGCCAACATTGCTCGAATAGCGGATCACGTCGGCGAGCGAAAGTGACTGCGCCTTGTGCATGTCGGTGATGACGCGTCCATCGAGCTCCAGCTTGCCGTTGTGCGTGTTGACAATGTCATTGACTCGCGCTCGCCCGTTCTCCAGGAGGGAAGCAGCGACGAACGGCTTTAGCGTCGAGCCGGGCTCGAACGGCTCAGTCACGGCCGTATTCGAGAACGTCGTCTTTCCAACCCTGCTGCTAGCTAGCGCCAGAATCTCGCCAGTGTGGGGATTCATCACCACGATGTCTCCGCCGTCGGCGCGCAGGCTGTCGACCGCGATCGACAGCTCCCGCTCGCAGATGTCCTGCAGCGTGTTGTTGATCGTCAGCACGACTGTCGATCCAGCCTTCGGTTGTTCGGTCCAGCCGTCGGGAGAATCGAGCGCGCGGCCATCCTTGTCCCGAGCCAGCCTCACTTTTCCGGAATCGCCACGGAGTAGTGTGTCGAGCGCGAGCTCCAAACCATCCAGGGGATTCCCGTGCCCGTCCAGGGTACCGACAATGCGTTTGATGCCGCCTGAATTGGCGTAGACGCGCTGCAGTACCGGCGTCAGGTGGATGCCGTTCAGCTTCGAGAGTGATGCCACATCGGAAGCGGTGTAGAGACCGGGAAGATCGATCCACCGACGCCGGCGCGCGATGGCGCCACGGACGGCATCGGCATCAACCCGGGCGTGGTGCAGCGCCTTGAGAACAAAGGCGGTGTCCCTCACTTCGGGCAGCGCCACCGCGACGCGCGTCATCTCACGACTCTCGACCAGCATGTTGCCGCTAGCGTCCAGGATTTCTCCGCGAGGACCTGACTGTGAGCCGGCGAAGAAATGCTGCCGCGTGGCGCGAGCCACCCAGTCCTTACCTTCAAAGACCTGCACCTTCGCCGCGCGAGCAACGAGCGCGAGCGCGAAAAAGATGAAGAATGCGTGAACGATCGCGACGCGCTTACGGGTTTTCATTCGGGCGCGCCCGTGGAATTATCACTACCTGCTTGTCAGTCGGGATGTGCATACCGAGCCGATGCTCGACTGTAGTGCCCAGCGTCTGCCTCGCGGAGGCATCACGAATTTCGCTCTCGAGGCGTGCCCGCTCCCCCTCCAGGCCGACGCGCCTGGCGTCGAGGGCAGCGAGTCGCTCCGATTGGCTGATTCCGATCGTGCGCCGCCACACGATCGCAAGAGCAACCAGCACGAAGACGCCGAGTATGAGGCCTACCAGGGTCCGGCCCCGGAATGCTACGCGGCTTTTCGCCATGCTCGTAGTCTGGCGCTGCGCGAGCGGGGATTCACGCCGGTCTCCGCTGGACTCGCCACCAGCGCCCGCTTGGTCATGAGCTCGCCAAGCGCCTTGCCTCGGCAGGTGCACTGGAGCTGCTTCGGGGGGCAAATGCAGTCCCGACTCCACTCGCGGATTGTATGCTTGACGAGCCGGTCTTCTCCGGAGTGGTAGGAGACCACGGCGAGGACACCCACCGGATCGAGCATGTCGCGCAACAAGGGCAGCGCTCGTTCGAGTGCGGCGAGCTCGTCGTTGACCGCGATCCGAACCGCCTGGAAAAATCTCGCGAACTCGCTGGGACCCGTGCGCGCTCCGTAGGCTCCGCGAATCGCGTCCACGAGATCATCGCTCACGCGCATCGGCTTTCGCTCGCGGCGACGCACGATCTCCCGCGCGAGCCGATTGGCCCGCGGCTCGTCTCCGTAGTCACGAAAAATTTGGGATAGGTCTGCTTCATCGAGGGTGTTGAGCAAATCGGCGGCGGTGCCGATAGAGCGACGGTCCATCCTCATGTCGAGTAACGCGCCAGGCCGAAAAGAGAAGCCCCGTTCGTCGGCATCGATCTGCCGGGAGGAAACGCCAAGGTCCGCGAGGATCCCATCGAAAGTGCGTCCTTCGAGCTCCGGAATACGATCGATCTCGCCGAAATTCCCCCTCAAAGCGAGAAAGCGGCCTGACGCCTCGTAGGCCGCCAGCCGCTCTCGTGCTTCGGTTACAGCAGCCTCGTCGCGGTCGATTGCCACAACCGAGGAGCCGGAGGCGAGGAGGGCCTCACTGTGCCCTCCTCCACCCAACGTGCAATCCAGAACCTGCCTGGCGCCTTTGAACAGCCCCACCACCTCTTCGACCATGACCGGCGCATGGTAGGAGCTATCCCACCGGCCGGTCGCGGAGTCAGAGTCGATCACTTACAGAAGCGCTTCACCTCATTATCCACGGCGGGCGTGAACTGCGGAATCGCCGTAAGTAGCTGAGCGGCCTCCGTCGGGTACTTCTGCCCTCCTGCCGGCAGATTGATCGAGGCGAGGTTGAAAGCATCTCGGGCCATACGCGCAAGGTCGCAGCTCTTCTTGTCGTTGGCATCGTTCACGGCGCTCTGACCGAGCGAAAACGCGCTGGCGCCAAGCAGGAACTTGGCGTCCGCGGAGCTCTGGAGCTGGTCGGAGAGCTGGAGGAACTTGATGGCGCGCTGGAAATCCACGCGATCCTTCGAGGCCTGTCCCGCCTTGAAAGCGTTGCTCCCCTGCTGAAGCGCGATCTGCGAGAGGCCTGCCGGATCTGCGCCGGCCGTCTTGGCTTGGTTCAAGGTGTTGATTACATCGTCGTACTGGTTGAGCGCACCCTGAATGGTTGCAAGCAGGAAATAGCCTTGCGGGTTTTTCGGGTCTGCCGCTATCGCCTTTTTTGCGGCTTCGAGCGCCGCCGGAAGTTGTCCCGCCTTGTACAGCCCATTCGCGGTAATCAGCAAGAGGTGCGCATCGTTCGGGAACTTCCTCGCGCCCAGCGCCGAGGCTTCCGATGCCTTCTGGGGCTGGTTCAGAGACTGATACGCCGCCGCGAGACGAGTGTAGTAGTCGGCGGTCGCGGCAGCAGTATCGACCCGGACCATCTCGTTGCCGACGTCGATCGCGCCCTGATAATCCTTCGCGTTCAGATACACCAGCCACGCCAGATTCAATAGCGCCGGATCGCCGGGGTTGTTCTGAAGAAGATCGCGCACCAGCGGAATCGCATCCTGAGCGTGCCCCATCTTCGCGTACTCGTTAACGACGTCCTGAATCAGGCGGATGTTGGTCGGATCGGCGGCAGCCAGTGCTCCGAGCACTTCCAACAGCTTCGGCGTGTCGTTCTTAGCCCGGTAAGTCTCGGCCAGCATTCTCAGCGCCGGGGTGTTGCGCGGATCGGTGGCCCGAACCCGCTCCGCCACTGCGATGACCGAATCCGGCATCTTGAGCGCGTTGTACGCTTCCGCAAGGCAGACTCCGAGAATGTTGGCTTTCGGATTCTCGGCTAGCCCCTTACGCGCCGCGGCGACTGCTTCCTGATACTTGCCCTGAGCTACGCCGTTGTGGCAGGTCTCCTCGGCGGGCAGCTGACGCCGCGCATCCTGGATCGCGCGTGCGACCTGGCTGGCCGCATCGTCGAGCTTTGCCCCTTGGGCGCTCGGCAGAACCTGAGCCTTGTTCATGTCGCGGGAGATGATCATCCGCGAGTCGATCTTGTACCCAGTAGGCGTTTTGGTGACGGTGCCCTCGAGGTACTGCGGAGCACGAACGAGTGTCGCCAGCGCCTTGGCATCACCAGGAGCCAGGGCTTCGGTCGTCGAGTATCCCGATGACTGAAGGCTGTTGTTGATATCGGCCTTGGGAACTACGACGAGGTCGCGAACGTTGGTCTGTTTCGACAACTGGCTGCGGATGGCTTCCGCGGCCTGAACCCCGAGCTCCTTGTCCGAGCTCTGGAGCGTGGGAATCATGACTCGTTCGCCAGTTTTGCCGCTTTGGGCAAGCACCGGCGACGCCGCGATTGCCACAAGCGCTGTCAGAGCAAAACCTGAATTACGTAAACGTGCCTTCAATTGTTTAACCTCCAAGACGGTAAACATTCTTACCCCACCCCCCAATCCGCGGGTCCCTTGAATCCTTAAGTGGGCGAGGAGGGACTCGAACCCCCGACATCCTGCGTGTAAGGCAGGCGCTCTAACCAACTGAGCTACTCGCCCGGTGCAGAAACCGAGCCCGTCGCCTCATCGCAGAATTGCGAGCGGTACGAGCACGCAGTACCCGATCACGAGCAGAATCGGGGCGAGCGTTTCGCCCCCACGCGCGAGGTCGGCGAAGCCGGCGAGCAACACAAGTGTGGCGACTGTCCAATACACCCATGAGCGGCGAGGACCAGAATCACGCCCCGCGCGGGGGCCGCTGGCAAGATCGGTTTTGGCCATAAGCGTGGTAGTGTAGGGTGCGACGAAATGCGTGTCAACCCAAATCGACCGGGAGGCCGACTCTAACGAGTACTACTTTGCCGTCCGACGCCCGTTCGAATAGTGGAGCTCGACCCAGTCGCGGTAGCTCCCATCCATGACGGAGCGCCACCACTGCTCGTTGGCGATGAACCATTTGATTGTCTTCAGCAGTCCCGTATCGAACGATTCGGACGGTCCGTATCCGGTCTCCAGAGTCGCCTTCATCGCGTCGATCGCGTAGCGGCGATCGTGTCCCGGACGATCCTTCACGAACGTGATGAGCTCGGCGGTGTCACCGCCAATCGCGGCCGGGCACTTGGGATACCGCTCGCGAACCTTTTCGTCTGCGCCGAAGATCTTGTTGATGTTCGCGCAGATCGCCTTTATGACGTCGAGATTCTTTCGCTCTGAGTTGCCGCCGAGGTTGTACGTCTCGCCGACCCGGCCCTTCTCGAGCACGCGCTCGATACCGCGGCAGTGATCGCGAACGTAGAGCCAGTCGCGAATCTGCAGCCCATCCCCGTATACCGGCAGCCACTTTCCGTCCAGCGCGTTCACGATCGCGAGCGGAATCAGCTTTTCCGGAAAATGGTAGGGCCCGTAGTTGTTGGAGCAGTTCGTCGTCGTGACGGGCAAGCCATAGGTGTGGTGATACGCGCGGACGAGGTGGTCCGACCCGGCTTTGCTCGCCGCATACGGAGAATTCGGCGAGTAAGCCGTGTCCTCGGTGAACGGCGCGGCCGTCGGACCCAGGCTACCGTACACTTCGTCTGTCGAGATATGATGAAACCGTCGGGCTCCGCCCGACCAGTCCTCGGTCCAGGCGGCGCGCGCGGCCTTGAGCAGCTCGTGCGTGCCCCTGACGTTCGTGTCGATGAACGGGTCGGGGCTATGGATGGATCGATCGACGTGTGATTCCGCAGCGAAATGGACGATCGTATCGATCCCCTCTCGCTTGATGATGTCGTGCATGGCCGCGCCGTCGCGGATATCGCCTTTTATGAACGTGAAGCGCTCATTGTTCGCGAGGGGCTCGAGATTCGCCAGATTGCCGGCATACGTCAGCGCGTCGAGTCCCACGATCGCGTCGCCTCGATGATGCTCGGCCCAGAAATGGACGAAGTTGGTGCCGATGAATCCGGCCGCACCCGTTACCAGCATCCTACGCATCGTGATTTTTTTCCTGGTTCATTCGGCTTTGTCCTGTAAGTAATAAGCGGTTGAAGTCCAGGTGCGTGGCGCGGCGTTTCGCGAGCGATCGAGGGACGACAAAGCGAACGATACCCGTCGATTACTCATCCGCCAATGCCTCTGGCGACGTCGGCGCACATATCCCTGATCAATGGCGCGACATCGTTCACAGTCGCGATCCGATCGGCACCCGCCGCCGCGAGCGCGGCCTGCGGCATTCCATATATGATCGAGCTCTCGCGATCCTGAACTATTCCCTTTCCTCCGGCGCCCCGGATCCGTCGGAGGCCTTCAGCACCATCGCGGCCCATTCCGGTGAGCACGACTCCGATCGCCGAGCTTCCAAACGTGTCAGCGACCGAAAAGAAAAGAGGATCGGCGGCGGGCCTCACACCCCACATCGTTGGTAAGGTGTCGAGCCGAATCGACGCATTCCCCGCCTCGCCGCTGAGGGTCATGTGAAAACCGCCCGGAGCGACGTAGACGCGATTCTCCCGCAGAAGCTTGCCATCTATCGCCTCCGCCACCCAGAGCACACTCATCGTGTCGAGGCGCTCAGCGAGTAGCTTCGTGAATTCGCCTGGCATGTGCTGAACGATGACCACGGCGGCGCCGAGATCCTCCGGGAGGTACGGTATGATCGCCGCCAGCGCGCGCGGTCCGCCGGTCGATGAGGCGATCGCGACGACTCTCGTCGCGGCGTCGGGCGATTTCTTCTGCAGTGTCTCGCCGAGGACCGCTGACGCGTCAGGCGCGGGTGTCCGCACGCCGCCCATGTTCATTGCCCGGGCAGCTTCGAGCGCCGACCTCAGCTGCTCGCGCACCGTCGACAGGTCGATGCTTACGGGGCCCGACGGTTTTCTCACGAACTCGAGGGCACCTCGCTCCAGCGCGCGCAGCGTCATCTCGTTTCCCAGCTCCGAGCCAGCCGCGCTCAGCATCACCACCGGACGCGGCATCTCGGCCATGATCTGCTCGAGCGCCTGCAGACCGTTGAGGCGTGGCATCTCGATATCGAGAGTCACGATGTCGGGCTTGAGAGCCCGGACCTTCTGCAACGCCTCGATTCCGTCGCCGGCGGTGCCGACGACACGAAAGGGACCGCTCGACTCGACCATCTCCGCGATCAGCTTGCGCATGAACGCGCTGTCATCGACGACTAGGACGGTCGCAACCTTTTCGGTCATCTCAGCCATGATAACGGACTAGATCTTCCGGAAAATGCGCTCGCGCGCATTCACGGGCGAAAAGAGAGCTCGGGCGTCGCCGAGGAGGCTTTCGACCTTTCCGAGAACGAGGAACCCGCCCGGAGCGAGCGCGCGATGAAATGCCGAGAACAGCTCGTCCTGTGCTTCGCGCTCGAAGTAGATGATCACATTGCGGCAGAGGATGAGATGTGTGTCCTCGGACCGGGGCTCGCAGGCCAATAGATCGTTGCACTCGAAGCTCACCAGCCGCTTGACCTCGGGTAGCATGGTGTGAAGTCCGGCAACGTCCGGGAAATAGTGCGCGCGCAACGCCGGTGGCGTATCACCAAGTGCCGAGTCGGCGTAGAGAGCGCGCTCCGCATCCGCCAGACGCTCCGTATCGATGTCCGTGCCAACGATCTTGATTGTCTCGAGGCGCGCGCGCTCCTGCCGGTCGGCGGCGTGCTTGTGCATCAAGATGCCGATCGAATAAGGCTCTTCGCCCGACGAGCATCCCGCGCTCCAGATTCGCGTCTCCGACTCTCCGCGCTCCCAGAGCGCTGGAATGATCTTGTCCGCGATCATCGAATACGTGTCCCAGTTCCGAAAAAACTTCGTCACGTTGACGGTCAGCGATCGAATCAGTCGATCGTATTCGCGCGGATCATTGTCCAGCGCCGTCGCGTACTCGCCGGCCGTAGCGCTGTGCTTGGCGCGCATGCGCACAGCGATGCGCCGCCGCAGGCATTTATCCTTGTAGCTGGCGCACCTGAACCCCCGATCACGCGTGATCTTCTCGATCAGCGCCTGGAAACCGGCGTCGTCTCCGTGGATCAGCGCCGCGTTTTCCGTCAGGAGCGACTCGACGCTTGCGTCGCGTCCCGATCCGCGCGTGAGATGCCTTCGAGCGCCGCGGAGAGATTGCGTCGGAGCTGCGAAAGCTCCGGTGCCAGCGCTACACCCTTTTCGGCGGCGTCTCTGGCGCTCTCGTAATCCTCTCTCTTGAGGTGTGCCGCTGCCAGGTTGTTCAACAATATCGCCGACTCGGGATGCGTCTCTGTTGCAGCGGTGAGCAACAGCATCTCCCGGTCCGGGTCGCCAGTGATTGCGGCCACCTGTGCGGCGTAGTGAAACCAGACTGCTGGCGGCGGACTCGACGTCCATAGACTGCGCGATTCGCTCAGCCGGACCTTGGCGCCCTGGTAGTCTCCGAGACGCATGGCGACGATCGCGGCTTGCAACTGAATGAGCGGATCCGTGCTCCCTCCGGCGCTGAGCGCCCGCTCGATCACCAGTCTCGCTTTCTCGAGCTGGCCGAGCTGTTCGTAGGAAAGCGCAAGATTGTGGAGAAGGGATGTCTTGCTCGGCGCATTGGGCGCCGCCGTCATGAAAGCGTTCACGGCCCCCGACCATTCCTTCTGACGGAGCGCGATGAGTCCGACGTGGAACGATGCCACTGGATCGGCGGCTTCCTCGACGAGCGCGCGGAATTCACGCAGCGCCTCCTCGTGCATTCCCGCTCTGTACAGCGCGCTCGCGAGCTCTCGCCGCTCGAGAGGGCTGGCGTTTCGGGGAAGAGACGGGGTGGTCCTTTTTCGTCCGACGGGCAGGAGGAAGGACGCATTGAGTAATCCATATAGCGCCTTTCCGACCTCGAACTCGCCCAGGCCCGAATCGCGGATCAATCCATTGATGTCGCGGTGTCCATCGATCAATGGAAGCATGGCCTCCTGCTCGGGAGAGAGAGGATCCCGGTTCATCATCAGTCGCGGACGGTCGAGGCTGAACACGACGTCGAAGCTCGGGATTTTTTTTTCGATGAGCGACCACTCGTCGACTCTCCGCGCACCTTCAAGCAGCAGCGACTGTGGATCGACCGACACGCGCTCGGCGCCATCTTCCGGCTCGACGCCGGGCTCGAAGTTGAAGGTGCCGCTTGTCCACGTGAACAGCGTGTAAACCGAGTTCTCCGTATCGAGTGGCCGGTTCACGATCGCGGCGTGACAGATGCGCCCGCTGTCGAAGTAGATGGAGCCGAAGCTGTCATGGAAGGAAAGGCCCAGACATCCCGTCTTCTTTCCCATCGAGAGCAGCTGCAAGACGTCGGGGAGGCTCGCTTCCTTGAGGCTACCTTTGATAGCCATTAGCGCATTTCCTCGATCATCCGGTCGGCGATGTTCGGCCACTCGACGATCAGACCCGCGTCGGGCACGGCGGGAGTCTTTTTCCTCTCTACCGGGGGCGCCTTGGGCTTGGTGTCGAGCGATTCCACGCGCTTCGCGATCTCCTGGCTGATATCCGCCATGAAGTCGTCGAATTCACCGCCCTCCTCCTCGGATTCCCCCTTCTTCTTCGATTCTTTCGCCACGACTCAGGATTCCTTGACCGCGGGCGCGCTCAGGCGCGACAGCACCAGCGACGCGATGCTGCGGAGCGTCTCGAATACACCGCCGCCGTTGATCGCGGTCGCCGAGAAATAGGGCACGTCTCGAAAGTTCAGCGTTTCGTCCAGCTCCTCGATCGAGCTGATCTCACCAGCCGGCAGATCACGCTTGTTGTACTGCATCACGAGCGGGAGAGTGCGCGGATCGAGGCCCTCATCGGCGAGATTCGCGTGCAGGTCCTGCAAACTCTCGATGTTCTCGGCGAGCTGGC
>Ga0193735_1000667_pt1 | contig 10933 bp, 13 predicted proteins | sample U1m2metaG_FD_145080 | JGI IMG/M metagenome (GOLD analysis project Ga0193735, IMG submission 145080) | Soil microbial communities from a riparian zone of the East river system, Colorado, United States - U1m2 | ecosystem: Environmental > Terrestrial > Soil > Riparian zone | place: USA: East River... | reverse complement strand
GGACAACGGCGAGCCTGCGGGATCGTAGCGAAGGCGGTCGTTGATGCCGACGATCGCGCGATCGTCGGCGTTGTATCCGTAGGTGCCGAACAGCGTGACCGGCCCGCTCTGATAGCCCAGATTGGTGCCGGTGTTGAAGCGGCTGGGAGTGGCAAAGCCGGTGTTGAGTCCGCCGCTCAGGCCGAGGTCAGTGTTCGCTTTGAGAACAATGTTGATGATGCCCGCCATCCCCTCCGGATCGTATTTGGCGGATGGATTTGGCACGACCTCGATGCGCTCGACGATGTTCGCCGGAATCTGCTTGAGGTAGGCGGAGAGCTGAGTGCCGGTAATCGGAGTCGGACGTCCGTTGATCTGCACGGCGACGTTCTCGTTACCACGCAGACTTACCTTCCCTTCGCCGTCGACTTCCACAGAGGGAGTGGCCGCAAGTACCTCGCTGGCATTCGCGGCCGCGGGCGCGATGTCCTTCGCTCGGTATGTATTGCGATCGGGCTCGATCACGACGGTCGGTCGCTCACCCTGCACCTGAACGCTTTGCAACGTTACCGAAATGCGCGTTAGCTCGATCGGATCGAGGGACGCGCGTGGCGCTGCGTCTGTGATCGTGAAAGCGATGTTGCGCGGCCGGAAGCCGATGGAAGCCGCGCGCAGGTAGTACGCGCCGGGCCGAAGCCCCTGGATATGGAATGCGCCGTCCGCCGATGCGAGAGCGCCTGCTACGAGAGTCGAGTCCTTCGCGCCGCGCACGGTGATCGAGGCGCGAGCGAGCGGGGTCTTGGCGGCAGTATCCACAACCGTGCCCTGCACTTCACCATTTCCCGAAGGCGGCGGTCCAGCTGGTCTGGGCTGATTGGGGTTCTGTGCCGGAAGAGACACGGCGGCAACGTTCACAAGGAGAGCGAGTAACGCGAACAGGATGCGCTTCATGGGGCCAGCTCTCAGAAAGAAGTGGGGCGTCGAGAATATCGGTACATAGGGGGAAAACCCTGCCTATGTCACGCACTACGACTTTGACGCCCCCAGGTTTCAAAAGGTTCTCATCGGCCTCAGAAGGGCCCGGCTCAGGGGAGGCCTCCGAACAACGGCGGGCTCCGGGGAGATGCTCTGAGAAACGCTCGGCTCAGGGGAAATTAGCCAGTACGTAATCCAGCTCGTACGAATGTTTGCCGGCGTTGATGTCGATTTTCATGCTGCCCTTGAGCCCTTCCAGCTGATCCGTGCCCGAATCTGGGACGACCGTTATGACCAGCGAGGGCTCGCCACGGTTCATGGTGCCCGTGTGCTGGAGGATGAACGACCCCTTCCGACCCTTGAGCGACCCGGTCACCATTTCGATGGCCACGTATCCAGCGGAGTTCTTGATAATGGTGCCGCCGGTCAGCATCTGACCCCTGCTGGTGGCATCCAGGTCACCGTGGAATCTCTTGTCGATCGACATCCTCCCCAGCAGCTGCGTGCCGGGCTCGCTGTCCATCGGCAATGTCTTGAGGGATACGTCGAAGATTCCGGCGGCGCGGGGCATTAGGTCGATCTCCGAGGATTTGTGTTTGTGGCGGCCTTGTTCATCATGCTGCGCACCAGCCGGTTCCACCCAGGGTGCGATCTCTCCAGCTCCGCCGTCGCCCAGCCGCGCGCATCGCAGAGTCCGAGGGCGACACCCGGCGACCTGCTCACTCCCATGTTGCAATGCACCATCAGGCGGTCGGCATCGGGCCATTCGTCCACGAAGTCCACGATCGCTCGGGCATGATCCTGCGCGAAGAGAATGTCGGACGGCAGGCCTCGCTGCGTGACGTCATCGAAATGGAGCCGCAGCACCGCGACGAACGCCGCCGAGATGTTGGCTGGCTCGGCGTCGGGATCAGAAATCGAGATGCATATCTCCTTCAGGCCCGGCTCGTAGCCCTCGGCATCCTCGCGCGAAAGCACGACGAGCTCAGGGGCCGCTTTTGCGATCGCAGCCCGTCGAATCTTCGTTTTCTTGCTCACCTACTTTCCCTTCGGCGGCGGCCACGCTCCGAGCAGCTGGCGGACGGTGACGATCTGCGCGAGGTGGTAGGAAGCATGATCGACCGCTACGAGGATCGTGCGCAGGTAGGTCTGCCCGGTCCCGCGAGGGATTTTCGCCGTCAGATCCTGCTTGGTGTCGGTGGTGAAGCGTTCGAGAGCCATTCGATCTTTCCTCCAGGCAGCAATGCTCTCGTTCCATGCCTTGTCTCCGGCCGGCGCGGCTGCCGGTGGCCAGTAGTCCTTCGGCCACACGAGCTTTTCCTCGTAGTCCGAATTCTGGACGAAATCGAGCAGATCGTGCTGCGTGATCCGAATGTGCTCGAGCAGCTCCCACACCGAGTGCGCGAACCCGTTCGGTCTCTTGCCCCGCAACTCGGACGGAAGGCCCTTGAGCACGTTCTCGAGGGACGAGTGCGCCTGCTCCCAATCAAGCGATGAGGCGACGATCGCGCGCCAATCTTCCTTGTTGCTCATGGATCTCCGATGGTGAAGGTGACGATTCAATGTGATCCGCTCTTGCGCGATGGCGCCAGTCCTGACCAGTATTGCCCGCCGACTGCCAAAGTGAGACCAATGAGCGACAATCGCCGCGAGCAGCAGGGTAGCTGGCTGGGTCTGGTGTTGCGTGATGTGCAATTCTGGGTACCGGTAGCTGTGCTGGTCGCCGGTCTTCTCGTGCTGCGCTGGATTTCTTGAGCGCGATCGGAGCTCAAGACTCGAGCGGCTCCGCACAACCGGCCGCCCTGGACGCGCGCCGTCTCCGCACTCTTCAGAGTGTCGGAATGCTCTGTGGACTCACCGCCGGCGCCTGGCTAGGCGCCGCGGAGGCGCCTACCAAGCTGGTGACACTTGGGTTGTCGCCAGTCGTGATCTCGCTCAGCATGGTGATCGGAGTTTTTCTGGCGCGCTGGACCTTGCCGGCCCTGATTCAGGGAACGTCGTACGTCGCGGCGGATCTGCGGCAGGCGCCGCATCTCATTGTGTGGGCGGTGCTGGCGGGCTGTTTGTGGGCGGTCGCGAATACACTGACGATATTCGCCGTGCGGGATGTCGGTCTCAGCATCGCCTTCCCACTCTGGAACAGCAACAGCCTGCTCGGAATCTTCTGGGGAATTCTTTTCTTCCAGGAGCTGCGGGGCGCGGATTGGCGCCGCTGGGTCGGAGTGATCGGGGGAGCCGTGCTCATGTTCGCCGGGGCGACCGCGCTGGCAATCGCATCCGCGGCGCAGGTACCGGCGCGCGATGCGGCTCGTGGGGTCGCAGCGGCGCTGGGTGCCGGCGTGTTGTGGGGGACGATGTACATCCCGTATCGCAAAGCTTATCTCACCGGGATGAGCCCGCTTTCCTTCATCACGTTCTTCACCGTTGGTGAGCTGGGAATGATGACGGCGCTCGCACTTACGTACTCAGGCGGTGTGAGTCCGCTCTGGGCGCAGCTGTCGGGTGCTCGTCACGTTCTCTTCTGGCTCCTGGCCGGCGGTTTCGTGTGGGTCGTTGGAGATCTGTTCCAGCAGTACGCCGTCAAGTACGCGGGAATCACCCGCGGAATTCCGCTCTCGAACACGAATCAGTTGTGGGGATTGTTGTGGGGAATCCTCGTTTTCGGCGAGCTGCGCGGCGCGCCCCATTCGGTGTTGGCGCAAGTCATCGGCGGGTCGCTGGTCATGGCGCTCGGCGCGGGAGTCATCGCGCTGTCGTCGGTGAGCCGCGGCGAGCACTCGCACTGGCAGCAGGCGGCGGCGAAGGAGGGTGAGCGTTACGGAGTCGATCCGGAGTACACGCGATCCAGGATCGCTGGTGAAAGCGCCTCGATTGTCCGGCGGCGCACCTGGATCGACTGGTTGGTGGTGAGCGTCGCGACGGCGACGATCGTTGCTTTTGCGCTCTTGGCGCGGGCGCCACAGATCGCGCTCGCGTGGACATGGGCCGCGGTGCTGGTGATCGCGACGCTGGGAATGCTGGCGGGAGCGGGCGTGGCGCTCTGGAGAGCGACGCGGTTTAACTGACTTTTGTTAGTCGCGACTATCGCTTTCCGCGTAGTGCTTCGGCGATTGCCTGTTCCGCGAGGGGTGCCATGAGCTTGTAACCCGTCTCGTTGGGATGCACGCCATCGGTCGATAGCCCGTCACGCATCCCGCCGCGCGGGTCGGACATCGCCGAGTGATAATCGAGGTACACCGCCCCGTGAGCGCGGGCGTAATCCTTCATCCACTTATTGAGAGCGATGATCTTTGGCGCCGGCTCGAGACCCGGCCTCCATGGGTAGTCAAAGACAGGTAGTACGGATGAGAGGACCGCTACAATTCCATTTGCCTTCGCCAGCTCCGCCATCGAGGCGAGGTTGTCCTCGATCATCTCGATTGTCGAAGGGCCGGTGTTGCCTGCGATGTCGTTGGTGCCGGCGAGGATCACCACGACCTTCGGTTTGAGATCGATCACATCCTGACGGAACCGGACGAGCATCTGCGGCGTGGTCTGCCCGCCGATACCTCGGCCGATGTACGGCTTGCCCGGGAACATCGTGGCGAAGTAGGGCGCCCATCCCTGAGTGATCGAGTTGCCGAAGAAAACGACGCGATTCTCGTTTTTCAATGGCGGGGAAAGTTTGGCGTTCGCGTCGCGGTATCTCTCCAAATTCGGCCAATCATTGTGAAGCTGTTCCTCCTGTGCGGCCCGGCGTTTCGCGATTTCATCCGCGGTCGGTTGCGCTGGCGGCGTAGCTTGAGCGCCGGCGGTGACCGACAGGAACAGAGCGAGAACGGCTTGGCGCACAATACTGTTCACCTTGGATTCCTCCGAGCGGGCGGGAAAGAAACCGGCGAGCGATTCAACGAATTATCGTCAGTTGCGAAGTACGTTAGCAAAACAGAAAACGTTGCGCGCCCCGCCGTACTTCTACTACTGCCAATTGCAGTACACGAGTGTGTGCACTGGGGTGTCCCGAAACCGATCCGCTGGGACCCGACAGATTGTGCCGTCATCGGCGAGGAATGTGTCGGGCTCTTTCTTGGTGAGGACGGCCTTGGTGTATAAGCCGAGCCGAGCGCTTCGAACTACGGCGCCACTGTGTGTGGCCTCGATGACCGGAGGGCGCGGGCCGCAACCACTCACCATAAGGGCCACTGCGGCATTCACGACGAGGAAACGCACAAACCGCCCCATGAAAACCTCCGGGTGAAAACTCGGCGCCTGATCGCCTTCACTTATTACTCCACTAACTCAGATCTGCTCCTCCAGAAGCGCGATGCAGCGTGCCGCGAGGCCAGCAGTATCGTATTCAGTTCCGTCATCCGCACGCCACACGAGATCGTTCAGTGGGGCTTCGATCGGGCGCAACACCATCTCCTTCAGTATCTTCGCGCCCTCAGGGTTGGCGGCTCTGCCCCGCCGCGAAACGACACCGCTCCAGACGATCACGTGCAGCTCGCCCAAGGGCGTGTCCTTCCCCGTCTTGGAGAACCACGACACGCTTACGGCCGCCGTCGGCGCCTGCAAAACACAGCCGTTTGGCGTCCGGTGCTGCTCGACCGAGAGCTGGGTTGTGTCGCCGCGCTTGAGCACGCGTTCAGGCGCGAGCTGATCCAGCAGCGCCGTGACGGCGCGCTGGACGACGTTCTTTTCCTTCGCGCTGCGCGAAGCGGTCCAGGGAGCAAGGGGCTTGTTAGAGTCGTCCATGTGTAGGTGCGAATAACGATTAGGCAAAAGTGCGGCGAAGCCGCACGCGAAATGTGCTCGTCAGGTGCTACCTAAGTTAGCAGGAGCGGGCGCTTAGCGCCGCACGCGGTCGGACGCAGCGAGCATGATCCATTTTGGCCTGGCGACGATCCAATTCATGGGGCCTCCATTCCAGAGGCTACCGGACACACTCGAAGAATTGCGGCACCATACGCACGGTATCCACCCGTCCGGCAGCGACTTCAATCTCCGCCGAGTCGGGGCGATGTGCAAATGCGCGCACAAAAAGACGGTATCGCCCCGGAGCGAGCGCAGGGAACGCAAATCCTCCGACGCTGTCCGCCGTCGCCGACGCGTGCGGTGAGGTGGGTGCGTCGCCGGGCGTGGCAGCAAGAATCTGATAGTGTGGCAGAGCGCCACCGGAATCCGCGAGCGTACCGACGACAGCGCCAAAACCAGGTGCGAGCGAAGGGCTGCGAGGCAACTGCGGCGCCGGTCCTTTCGCGCGCACGTGCGTCGTGCAGCCCCTCGTCATCATCATCACGTCGTTTGGATTGGCGCTGCGGCAAGCGCTGAGGGCGAGCGATGCCAAAACGAGAACGGCGGGCCTAGAAATCCCGCCCAAGGGTCCGCAGCCGCCGCCTGATCCTGCGCGGGAGGAAGAACGCCGCCGCCACCAGTATCCGCTCGAGATCCAACTCACGGAGCTGGCCGGGATCACCCATCCAGTGATCCTGAATCACGGTGCGTCCCGCGTTTGCGATCAGCCGCTGGAGCGCCAGAACTAGCACGAACAGGTCGTCAATTTCACCGAGGAAGGGGATGTAGTCCGGAATGAAATCCATCGGCATCACGATGTACGCGATGGCGCCCGCGACGAGCAGCTTGTCTGTGTTCGAGACCCGCCGGTCGGTCAGCAATCCACCGAGCAGCCTGAGAAAATTCGGCAGCTCCTTCACCGTCGACATCAGGGTGCGCTTGGCACCCGCGCGCGATGATGGAACCGATGCGGCATCCGCATCCCGTGCCTCCCGTGCCCTCGTCTGGGCGCGCGAGGTCGCCGACCCCAGCCCCGCCGCACCACCTGTGGCGCGCCGCTTTCGCGACGAGGCCGTGCTGGAACGCGCGGATTGACTCTTCACTTACGCTGATCTCCCGGTGGCGGTGGTGGCGGAGTCTCGGACGAAGTTGATGCGGGCGGTGTCGTCGTCGCAGCCGGACCCGCCGGCCCCTGCGGCGGCTTCGAAGAAGTCACCGAGGACACAACCCCGGCAATCTCCGTTGCAACTGACTTGCCAGCGTTCGCTACGTCCGTGACCACGCCAACAGCCTTGTTCATCACATTCATCGTTCCGCCGATCACGCCGGCCGACATTCTCCCGGCCCGCAGCGTGTCCTCCACCCCCTCGGCGAAGCGCTTGAGCGGATTCGGCGCGGTCGTCACCTTCGGCGCGTACTTCGACTCCAGAAAGTCGATGTAATCGAGGATCTGATAAATCTTCTCCTCAGGGAGCGTGTCGAGCTTCCGAATGAGCCGTTCACGCAGAATGTCGTTCATTTCATCCACCCCCCCGCCATCTGGCCCGTCTCCCGCGCACATCAATATGTACGTAATTGGTGCTGGAGTGGCCGGTCGTATAGATCCCGAGGCCCCCCACCAGCTCCGGGTGCTTCAACTCGACGATCTCCACCGCCAAACCTACCATACGGCTGTCGATCGCGGTGATTTTCCCGTCGCCGTTGGCGTCTATCGCCACATCGGCGGCGTCGCCGTACTGATGCTGACTGTCGCTCGCCGCGCGCCGCACCCTTCGGTTGTGCTCGGGCGCGCGAAATCCGGAATGCACATCAATCTCGATGTCGGCCACCGCCTTGTCACCGTGCCAGCGCGCGATCTCCTGGATCACCAGCTCCAGCTTGTCCAGCAGCTTCGGATTCACTGCCGCATAACTCGGCCACACTCCCTGTTGGTCGTGATTCAGAAAGTCCCCGACCCGCAAATGCTTGGTAATCGGGATATCGATGTCGGCGGGTGTGATCTCCAGAAATCCTTCGGGTGGTGGCGTCTTCCCGCGCATCCGCTCCGCGAGATAAGTCCCGATGCGATAGCCGTGGAGCATCGCGCCCTCTTTTTCTTCGAAGGGGACGAGAACAGCGAGCGTCAAACCCTCGACCGCGCGCTTCTGGCCACTCTTCAGGAGCGCGAACCTGTAGAAGCCTGCCTTGGGCGGGGAGATGACCTTGTCACCGGTGAGCGGCTGTGCCGCGGTCGCGAGTGTCGAATCACCATTTCGAATCCACGCGTAATACAGCGCGGTGGGATCGCCGTGCACGTCGAGCGGATACGAGATCTCCTCGGCGGGCATCGCGAAGGCGACCTTCAGCTCCCCGCTTGCTCCGAAAGCGCTCGCGGATGGTTCCGCGTGAGGAACCACTGAGCGCGTGAACGTTCCAATCGGCTTGTCGGTGACGTCGCTCGCGGCTTGGAGGAACTGGAATGCGCCGATCAGCGCGACCGCACCCGCGGTGATCCAGACGATCCGCGCGGTGTGGCGCTTTCGGACTGGGAGATCATCGGGAAGCTCGAGCTCTTCGCCCGTTGGATGATCCCTTCTCTCCCCTACGACTCCAGACTCCAAGCTGCGTTAATAGATGTAGACTGGAGTCCCGACCGCGACCATCGGGTAGAGGCGCTCAATGTCCTCGTTGCGCATGCGCACGCAGCCATGGCTCACGGACTGCCCGATCGACTCGGGGTGATCAGTACCGTGGATTCCATAGCCGTCGCCGAGCTCGAGACGGCGCGTTCCGAGCACGCCCATGTACCTGCGGGCAGTGGTTCCGTATGGCGGCACGACAATGTTTCCATTCACGACGATCTCCTTTCCTTCGACGCCCCCACCTAAGACCACCGTACTACCGTTGTTGTAACGCTTTACGACCTCGCCGTTCTGGGTGGTGAGGACAGCGCCATCACCAGTTGGAATTCTCTCACCCTGATCGAGGTGCACGATTCCCAGGCCTTTCTTGTGCGCCTGCTCGACGTAATGCCAATCGGGGGGAACCCACGCCGGATCTTCGCCCTTTCCCTTCACGGTAAGGCGCCCGCGTGGCGTCTCGAAGCGCCATTGTCCCGCCGCTCCGCCCACCAGCTCCTTGCCGCTGCCGGTAGCCACGGGCGCATCGAACAAAATTTGCTTTCCCTGCTTGTACCACAGCCGATGGTCGGCCATGCTGACCACTAGGTACGGCTGGTCCGTCGCCTCCGCTGCGGTTTGGCTCATCAACGACTTGAGGCTGTCGCCGGTCAAGCCGAGTTTCGACTTCACCTCGTTGAGGAGGCCGAGATTGTCGCTGTAGACCATGCGGGTGACGTCGCGCTGGTAGCGGAGCTCCGCCGTTTTCGTGAGCAGCATGACGCTGAGAATCGCCGCGATGATGAAGCCGGAAATCAGCATCCAGACCGTCTTGCCGCCGTACGAAAAGATTCTGCTCACTCCCATTTGCTACCTCGTTTACCGCGTTGACTGAGCCGGGCGCTTCTCAGTAGAAGTATACCTTCATACCGGCACTAAGGTTCGGCATGATCGCCTTCATGTCTTCGATGCTGATGCGTAGCGACCCGGGAGGAATCGGGGTCGAATCGTTGGCCAGCCGAGTGCTCGTCGATGAAAGTATCTGGGTCCCTCCATCGAGCGTGATCTTCGTTTCGGAGAGATCCGCAACAGTGCGCTCTCCGCGGGGAATCGCCGCTGGTGGTGTGTCTGAGGATTCGGACGGAGTTCGTTCCGGTCCGAACTGAACCGGCATCTCGCGAAGCAGCGCGCCTTCGCGAGTGAGGTACATCCTCGAGCTGTCGACCGCCACATTCAGGTGCAGCTTCTTGTTGAACAGCGCCTGCCGCTTGGCCAGCTCGATCGCGATCCGGAGCTTGTTCTGCTCCGACTGCACGATTGCATCCGAGCGCTCCCGCTCGGCTTGCGTCATGTGCTCCCGGAGCTGGGCCACGTCGTGATTGTATTTCACGCGCTTGGCGATGAGCCATCCGTCGACGGCGATCATCGCAACGAGCCCAAGCCCGAGGACGAAGACGAATCCTGGATAGGCGCGTCTGAAATCGCGCCAGGTACCGCGGCGCCGGTCTCCTTCCGCGGCGCGGTCTGCGCTCCGGCGAGTCTCCGGTCCCGTCTCCTGCTTAGGTCTGAGGATCTCCATAGTCTCGCTTCGCGCCCTCTCGTCAGGGGGGATTACATTACTGAATAATGGCTATCTCACCGCGCGCGCGGCCAGTCGCGCTCATCGTACTCGATGGCTGGGGCTACCGCCCCGAAACCGAGGGCAACGCGATCGCACTCGCCAATACCCCGACCTGGGATTCGCTCTGGGGTCGCGGCCCGCGCACGCTGCTCGAAGCCTCCGGACTTCGCGTCGGTCTGCCCGAAGGGCAAATGGGCAACAGCGAAGTCGGACACTTGAATCTCGGCGCCGGACGCGTCGTGATGCAGGATCTTGTACGCATCTCTTCGGCCATCGCCGACGGGAGCTTCTACACCAATCCCGCTCTCACGGGTGCATGCAGGCAAGTGAAGAAGAATGGCGGGACACTGCATTTGATGGGGTTGATCGGTTCGGGTGGCGTGCACGCGATCGACACACACTTGCAGGCGATGCTCGAGCTGGCGAAGCGGGAAGGCCTTAAACGCGTTGCAATCCATGCTTTCCTCGATGGGCGCGACACTCTTCCGAAGTCCGCGCTCGCCTTCATGGAGGAGCTGCTCGATTACATCCGGAAGATCGGCTCGCCCGCCAGGATCGCGAGCGTCTCGGGTCGCTATTACGCGATGGACCGCGACCAGCGTTGGGACCGCACCGAACTCGCTTATCGCGCCATAGTGCTCGGTGAGGGGACGCCGGTTACTGATCCGCTCGATGCAATTCGAAAGGCGTACGAATCGGGAAAGACCGACGAGTTCATGCTACCGGTGGTAGTCACCGAAAATGGCAAGCCGGTGGCGCCAATGAAGGACGGCGACGCGGTGATCTGCTTCAATTATCGGTCGGACAGGATGCGCCAGATCGTGCGCGCGCTGATCGATCCGAGCTTCGACGGCTTTGCTGTCTCGCGGCGCCCCAAGGTCTCGGTCACTACGCTGACGAATTACGACAAAACGTTCAACGTTCCAGTCGCGTTCGCGCCGACATCGATGGCGCGGATTCTCGCCGATGTCTTGTCGTCGCGCGGACT
>Ga0193735_1000666_pt1 | contig 10935 bp, 8 predicted proteins | sample U1m2metaG_FD_145080 | JGI IMG/M metagenome (GOLD analysis project Ga0193735, IMG submission 145080) | Soil microbial communities from a riparian zone of the East river system, Colorado, United States - U1m2 | ecosystem: Environmental > Terrestrial > Soil > Riparian zone | place: USA: East River... | reverse complement strand
ACCCGTCGCGAAGCCGTCGCGCGCGTGGCCGCGCTCCTGGGCGGCGTGGCTCTGATCGGCGGGAGTGCCCTGATCACTGGGTGCCGTGCCGAGAAGGCGGGCGCGCCCTCCACGGCTTTCACTCCTGACGAGATCGCCTATCTCGACGAGATCGCCGACACGATTCTGCCGACGACGAGCACTCCTGGTGCGAAGGCAGCCAAGACGGGCGAATTCATCGCGCGGATGGTGACCGACAGCTACAGCCTCGAGGACGAGAAGATCTTCCGTGCGGGCATGGTGAAGCTGGATGACGCCAGCAAAGACAAGAACGGCGGCAAGCCCTTCATGCAGGCGACGCCGGAGCAGCGTCTGGCTTTGCTCAAGACCCTCGACAAGGAGCAGTTCGACTACTCGGAGAAGGGGCGCCTCGACAACCTCAAGAGGTCGAAGGATTTTCTGGCCAAGACGGTCCAGGAGAACGCACCGAAAACGGAATCGCAGGCGGCGACAGTGGCATCCGAGGAGCCGCCCAATCGCTATTTCAGAATGATGAAGGAGCTGTCGCTGCTCGGCTATTTCACGTCGGAGATCGGCTGCAACCAGGCACAGGTTTACGAGGAGTCGCCAGGAAAGTGGGAACCCTGCATCCCGTACAAGCCGGGTCAGAAAGCGTATGCCGGCCACGCCTGACGGAGATGCGATTGTTTCGTAATGCGGTATTGCTGCTCGCGCTTGTACCAGCGACGGGCTTTCTGTCGTCGGGTGAAGGTTGGAATCGGGCGGCTTTCAACGAGCGCATGCTCGGACGCTGGGACATCACCATCGCCACTCCCGATGGGCCTCGTCCGTCGTGGCTCGAGATCGAGCGGTCTGGGCGCGAGGCCGTCGTCGGGCGCATCGTCGGAATCGTCGGCAGCGCGCGGCCAATCGCGCAGATCAACGCCAGCGGCGATTCTCTGCGATTCTCCGTGCCGCCACAGTGGGAGGAGGGAAACGGGGATCTCGCCGTCGAAGGACGGCTGCAGGGGGAACGTCTCGCTGGGCGCATGACCTTCCCGGACGGAAAGTCGTACGCCTGGACGGGCGTTCGCGCGCCACGGAGCGCGCCGCGTACGAACATGGTTTGGGGCGCGCCGATCAGGTTGTTGCACGCGAATGACCTCGGCGGCTGGAAGCCAATTGGCACGCCAAATCAGTGGACCGTGAGGAATGGCGTCCTCAGCAGCCCACGTTCCGGCGTCAACATCGTGACCGAGCGGATGTTCAGTGATTTCAAGCTGCACATCGAGTTCCGTTATCCGACGGAGAGCAATAGCGGCGTCTACCTGCGCGGGCGCCACGAAGTGCAGATCCAGGATGACTTCGGCGGCGAGCCGGCGAACGATCGCTTCAGCGGCATCTACGGATTCATTTCGCCGAGTCAAATCGCGGCGAGGCCGGCAGGGCAATGGCAGACCTACGACATCACACTCGTCGGTCGGATGGTGACAATCGTAGCAAACGGGAAGATGGTGATCTGCAATCAGGAGATTCCGGGCATCACCGGCGGGGCGCTCGATAGCAATGAAGGCGCGCCCGGGCCCTTATATCTCCAGGGTGATCACGGCCCGATCGAGTACAAGAACATCGTTATCACACCGGGACGCTGAGAAACCAAAACAAAAGGAATACCCAATGGCGCAGGCGACGATAAGAAACCAGCTGAAGATCATGGCAAACCAAAGGAAGATCGTCGGCAACCAGAAGAAGATCCTCCGCAACCAGGATCGCCTCAAGCTGCTGCTCGGCAATCAGGTCAGGATCATTCGGAATCAGAAGGCGATAATAAAGAACCAGAAGAAGATCCTGGCGGCGCGCGGCGTGAGATAGCGCCGCTAGCGCGCGTCGATGACCAAATCAATTGCGCTCGTGTACGAGCGCCACCGCGCGACCTCCTCAGTGAGCGCGTGCCTGCCCGCCGCCGTGAGCTCGTAGTACCTCGCTATCCGATTGTTATCGGTGGTCCGCCAGTAAGAGTTGACCCAGGCGCGCTTCTCGAACCGATGGAGCGCGGGGTAGAGCGACCCTTGTCCGATCTGGAAAGCGTCGTGCGAGATCCGCTGAATGTGACTGCTGATCCCCCAGCCATGCATGGGCTCCAGAGCAAGCGCCTTCAATATCAGCAGATCCAGCGTCCCCTGAATGACATCGGAGTTTTTTGGCAATTCCACCGCTCTCCTGTCGAAGCGAAAGGGGAATATCGCGCACTTCCGTTATTGCGCAAGGCAATTCCGGGCCCTACATTGGCGCCACGCTTTCTCACGCTCGCGGGCACGGCCATTCGCAGCGCCCCCAACCCGATCCTTCCCCCCCACGCTCACGCCATCCGGCCTTATGCTCAGTCGAACAGTGCAATGGTTGGTTGTCGCCGCGGTCAGCGCCTCCTCCGCCGCCGCTCAGACGATCGATGACGGTTTCATGATGCCCAAAAGGACTCTCAGCACGGGCGTTCTCTATTCGCACGAAAGCTGGGACCAGTATTGGGAAGGAACGCTGAAGCGAACGAATGGGAACATCGGCACGCTTACGACGCAGAGCTTTACGTCGATGGTTGGTTACGGCATAACCGACCGGCTCGGCCTCATTGCGACTCTCCCGTATATCTGGACGCACGCCAGTCAGGGTGTGCTCAATGATATGAGCGGCTTTCAGGACTTGACTCTCGCCGCCAAGTTCAGACTTGTCAGTTCCGGGCCGACCAGTCGCGGCGCGTTCAACGCGTTCCTCGTCGGGACCGGGGCTGTTCCCGTGAGCGATTACACTCCGGACTTTTATCCGCTGTCCATCGGAACGGGCGGTGGTCGGACCTCCGCTCGCCTTACCCTGAACTTCCAGTCCAATTCGGCGTGGTTCGTCAACGCCTCGTCCGCTTATACGTTTTGTGCCAACGTAAGGCTCAATCGGAACTCCTACTACACCAACGGTCAGTTGTACATGACCAACGAAGTCGCGATGCCGAATGTGCTCGACAACACTTTCAGCGCCGGCATCGACCGGGGGCGGTGGCGAATTCCTGTGTCGTTGACCCAACGGCGCACACTCGGGGGCGACGACATCCGTCGCCAGGACATGCCATTCGTTTCGAATCGCATGGACTTTGTAAAGCTTGATGGCGGGGTGATGTATTCACTCCCCGGGAATCTTTCGGTCCAGCTGGGCGCCGGTCACGTGTTGAGCGGACGTAACGTCGGCCAGTCGACGACCTTCACTTCAGGATTGTTCTATGCGCATCACCTCTAGTCGCGCGGGCGGCGCCGTGAAGCGGACGACTCGCTTACTGGCCATCCTTTCGTGCGCGGGCGCACTCGTTGCCAGCGGCTGCGACAAATCCGTTGGACCCTTCGAGGTGCTTCCGCCCCTCGAGCCATCCAGTCTGGAGCCGACGGCGGGATCCTGGCGGATGATTCTCCTGACCGGCCCGACTCAGATCGCCGTTGCCGCGCCAGCAGGTATAACATCCGCCGTATACGTCGCAGAGCTGGACGCCATCAAATCGAGCCAGGCGCATCTCACGTCCACCCAGCGAAATGCGATCGCGTATTGGAGTGGCGGCGGAGTGCTGCGCTGGAACCAGATCGTCCGCGAGCTGGTGGCGCGCTACAACCTTCCTCCGGCGCCGAAGGATGAGGGTGGATATCCCGTCCCCGATGCGGAAAATCCGTTCGGCGATCCGGCCTTCCCTTTCGCCAATCCGGTATACGCCGCGCGCGCCTACAGCTACGTGAGCACCGCGCAATACGACGCACTGAAATCGGCGTGGTACTGGAAGTTCCAGTACAACCGGCTGTCGCCCGCGAAAAACGACAACGCGATCACCGCACTGATGCCCGTTTCGGACTTGCCGTCGTACCCCTCCGAGGACGCGGTGATATCCGGCGTTACGGTCGAAATGCTGAAGACGTTGTTCCCGGCGGCCGTTGAGGAGATCACCCTGAAAGCGGTAGAGCAGCGCAACGCCGCGCTGTGGTCCGGAAAGGCAACGGCGAGCGATCTCGCAGCAGGCCTTGCCCTGGGAAAATCCGTGGCCGCAGTCTTTCTGGCGCGCGCCGCGGGCGACGGAATGCGCACTGCTGGAGGATCGCCAGTCTTATGGAAGGCGCTTGCCGACTCCGCCACGGCGCGGGGAGAGATCGCCTGGATAAGCCGTGACATTCCCGCACGTCCGCCGATGCTTCCGTTGTTCGGTCAGGTCCGCGCGTGGAACATGACGCCTGCCGATATCGTCGCCGAGCGTCCACCCCCACCGCCGTCTACAAGCTCGCAGCAGATGAAAGACGAGACCGCCGAGGTCAAGCGAACGGTGGACCACCTCACGAACGCGCAGCTCGCGATCGCGCAGAAGTGGAACGACGGGGCCGGAACGTATTCGCCGCCCGGACACTGGAACGACGTCGCGCTCGAGTACGTGCGGGACGCGAAGATGAGCGAGGTGCGGGCGGCGCGGGTTTTCGCGCTGTTGAACATGGCGATGCACGATGCTGGCGTGGGTTGCTGGGAAGCGAAGTTCCACTACTTCAATCCGCGGCCCTCGCAGCTGGATCCAAGCATCAAGACCCAAATCGGACTTCCGAATTTTCCGTCATATACATCGGGTCACTCGACGTTCTCGGCCGCGGGCGCCGCGGTCCTGTCGTACTTGTTTCCCAGTGGCGCCGCCAGTTTTGCCGGCATGCGCGACGAGGCGGGGATCTCGAGGCTTTATGGCGGCATTCACTACCCTGCCGACATCGAAGCTGGAAAGGCTCACGGCAATCGAATCGCCACGTACACGCTGAACTTTGCGCAGAGCGACGGGGCTCCATAGGGCCACCGACAACTTTGACGCGCTCGTAGTCCAAACGAGGACCACATGACTGTTTCGACCGCCGGAATGCGGCATATCGATGGAGCTCCATCAACAGGCCTTTACGAGAGGCTCAACACCCGCTGGCACAAGGCGGCGCTGCTGGGCTTCACGGCATTCGTGCTGTTTCACTGGATGGAACACATCGTCCAGGCTTACCAGTTCTTCGTGATGCACTGGTCACGTCAGATGTCGATGGGTCTCCTCGGCATGTACTACCCGTGGCTCATGAAAACCGAGGCGCTCCATTACGGCTTCGCTCTCGTGATGTTGATAGGGTTGTGGGTGTTACGGAAGGGATTCACGGGCACGTCGTACACTTGGTGGATGGTGGCTTTCTGGATTCAGTTCTGGCACCATTTCGAGCACTTCATTCTTTTCTACCAGGCTCAGACCCACCAGTTCTGGTTCGGTGGCAGCGTGCCGACCAGCGTCGGCCAGATCTGGATTCCGCGGATCGAGCTGCATCTCATCTACAACGCGCTAGTGTTCATTCCGATGGTGGTCGCGATGTACTATCACGTGTACCCACCAGCACAGGATGCAGGCAAAGCAATGTGCTCGTGCGAGCATCACCGCGCCCCGCACGCGGCAGCGGCTTAACGCGTAGGGGCTACACTCCTGTGGAGGTCGATCCATTTCGCGACAGGACCGACCAGGGCTAGAGCGAGAAACGCCGGCGCAACGTTGAACGCCGTCGGGAGTGGCCAGCCCTTATCGGACGCGAACCTGATCAGCATTTCCATCACCGCGATCAACACCGCCACCATGATCTGCTTGCGGCGACCGCGAACAACCGTGCGCGGATCGGTGATCATGAAGAAAATGAAGAGCTGATACATCGGTCCGGTGATGGGCGCGATCTCCGGCAGCACCGGCTGTCCGAGCGCCAGAGCACGCGCGACGTTCAGCGCCAGGAAGCTGGCGACGTACGTGAGCGTGATGTGAAGGACCCCAACGCGCGCGGCGATAATGAGTCCGAAGATCCAGATCACGGCATTGGTGGTGATATCGTTCCCAAACTGGTGGCTGAGCACGGAGACGCGATCCGGCGCGACGAGCAATAATGCGGCGACGGCAAAGTTGGTTGGATTCCAGAGATGGTTCTCGCGATACCGTAGCACGTACTTCGAGGAAATAGCGATGAAGCCGCCAAGGACGAACGGCCACAGCGCGCCACCCTGGGGCTTGAGGAGAAGCGTCAGGCTGATGCCGCTGATGTAGGCGCTCAGCAGGTTGACGACCTTGCCGCGGTCGAACCAGGAGAGGAGCGCCTCCGTTGCCATGCACACGCCGAGCGCCAGCACGAGCCGGTCGTAGCTGCCGAGCATATGGTAGCGGAGCTGCGCCGCGACCAGCACAAGCGTGATCAGGAATGCAATCAGATAGCGTGGATCGATCCTGCTTGACCGCTCCCACCAGCGCGCGACCGCATTGCGCTCCGCTGGGGTTGCTTGAATCGCGTCGCTCACGGCTTCAGCCCAGCCGGCTCGGTGACGGTGATGAATCGATCGATCTGAGGGTGCTGCACTACCTGCTGCGCTCCGGAAGGCCAGTGGATGACGACACGATCAACCCACTCCCGGGACCCAAGCCCGAAGTGGAGCCGCCGGTCGTTCTGGCTCGCGAAACCTGATCCGCCATCGACCACCCGTCGCTGCCGGAGGTCTCCCGACTCGAGTACCACCTCCGCCCCGATCGCACTGCGATTGCTGCGCGTTCCGATCAGCCTGAATGCGATCCAGTGGTTGGTGCTGTCGGGATAGTCCCGGTACAGCACCGGCGGCTGGTTCTGGTTCGCGACGATCACATCCACCGCACCACGGTTCGAGAGATCGGCGAGTGCCACCGCGCGGCCGTCGTACAGGTCCGTAGCGCCGACCTTCTTTGCGACGTCCACCCAGCCTGCAAGGCCGCGGTTGATGTACACGCGCGACGGCTCGTACCCGGACAGACTCGCGTTCCCGAATGCCGGCCAGGTGGCGGCGTCCTCAAAGAACCGGCCGTTCGCGCCGGCGATCTTCGACATCGCGTACCAGTAGCTCTTGCTGCGGTCAGCTGATATGAATCCGTTGGCGACGAAAAGCTCGTTGGCGCCGTCGTTGTTGAGATCGCCGAACTGGGCGCCCCATGCCCAGCCCGCATCGGCGATGGCACCTTCGGCGACATTTCGAAAGCGCCCCGTCTCGAGCATCTGATTCAGGCGCAGGTTGTTGTTCTGAAAAAGGTAGCCACGCTCGGAGATGTTGGTGACGAATGCGTCGAGGCGGCCGCGGTTGAATGCATCACCCAACGTTGCGGACATACCACTCTTCGATTCGCTCTCGAGGCCTGCAGTGCTGAGCTTGAATGTGCGCCCACGATCGTTGAGATACAGCTCTTCGGGACCGTAATCGTTGGCGAGATAGATATCCGGCCAGCCGTCGCCGTTGAAGTCAGCAGACGCGGCAGCCAAAGTCCATCGCGTGCTACCGACCCCCATCTTGTCCGTCACGTCCTCGAACTTGCCACCACCCAGATTGTGAAAGAGCAGATTCTTCCCGCCATTGGTGGCGAACTCGAAGCTGTTGTGCATGATCTTCGTCGTCGCGAGATGCCACAGATCCACGTCGCGGAAATACGCAGTCACGTAGAGATCGAGCAGGCCATCGCGGTCGTAGTCGAGCCAGATCGCGCCGTTGCTGTTCACCCAGCGATGTAGACCGGCCTGCGCGGTGACATCTTCAAAGCGGGTGCCCCCTGGGCGTGTTCCGTCGACATTTCTGAACAGCGCCAGAAAACCGTAGCGGTACACCAGCACATCTTCGCGGCCGTCGTTGTCGAAATCGCCCCACACGGCGCCCATCGACACTCCCTCGCCCGGCTTGTTGAGATCCGCGAGCCCCGCGCTAGCGGCGACTTCATCGAAAGTGCCATCGCCCTTGTTGTGGTAGAGCGCATTGGACTCGCCGAAGCGGCTGTTGGTGAAGTACAGATCGGGCCGGCCATCGCCGTCAAAGTCCGCGACCGACACCGATGCACCAAGCGCCGCGACGTGGGGCTCGATGCCCGCGATTTTTGGATCGAAGGTCGGCCGATGGTGGACAAAGTGAATGCCGGACGCTGCGGTCTCGTCGCGCAGCACGAACCCGGGATGCGCGGCGTCCGCGCCCGCTCGAATCGGCCCACGGTCCAGTCGCATTGCGATGAGGATAGCGGCAAGGAAGGGTACGGCGATGATGGCGCGCCGAATCGCGGGGCGGGGGCGGTGCAACACGAGTCAGAGTATAACGTCCGTCCCTCGCGGCAGCGACAGTGCTCCAGCGGTGAAAGTATACCTGGCGTGGGCGAATGGCCGAGTGTCGGTGTCGCCGCTGGTCTTTCGAATGCACCTCGCCCGCTCCGGCGTTGCCAACCAATCCGGCTGGCCAAGCTGCTCGCCGGTCCACTTCTTCCACCGGAGTCTCTATGAAACCATTGGCTCTCCTCTCTACCCTCGTCATGCTTGGCGCGTGTGCCCAAAGCCCGACGGCACCGTCGACACAGTCCGGCGTGCGGCCGAATCTTTCGGTGTTGCTCGCCGGTGGGATACGCGCTGCCAGAAACCCTGCCGGCAGAGGTCAGCCCGGAGCGGAGTGTGGGTCAGACAATGCGCTGACAGAGCCCAAGGGGTTTGGCACGGATGGGTTTGCTAATGCCGAGTCCAAATACGCTGGAAGCGATGACACGCCATCGCTTGAGCACGGCAGCTCACAGGCGGTATCGCAATACGATGTAGCCTGTTACCAGCTCTCCAGTAAATAGCCAAGCATTTCACACCTAAAGCCCCGCAGCCGGTCATCCGGTCGCGGGGCTTCTCTTGTCAACGCGCATCACAGGCACCGAAATCAATGCGTCGATACGCTCCCATTCACGACGCGCGTGTTGAACTCCCGAAGATAGCGCTGACGCTGCGGATCAGTCGGGTAGGCATCCGCCGGTCCGTAGGGGTACGACTTCACGCCATGGAATGGGAGTGGGCCCACCGTGGTGCCGAACGCCGTGTTCAGATCAGAGTCCTTGATCCACCCGTCGGTGTAGAGGAGGAAATCACGCTTCCACCCCGCCGGCAGCGATTTCGCCGAGCTTGCGTCGAATTCAAGAGTGGCCTCGTCGCCCGGACCCATCACCACGTACATGTCGTCGGGACTCTTGAGGAGCGGCAGCACATCGCCGAAGCGCGTGAAGGCGCCCTCGATTGGCCGCCACGGTGACTCCTTCGCCACGTCGTCGTACGCGAACCAATACGGTCCGTATCGACCGCCCTTGCGATACATGCGGGAGAAGCCGCGGAAATGGAGATCGGCCGAGACCGGCACCAGCGTCGTGATCTTCGCCGCAGGGGTCGCCAGGTCGCGAGCGACGAAGGCCTGATCCCAGTAGATCTGCATGTTCGTACGAATCCGCACGTGATGATCGGCCGTCGGGAATTTTCCGGCAAGATCCACTACGATTGTCTTGTCCTTGCCGGACGGAAAACCGATGTTCGCGATTGCCGTGCGCCACCGGCCACTCGCATCGCGCACCTCGAGCGAAGGCGACGCAACCTTGATCGCTGATTGTTGGCCGAGCGCGACGTTGATGCTCGCGTCCGTCGGATAGATCCAGCCGCGCAGGAAGAGAAAAGTGTCAGCGCCGCCCGCTGCCTTGCCCAGGTCCATGATGAGATCATGCGGCTCGACTACCCCCTGATACTTTGTGGGCGTGAGGTTCGAGACGTACACGTCGTCGCTCTCGCGGAGTGCCGGCAGGACGTCGTGCCCGCGTTCATCGATCGCGGAGAGCGGCAAGTCGCGTCGCGCGATCTGAAATAGTCTGAGCTTTACCGGTCCAGGCGGGACGAAGCGCTCGTCCACGAACACTTCCACCGAATCCGGGCGGTCGACGGCGAGCAGCTTGACCTCATCGGCGTACGCAGTTTCCCACAACTCTTCGGTGAGCTGGAGGACGTAGCGTCCGTCACGAGGCTGCAGTGCATTCCCCGGAATGCGCAGGTATTCCTGCGACGCTCCCGCGGGAGCGAAGGCGCTCGTGCTTCCCCCGCCCATGAGGCCGAGCGGCATGCCCAACGCACTGCGCCACATGGCGTCGGTCACGAAACGGAATTGCTTCCCATCCCAGGTGTAGGCAAGCGCGCAGGAGCCTTTGAGCATTTCACGCTCGACGACGTCCTGGTCAGCTCCCGGGAAGTACACAGTCTGCGGCACTCCATTCGGCCACTCCACGCGGAGCACATCGGCCTTGAGATGTTGACCGAGCCCAAAGTGCGTGACCCGACCCGTGACAACTCGCGTCTGGTAGATCTCACCGGCTCGAAGCGCCAGCTTCGCACCGATGCCGAACGCGTTGTTCTTGCCGCTTCCCTCGCGGAGGGCTTTGAGCTCGACGTTGACCGCGAGGTTGCTGTTCCCGAAATCGTTGCGCAGCAGTCGCGGCGAGCCGGCGCCATCGATCAGCGCGATGTCTTCGTCGCCATCCTCATCGACGTCCGAGACTGCGATCGCGGTCGCCCCCGCCGCGCGCACCGGAGCTGGAATCAACGTCGACCGATCGAGAAACTTGCCGGTCCGGTCGTTCCGAAACAGAAACACCTTAGCCGCGCGGCCGCCGTCGGCCTTCCCGACCGACGTGCCGCACACCACAAGATCCAGCCAGCCGTCATTGTCGTAGTCGACAAACGTCGCTGCCAATCCTGCGATGGAGCGCAATCCCTGCGCTGCGGCGTCCGACCGACGATCACGAGTGAAAGTGCCGTCTCCTTTGTTGAGCCAAAGCCCGGACTCGCCACCATTCGCGCCAGCGACGAAGAGATCGATGATCCCGTCGTTGTTATAGTCCCCCACTGCGGCGGCGCCTGACCCACCACTTGTTGCGAGTCCACTCGCCGCCGTCACGTCGCTGAAACCTCGCGCGCCTCCGTTGTGCAGTAGGACGTCGCTACCGTGTTCGCTGGTGACGAAGACGTCGATGCGTCCGTCGCCGTCAAAGTCGCCGAAGACTGCGTCGCGCGCGGCACCGGCGCCGGAGAGACCGAAGCTTGCCGGTGCCTGCGT
>Ga0193735_1000665_pt1 | contig 10963 bp, 9 predicted proteins | sample U1m2metaG_FD_145080 | JGI IMG/M metagenome (GOLD analysis project Ga0193735, IMG submission 145080) | Soil microbial communities from a riparian zone of the East river system, Colorado, United States - U1m2 | ecosystem: Environmental > Terrestrial > Soil > Riparian zone | place: USA: East River... | reverse complement strand
TACTCGGACCCACTCATCCTGCCGGGATCGACACCGACAGTGACCAGTGCCGTGTCTCGAAAGATGCATGGATCGGCGGGCACCTTCGATATCGATCTGCCGCTTAACGGCACGCCTGGCATCGAATGTCGGACTGGAGGCGCCACTAACGATTACACAATGGTGGTTACCTTCACCGGCAACGTAACTGTGACCGGCATGCCGCAAGCGGAAGTGATAGCGGGTACAGGCTGTGTCGGAAGTGGAGGTGTCTGCAATGGCGGAATGGTCGTCGTCAGTGGCGCGGTGGTAACAATCCCGCTGACCACTGTTGCCAACGACCAGACGATCAATGTCCGGCTGAATGGCGTGAACAACGCGCTGAAATCACCAGCGACCAACTTTACAATCGCAATGAACATCCTGATTGGCGACACGAATGGTAATGGCGCCGTGAACGCGACGGACGTGTCGCAGACCAAAAGCCGCAGTGGCCAATCCGTCGGCGCTGGCAATTTCCGCTCGGACGTGAACGCCAACGGCACAATCAACGCGGTCGACATCGCCATCGTCAAATCGAACGTGGGTACCGCCGTGCCGTAGTTACCTCAGTAACATCCGGCGCAGCGGCGTAGAACGAACTGGAAGGGGACATCAAAGCAGGTCGCGTTCGGTGCGAGCCGGACTGGCGTTAGATGCCGCGAAAAATCTCTAAGGAAAGCAAGAAAGCAGGAATTTCGTTAGGTCGTTGCAGAGCAAAAATTTCTTTCCTGCTTTCGTGTTTTCCTGAGCAACATGCGCCGAATGTTATTTCTTTTCGTCCTGTCGAATGGTGACGCGCAGACGGTGGATACTCTAAGTCGGGTCGCCGAGCGATACGTTCATCTCGTGCTGGCTTTACCTGCCAGGAAGAATTAAGATTTAGAAAGAAGCGGGGCGAAAATTAACCACAAATTTCCCGTTACAGCATGCAGGCAGCGGATTAAGTCGATCGATTTGCGGCTGAGGAAAGCCGCCGCTACACTTTGGCGTACGCGGACGTTCACGGCGGCCGCCGAGCGCGACCCTGAGACCAAGTTATTCGTCGGTTACGTTCCTGGATTTTCCGGAGCGGATTCTCAGGGCGCGACGTTGGAGGAATTGCGCAAAAATTTGCGCCGAAACTTGTCGCGTCGTTGTGTTTGGCGCTGCACCAGTGTGGCCGCGTGGCTTTTGTTTTGCAGCGGCTTTTTTCCCCTTAAAGCTGCGACGTTGCCGGCTGGTTTCACCGAATCACAATGGGGCTCGGACATGTCGGGTGCGCCCACGGCGATGGCTTTTGCGCCTGATGGTCGTTTGTTCGTCTGTTTGCAGGAGGGTCGCCTGCGAGTTATCGACAAGAATGGCGTATTGCTGGCCAACCCGTTCGTGACCCTATCAGTTGATTCGAACGGCGAGCGCGGTCTTCTTGGGGTGGCATTCGATCCGAATTTCGCGAGCAACCATTACGTTTACCTCTATCACACTGTACCTGGTTCACTGGCCCATAATCGGATAAGCAGCGAGGTTGTGGTGGTCGATCTCGACAACCTGAGCAGCGCCACCAACCACAATGGGGGGGCCATCCACTTCGGGCCCGACGGCAAGCTCTACGTCGGCGTCGGTGAAAATGCGAATGGCGCAAACGCGCAATCGTTGAGCAATCGTTTGGGAAAAATTCTGCGGATCAATTCCGATGGCACCATCCCGTCGGATAATCCCGCATCGTTTCCCGGAATCACCGGCTCGACTTCCGGCGCGAATCGGGCGATTTGGGCAGTTGGTTTACGCAACCCATTCACGTTCGCCTTTCAACCTGGAACCACTCGCCTGTTTATCAACGACGTTGGTCAAAGCACGTGGGAGGAAATTAATAATGGTGTTGCCGGATCGAATTATGGCTGGCCGGCGGCGGAAGGTCCTGCATCCCCGCCGAATCCAAATTTCCGGGACCCGATCTTTTACTATGGGCACGGGTCGAGTAGCACGACTGGCTGTGCCATTGTCGGCGGAGCGTTTTACAATCCGCCGGTCCGGCAATTTCCGAGCAGTTTCGTTGGGAAGTATTTCTTCGCCGACTTGTGCAGTGGTTGGATCCGGGTGTTGAATCCTTCCAACAATACGGCAAAATGATTTTGCCTCCGACATTTCCGCTCCGGTCGATCTGCACGTCGGACCGGACGGTGCGCTTTATTATCTGACGCATGGCGGCCAGGTTTTTCGCGTCCAGGCGACGCCGTCGCAGGCGATGAACATATCGACGCGCGCGCGTGTGGAAACGGGCGACAACGTCTTGATTGGCGGATTTATTATCTCAGGAAGCGCTGCAAAGAAGGTCATCATTCGCGCGATTGGGCCGTCACTCTCGCAATATGGACTAAGCGATGTACTGGCCGATCCGACGCTTGAATTGCATGATGGCAACGGCGCATTGCTTCAATCGAATGACAATTGGCACGACGATCCCAGCCAGGCGTCGCCGATCAGCGCCAGCGGCCTCGCCCCGTCGAACAATCTCGAGTCGGCGATCATCGCCACCCTGCAACCGGGCAACTACACGGCCATCGTAAGAGGGAGGAATTCCGGGCAAGGCATTGCTTTGGCTGAGATCTACGACCTCGATCCGGCCGCCGATTCGCAACTGGGAAACATCAGTGGCCGCGCTTATGTGCAAACGAACGACGATGTGATGATCGGCGGATTCATCATCGGCAATAACATTGGCGCCACCAAGGTCATCGTCCGCGCAATTGGGCCGTCGCTCTCACGGCACGGATTGAGCAACGCCTTGGCGGATCCAACCCTTGAATTGCATGATGGCAACGGTGCGTTGCTTCAATCGAACGACAACTGGCAGGACGACCCCGATCAAGCTGCGCGGATCAGCGCCGCCAATCTCGCACCGTCCAATTCACTGGAGTCAGCCATTTGGGCGAGTCTCGCGCCTGGCAATTACACGGCGATCGTGAGAGGAAGGAACAACGGAGTCGGCATCGGCCTCGTCGAAGTTTACAGCTTTCCATAGTCGCTCGGGCTAATCTGAACAAGCCGCAAGATCGACAATTACCTTTCGTTATCCAGTGCCCGCGCGGATGATTTTCGTCTTCGCCCACTTCATTGTCATGTCGCATCGCAGCTGACGGTTGAAGAGCCGACAGTTTTCTGCCAAGGTTCCGGCCACATCGTGGAAAATTACATTTCAAATTTGATAGCCGAGGTGAAGGCGAAGAATCCCGGCGAGCCGGAATTTCACCAGGCGGTCCAGGAAGTGGTCGAGTCGCTCTCACTCGTGCTGAATCGACATCCGGAGTATAGGAAAGCGAAAGTTCTCGAGCGGATCATCGAGCCGGAGCGCGTGATCATGTTCCGGGTACCGTGGCAGGACGATGCCGGCGTTCTCCATGTCAACCGCGGATTTCGCATTCAGATGAACAGCGCGATCGGGCCCTACAAAGGCGGGCTCCGGTTTCATCCGACAGTCAATCTTGGCATTCTCAAATTTCTTGCCTTTGAGCAGGTGTTCAAGAACGCACTCACGACATTGCCGATGGGCGGTGCGAAGGGTGGCTCCGATTTCGATCCGAAAGGCAAAAGCGATCTCGAGGTGACTCGGTTTTGTCAAGCATTCATGTGCGAACTCTTTCGGCACATCGGCCCGAACACGGATGTGCCGGCGGGCGACATTGGTGTGGGCGCGCGCGAGATCGGATTTTTGTTCGGGATGTACAAGAAACTGAAAAACGAGTTCACCGGCGTTTTCACCGGCAAAGGTCCCACCTGGGGTGGCTCCGTCATTCGACCTGAGGCGACCGGATACGGCGCAGTTTATTTTGCGGAGGAAATGCTAAAGACGCGCAAAGAAGATCTCAAGGGAAAGACGTGCCTGGTTTCTGGAAGCGGAAATGTCGCGCAATACACGGTCGAGAAACTCATCGCACTCGGGGCGAAGCCGGTGACACTCTCCGACTCGACCGGGTATATCTATGATGAGGCTGGGATCACTCGCGAAAAGCTCGCGTTCATCATGGATCTGAAGAATGTCCGGCGCGGCCGGATCGCCGAGTACGCAGAGAAGTTCAAGAGCGCGACCCACACGGCGACAGATCCAAAGCTCGATCACAATCCGCTTTGGAATCACAAGGCGCAGTGCGCATTCCCGAGCGCGACCCAGAATGAGATCAACGCAAAAGACGCAGCCAACTTGTTGAAGAACGGCGTCTATGTCGTTTCCGAAGGCGCAAACATGCCGACCACCATCGACGGCATTCGTCAATTTCTCGACGCGAAGATTCTCTTCGGGCCCGGCAAGGCCGCGAACGCGGGCGGTGTTGCGACATCGGGATTGGAGATGGCGCAGAACAGCATGCGTATTTCATGGACACGCGAGGAAGTAGACAATCGCCTTTACAACATCATGAAGACGATCCACGAAGTTTGTTACCGCACCGCCGAAAAGTACGGCACGCCCGGCAACTACGTGAACGGCGCGAACATCGCAGGCTTCGTGAAGGTCGCCAACGCGATGATGGACCAGGGGCTGGTATAATCCGGCCGGATACACCGTCGGCACTGAGATCGACAATTGCGATCCAGGAAGTTCAAACGGCCATCGGAGCCAAATCCACCTCAGACGCTTTACTGGATCGCTTTCGTTCGCTCGATGGCTATGCTCGACAGCAACTATGAAGATCCAATTCTATCTTGCGCTAGCAATCATTTCCGCCGTTGCCTTTGCTCAGGCAGCTCCGCCAACGGATGCATCTATCAAGCAGACGTTAACCGTTATGCATGTCGAGAAAATGCTTGATCAAATGTTTCTGCAAATGGACGCAGCTATGAAAACTGGAATGGAACAAGGCCTCCAACAATCACTACATGGCCACGAGCTTAACGCTGCACAAAAGGCCGCGATCGAAAAATTCAAGGAAAGGTTGAGTTCGACAATGAAGGACGAACTTTCTTTTGCGAAGATGCAAGACATCTATCTCCAGGCCTATCGCGAAACGTTCACGCAAGAAGAAGTAAACAGCATCACCGCATTCTACAGCTCTCCGGTGGGCAAAACAGTCGTCGAGAAGATTCCCGTTGCCATGCAGAGAGCCGGCGCACTCATGCAGGAACGCATCACTCCAATGATTCAGAAAATGCAAACTATGCAGGAAGAGTTTGTAAAAGAGCTGAGTCAGACCAAATAACCATCGTCTGACCGTGAGCGCGTATCCGAAAAGCCCGAGAGAGATAACCAGCGGCATGATGTATTTCCCGCGGATGCTGGACAAGATTCGCCTGCACGCGCGTGGTGAGTTGGACGAGGATTACCACAAAAATCTTGGCGCGGTGAAAGCGGCCGACGGCGCATGCTGCAATTTTTTGCGTGTGCATTACCGCGATTTGCGCGAGCGGGTGTTACAAGGCGGAACGGATGACAAAATTTTGGAATGGTGCTTCGAAAAAGGCCGCCGTCTGAATACGGGGGACATCGTGGTCTGGAACGGTTTTGCGTCGAAGCTCGGCTGGCGCGATTTCATGACGCCGCGATTTCAAGAATTAAAGAAAGCGCAAGGCGTTACCGATCGCGAGGATATCGCGTGTGTTCCCGACCTGATGGATTTCGAGGAAGGAAGGACAAAGTAGCGCATAACAACAGCTATCCATCGCGCTCCTTATTCTGCTGACAACAAGCCATCGCGCCGGCGATGCGGTGGCGATGTTTTTCTCACGGAGCCGATTCCAAATGAAAATCCTGATCACTTTCGTTTTGTTCGGCCTGTGTTCAGTTGCATCAAACGCGCAGACTGGAAGTCCCGCGGAAGGGTCCGCACCGACGCCCACGGCAACGCCCATTGTTTTTTCGCCGCAAACGCTGGCTGATTTGAAGCGGTTGCAGCAAGCGGCGTTGAGCAGTGATTACGCTTATCGACAGGTCGCGCATCTCGCGGACAACATCGGACCACGGCTGAGCGGCTCAGTGCAGGCGGCAAAAGCGGTCGAGTACGTTGCCGGCGAACTGAAAGGAATAGGTTGCGAAGTACAGCTCGAAAAAGTGATGGTGCCGCATTGGGTTCGCGGGGAAGAGACTGCGGCCCTGGTGCAATTTCCCGGTCAGGCGGAAAACACCAACCAGAAAATCGCGCTTTGCGCACTTGGCGGCAGTGTGGCGACGCCATCGTCCGGAATCACGGCAGACGTCGTCGCGGTTAAGAATTTCGATGAATTGAAAACGATGTCGCGCGACAAAGTGGCGGGGAAAATCGTGCTCTTCGATTATCACTTCGACAAGCAAATGGCAGCGGAAGGTCGCGGGGGCGAAGCGTACGGCGAAGCAGTTGTTTATCGGAGTGATGGACCGATTGCAGCGGCGCGACAAGGCGCGGTCGCCTGTTTGATTCGCTCAGTCGGCGGCGCGGATTACCGGATTCCGCACACCGGCCAGACAAAATACGCGGATGATGCGCCGAAAATTCCGGCGGGCGCAGTGACGGCGGAAGACGCGGATCTGATTGTCGAACTTGTCCGTCAGGGACTGGTGAAGATGAAATTGGTCCTGACGCCGCAGCAATTACCGGACGTTGAAAGCGCGAACGTGATCGGCGATATCAAAGGCGCTGAACATCCCGAGCAAGTGATCATCATTTCCGGCCATCTCGATTCGTGGGACTTGGGAACGGGCGCGATCGATGACGGCGCGGGCGTCGCCGTATCAATGGAAGCGGCGAACCTTGTTCAAAAACTTCATCTCAAGCCGAAGCGAACGATTCGCGTGATCGCATGGATGAACGAAGAGAACGGGCTCGCCGGTTCAAAACAGTACGGCAAAAATCACGAGAAAGAATGGCAAAACCACTTCGGCGCGATGGAAACCGACGGCGGCGCGGGTCATCCGCTCGGGCTCCACATCAAAGGTAAACCGGAAGTGAAAAAGATGCTCGCGCCGGTGGCCGCAATCTTGCAGGAGTCCGGCGCTGGCATGCTCAATCTTGTCGAACATTGCGGCGCCGACATTGAGCCGATGGAAAAGGCCGGTGTGCCCGCGTTCAGTCCAATTCAAGACAGCCGGTTTTATTTCAATTATCATCACAGCGCGGCTGATACGCTCGACAAAATCGTGCCGAAGGAATTGGCGCAAAATTCAGCCGTGGTTGCGGTCGCGGCCTTCGCGCTCGCGAATATGGAGCAGCCGCTGCCGAGGCGAGCGGAAATGAATGGTGACTAGTGATCGGTAATTGGTTTCCGCGGTCGCAGACTGCCGCTGGAAGAGCGGGATGCCGCGTTTTCTGAACTGCGCCCCTTCCTCATAGTTAGAACGCAGCACGAAGTTGCAGCGGTTGTCTGGCGAGCGCGGGCATCTCGCGTGCTCTTTCCAGTGCCCTCCCCGGAAAACTTGTGCAGCCGCGTAATATCGCTAGATTGCATCCGGAGATGGGAATCCAGGGATCTGTCAGCGCATCATTTCTCCGCCCTGACGACCGACCTTTACCGAGGTCACTATGGAAAGTCAGCCTCGCAGGTTGTCGATCTTGTGCGCGGGTTTCGTTTTGATGAAAATGGGATCGCCTTACAAAACGGGGATGAGCTTTATTTGCTCTCAAAGTGTGCTGCTCCAAGACGCGGCCCGTCGATGGAGACGTATCAATCGAAAACGTCCGCTTCCGTGAAAAAAAAGTTCGTTTCTCAATCTGGTTTCTTCGATCTACGCGTTTTAGTCGGTTCGGTCATTTCCCTGCCGAGCGCGTTCTGGGTGCTTGTTGTAATCGGGACTTTTCCAGATACATCACTCTTAGCACAGGCTGCCGGGCAAAATCAAAATGCCGGTATGCCGGCGGTATACAAAGCACGGGTCGGCGAACACAGCACGCGAGGTGAACCGAACCTGTCGAGCGTAGAACCGGGCGCAACCTATTCGCAAAGCCTGGAGGAGGTCCCATCGGTGGCGGCGATGGCCCCGACTCGCAGTAGCTTTATGGCTACTTGGGAGCCGGTCAGTGGAGCGACCGGCTACCGGGTCGACATCTCCACCAGCAGCTCGTTTACCAGTTACGTGAGCGGGTACCAGGATTTAAACGTGGGCAACGTGACTAGCCGCATCATCGGTGGGTTGAGTTCCGGCACGACTTATTACTATCGAGTGCGGGCTTACAATGCGCTCGGCACAGGCGGCGATTCGAACGCAATGACCGCCACAACGACGACCACTTCCGGACTGGTTATCAACCCAACATTCGATAGTTCCATCCTCAACGACCCGAACTCGGCAGCGATCCAGTCGGCGATCAATCGGGCCATCGCGATATATCAGTCACGGTTCGGTGACCCCATTACTGTCTCGATTCTCTTCCGCTACTCGAACACCGAGCCCAACGGCCATCCCTTTCAATCCGGCGTTCTTTCCGTGAGCTATTTTGTCGTCTATTCAATCGCGTGGGACACCTACATCAATGCGCTGCGAACAGATGCCAAGACGGCGAATGACACTACCGCGAACGCCAGTTTGCCACCCAACGCGCTGTCCACGAATATCAGTGTTTCGGGTGCGAACGGCAGAGCCATCGGCCAGGACACGCCGCCGGCCATGTTCGCGAATGGAACTGTGGGCGACGCCGGGCCGTACGACGGAGTCGTTAGCTTAAATTCCAGCGTACCGTTTCAGTTTACTCGACCTCCCAATGCCAGCAATTACGACGCGCAGCGATCAATCGAGCATGAGATGGATGAGCTTCTCGGTCTTGGATCGCACTTGCCTGGCGGCGGCGATCTTCAGCCGCTAGATCTGTTCAGCTGGTCGGCTCCCGGAACCAGGAACCTTACGTCCAGCGGCTCGCGCTATTTTTCGATAAACAGCGGAAACACCAATATCGTCGGCTTCAATCAGGACCCGAGCGGCGATCTCGGGGATTGGCTGAGCGCATCCTGCCCACAAGCGAATCCGTATGTGCAGAATGCCTTTGGTTGTATGGGTCAATTTTCCGATGTCACTGCCACCTCTCCGGAAGGCGTTAGCCTCGACATCATTGGCTACGACCTGGTGAGTCCGCCCCCGCCGGGACAACTTGGTAATATCTCCACCCGCGCCTTTGTCGAGACCGGTGACAATGTCGTGATCGGCGGATTTATTATTACGGGCAGCGGGCAGAAGAGGGTGATCGTGCGGGCGATTGGCCCCAGCCTGGTCAATCACGGCATTACCAATCCGCTGCAAAATCCGACGCTGGAGCTGCACGATCATACCGGCGCGGTGATCGCATCCAACGACAACTGGATGAATGCACCGAACAAGCAAGAGATTATCAACAGCGGCCTCGCGCCGAGTAACAACTTAGAGTCAGCCATCCTGACGAGCTTAAATCCGGGTGCCTACACCGCTATTGTGCGCGGGGTCAATAACGGGACCGGCATCGCGCTGGTGGAAAGCTACGATCTAAATCCCGCCGCTGCTTCCAAGCTGGGTAACATGTCGACCCGCGCATTGGTGCAGACCGGCGACAACGTCATGATCGGCGGCTTTATCATCACCGGCAGCGGACAGAAGAATGTGATCGTGCGCGCCATTGGACCCAGCCTGGCCCAGCGTGGGATTACCAATCCACTGCTGGATCCGACGCTGGAACTGCACAATGGGAACGGCGCGGTCATCGCCTTTAACGACAACTGGAGGGACACTCAACAGGCGGAGATTCAAGCCACTGGTTTAGCGCCTACTAATGATCGGGAGAGCGCCATCGTGCGGACGCTAGCGCCTGGAAATTACACCGCGATCGTGCGCGGCAAGAACAACACGATCGGTATCGCCCTGGTCGAAGTGTACGGGCTGAATTAGAACCAGGTGGTTATTTTCGATGCCAGGCGAGGGTCACGTTTTTGATCCGCTCCTTGCAGCCATCCCGGACCAGCGTAAACGCCAGAGTGTTTTCCGCGCTGCGGCTGAAATGATAAACGCCCGGGCCTTTGCAGCCTTTCGCGGTCTTGCCGCCCGCTTCCTGGATTGTGACCGTATCGCCGGCTACGGTAAGATTGCCCCAAATGTGGCGCTTGGCACCGACGACATTGAAGGTGTTGTCGGCGTTGATCGTCCAGACGGTGCCGAGCGAATTGGTCCATGTGCCGACGAGGGCCCCTGAACCAGTGCGCGGATAGCTCGCGCATGCATTAAGCAGCACAAGAACGATGGCAACGAGAAAGGTCCGAAGAAGGCGTTGTGTTTTCATGGCGTCGATTGTGTCGGGCAAAAGCTAAAGGTTCAAGGGCAAAAGGCGCCGTCGTTTATAAGGTAGGTGTTCGGAGCGAAGGCGACCGCTGAAACTGTGGCTCGGACCGCGTGGTTACTTCCGATGCCAGGCGAGCAGCACGTTTTTCTTGCGTAACTTGCAGGCGTCGCTGACGAGCGTGAATTGCAAGCTGTCCTTGTCCGGGCGGGTGAAAGTGTAAACGCCGGGGCCGTTGCAACCTTTTGGATTCAGGCCGCCGGTTCTTTGGACCGTGGCGGTGTTGCCGGAGACGGTGACTGTGCCCCACGCGTCGCGTTTGCCGTTGCGGTTAAGATCGACATCGAAGGTGCCGTCGGCCCGGCAGGTCCAGACAGTGCCGAGCGAGTTGGTCCACGTGCCGGTGAGGGCAACTTGCCCCGAGCGCGAATAAGTGGCACAGGCGTTGACTAACATCACGAGGATGCCGGCGAGAAGGAGTTGAAAGGAGCGTTGTGTTTTAATGCCGGCCATCCTGAGCGATAACGGGAGATCGATTCAAGCACTTCTTGAAGCGATCTACCTTTGATGGATGAAACCGCTGAACACGCCAAATGACGAATGACGAATGTCTAATGACGAAGGAATGACCGGATCCGAACGGTCTTTTCGTCAATCGATCATTCGGTTTTATTCGTCATTCGTGGTTATTCATCATGACGAAGAACGCGAAGTCTTGTTTTGACAGGGCGAAAGATGGCGAGGTATAACCGAGGTTGCACGATGAA
>Ga0193735_1000663_pt1 | contig 10967 bp, 9 predicted proteins | sample U1m2metaG_FD_145080 | JGI IMG/M metagenome (GOLD analysis project Ga0193735, IMG submission 145080) | Soil microbial communities from a riparian zone of the East river system, Colorado, United States - U1m2 | ecosystem: Environmental > Terrestrial > Soil > Riparian zone | place: USA: East River... | reverse complement strand
GTTAATGTTTACGATTAGGCCGCGGTTCTTTTCGTTGAATTGCTGGAGCATTTCTAATTTGTAGCGGCGGTCTGTGACCGTCGCATTCTCCGTCCGACGCTCATAGAGCGCCCCTACAGAAGTCGGTACTGATACAGCCGATCATAGCATTCGCGGCAGCGATCATGGATTTCGCGCAAGCGCTCCGGCACAGGTTCCTCCTTCGGCCGATACGGTTGGAACGATGTCGATCTCGCGACGTCGTCGTACCAATATTTCGCCCAGATGCCGTCAGTATCGCGCAAGCCGGGCGGCCAGGAGAGCATTGCGTTGTCGAATTCGATATCGACCGCGTCGCAAAGGAGTCGCAACATTCGCTCAGGATTTTCCAGCACGTCTTTTGCATCAATGACGATTGGTAGGGACTGCGCGCTGCGCCGTCCTCGGACATCGCGGCGCGACGCCCCTACCACGAAATCGAAAATTTCCGTCTGCTGCACAAAGCCGAGGTCTTCCAGCGTCGGCTTGGGAGTCTTTTTGATGTAGGAGAGAATCACCTCGCGCGGATCGCGGATGAGAAAACAATTCGTGACTGCGCCGAGCCATTGTCTATCCACTTGCGGCAAGAGGTGATGCGTCATCTGTTTCTGGTAAAGAATGCGTTTGTCGTCCGGGATTGGCCAGGTCAGTCGCTCGATGACTTTGCGCCAATTGGTTTCACCGCCTGCGATCACTTCATCTGCACTAGGATGTTTCTTGCCGGTTGCGCCCAGATAAAACGCGTAAAACGGTTCGTCGATCACCGCCGTGTCGGCCCGATTTCCCCAGGAGCGCATCATGGCGGTGGAGATGTTGCGTGGCCCCGACCACATGGCGATGCGGATTGGTTTGTCAGCGTCGGACATTATCCTGAAGTTCAGATCACCCGGCTGCTCATTGCGAGTTTCTAATTTGGTCGAGGCGTCCGGAGCAAAGGAACCGTCAATACATTGTGATTGAAGGGCCGGTGCCAATCGAGCCTAATGCGCGAGCCGCCGGGGCGCCGGCAAACCCGCGGTCCTTCGCCGGCCGGGTTGCGATCGCGGCCCTCAGCGGCGCCACGCTCTTGATCCCTTTTTGCTCAACGGCGGTTAGGGCTATTTCGCCGATGAGCTCTACTACATCGCTTGCGGACAACATCTTGCATTTGGGTACGTCGATCTGTTCCAGGTGAAAAAGCTCGCCTAAAACCGAGCGTTTTTACGGAATTAACATACATAGATGGAGCCTGTTATTTTACCCTTTTACCCAATGGGCGGGCGCAGGGACTGCTCCAATTAATAACATGAAGCGATTCATTGCGTCGATAGCGCCCGTGTTCTTATTCGTGCCGCTCGCCTTTGCGCGCAGTCGCACCCCGCCTGCGCCGCGCGAGCAATCATTGCTGGCGCGCGTCACCGTTTACTGGGCCAGCGGCGGGCGTGGTTCTGATCGAGATACACGGCGGCACAAATGCGCCACCGGCGTGCGGTTGCGGGTTGGACATTGCGCGGTCGATCCGCGCCGGATTCCTTATGGCAGCAAAGTCGTCTTCCCCGACGGCGTCCTCACCGCGGTAGATACCGGCGGCGCTGTGATCAAGCGCAAAGCTGCCCGTCGCGCTGGCCGGACAGCTCTCGAACGAAGTGCACTCGTGATCGACCGTTTTTTTGAGACCAAGGGGCAAGCTCTCGCCTGGGCGAAAGCGCATCCGGAATTCATAATGGTGCAAGTTCTTCCGCCGAATTATCGCCCAGCAACAGCGCAGCCCGGAAAGCTTCCGGGGCAGCAACCGAAGGTTCAAGCCACGCAGGTCGCGGCCGGAACTGTCCCGCAAACCAAAGGGATCGCCGACAATGCATATCTTAGCGGAGCATTTGGTCGGATGCGCCGCCATTGACGCTCGGAAGAGCCGATTTTCTCGGGGCGCCCGGCGCAGAGAATGGCACTGAGCCGCCAGAGACCGTTTAAAACGCGGAGACTAATTCGAGCATTTGTTGTCGCTGCTTTGCGGTCGGAAGGCGGCCGCTTCCCGCCTCCATGTTGTCCTGCAAATGCCGCAAATTATCCGTGGCGGGAATCGAACAAGTGACCGCTGGATGTGCCGTGATCCATTTCAGAAAAAACTGTCCCCAAGATCGACAATCGAATTCTGCCGCCCAATCGGGCAACGGTTTTTCTCGTACGCGTCCGAAGAGATCGCCGCCCCCGAAGGGCCGATTCACGAGCACAGCAACGCCACGTTCTTCCGCGAGCGGCAGAAGGCGCTGCTCGGCTTCGCGTTCCATGATTGAGTAATTGATTTGAAGAAAATCGAGCTTCTCGCTCCGCAGAACTTTTTCCACCTCGCCGAAGGCGCCGGAATCGTAATGCGTGATGCCGATGTAGCGAAAGCGACCTTGCGCTTTCCAATCGCGCATCGTCGCCAGTTGCGTCGCAACATCGACCAGGTTGTGCACCTGCATCAGATCGATGCGCTTTGTTTGCAGACGCGCGAGCGAACGCTCCATTGATTCAATGCCCGCTCGTTTCCCGCGCGTCCAAACTTTGGTGGCGAGAAAAAGCTTTTCGTGGAGGCGGAGTTGGGTCGCGAGTTCACCGATGACTTGCTCGGGACGTCCGTACATCGGTGATGAATCGATCACGCGTCCACCCAGTTTCACGAAAAGCGAGAGCACCTCTGTGAGTTGTTTCCGGTTGTCCGCCGTAAGATCGACATCGAACGTTCGCCACGTTCCGAGGCCGATCACTGGCAGCTTCTCGCCCGATGAAGGGATCGCGCGCGTAAGCACAGTCACGGTTATTGATTCGTTTGCCGATTGCGCACGCGATGCACTAATCGGCAACACCAAGCTGGCGGTCGTCCCGCTGATTAATCGCGCGGCCTCACGGCGTGTCATCGAGTTCATGTTGAAGAGGAGAATAAACCTGCGTTCGTAATCGCCAACCATGAACAAGACGACTCGCCGTCACTTTATAAAGACTTCCATCGCCGTCGGCAGTGGGCTGGGCTTTGCGCTAAGAGGAACAAGTTTATTCGCGGAAAAATCGGTCAAGTCTTTGCGTATTCTCATCCTCGGCGGGACCGGATTCACGGGACCGTACCAAGTTCGTTACGCGCTCAGCCGTGGGCACAAAGTGACAACATTCAATCGGGGGAAGACGCATCCCGGTGAATTGCCTAACGAAGTCGAGCAACTGGTCGGCGATCGCAATGGAAAGCTCGACGCGTTGAAAGATCGACAATGGGATGTTGCAATCGATAACCCGACGACGCTGCCGGCTTGGGTGCGTGACGCGGCGCACGTTCTCAAGGGAAATGTCGAGCGCTACGTTTTCGTCTCGACGATTTCCGTTTACGCCGATACGAGCAAAGGCGTCGATGAAAATGCGCCGCTGGCGAAATACGATGGCTCCGATCCATTCAAGGAAACGCTCGAAGCGATGAAAGCGTCCGGTTACAAAACCTATGGGCCGCTAAAAGCGCTTTCGGAGCAGGAAGCGGAGAAATGGTTTCCAGGGAAAACGTTGATCGTTAGGCCAGGGCTAATCGTCGGCCCGCGCGATGAGACCGACCGCTTCACCTACTGGCCGGTCCGCATCAATCGCGGCGGTGAAGTGCTTGCGCCCGGCGCGCCTACCGATCCCGTGCAGCTTATCGACGCGCGCGATCTCGCCGAATGGACGATTCGCATGGTCGAAAACCGCGAGACCGGAATCTACAACGCGACCGGACCAGCCAAGCCGCTCGGAATTGGAGACATGCTCGATCGAATCAAGGGCGCGCTTGATTCGAATGCAAAATTTACCTGGGCACCGGCCGATTTTCTCAAGGCACAAAAAATCGAACCGTGGTCGGACATGCCAGTTTGGACGGGCGATGAAAGTGGAATGGCCCGCACGAGCATTAGCCGGGCGTTGGCAAAGGGTTTGACGTTTCGCCCGCTCGCCGACACCGCGCGCGACACGCTCGCATGGTTCAAATCGCAATCGCAAGATCGGCAATCGCATATGAAAGCGGGTCTCGCACCGGAGCGCGAAGCCGAAGTGCTCGCCGCATGGCACAAGCAAATTGGAATGACGAAATCCGGATGACGAATGATGAATCAATGTCGAATTACGAAATCCGAATAAATGGCGGCGATTCCGCTTCGTCATTTGGATTTTGTCATTCCGTCGTCATTCGTCATTCGTGCTTCGGCATTTTGGATCTTCGATGAGGCGCGTCCTCGAAAAAGTCGTCGATGTTCGCCCGCAGGAACTTCGCGCTCTCGGGCTCGCGTTTGTTTTTAACTTCGTTGTTCTCGGGAGTTATTATGTCGTCCGGCCGATCCGCGACAATATCGGCGCCGAGGGCGGGCTCGAGAATCTTTCATGGATGTTCACCGGCACACTGGTCGCGATGCTGATCGCAAATGCGCTCTTTTCGGCAATCGTCGCGCGCATGTCACGCCGGCGTTTTATTCCGATCGCCTACCGCTTTTTCATCGCAAATCTTGTTCTTTTTTACCTGCTGATGCGCACGCTCACCGCTGCGCAAAATGTGTGGGTCGGCCGCGCTTTCTACGTTTGGGTAAGCGTGTTCAATCTTTTTATCGTCACGGTCTTTTGGGCGTTCATGACCGATGTCTTCAACAGCGACCAGGGGAAACGGCTTTTCGGTTTCATCAGCGTCGGGGGCACACTTGGCGGAATTGTCGGCGCGATTATCACCGCATCGCTCGTTCGAAAAATCGGCACGCTCAATCTGCTTTTTGTTTCGGCTGCGATGCTCGAGTTAGGCGCTTGGTGCGTCCGATTTTTTCCCGCGGAGTTTAAAGGCCGGCATCGTGACGCAATTTCAGATGAGGCAAAAGCGAACAAAGCGCTCACCGATGCCGAAGTTTCACAAGAATCGCCAGCAGATTTGAGTCATGCTGGCAACGCCGATGCCGAGAAACCGATCGGTGGCGGGATCATTTCGGGAATCTCACACGTGTTTCGCTCACCCTACTTGCTAGGCATTTGCGCCTTTATGTTGTTCCACGCCGTCACGTCCACGCTCGTCTATTTTCAACAGGCCGACATCACCGCGCACCAATTCCACGAGCGCGCGGTCCGCACCGCGTTTTTCGCGCAGATCGATCTTTCGGTAAACCTGCTCACTATCGGCGTGCAGCTTTTTCTCACTGGTCGATTACTGAAATGGTTTGGTGTCGGCCTCACCCTGGCGTTTTTGCCGGTCCTGAGCATGATCGGCTTCCTCGCCATGGGCTTTGTGCCGGTGCTCGCGCTGCTCGCGATTTTCCAAACGCTGCGGCGAGCTGGCAATTTCGCCGTCACGCGTCCGGCGCGTGAAGTCCTCTTCACCGTGTTACGGCGGGAGGACAAATACAAAGCCAAGAGCTTCATCGACACGTTCGTTTACCGCGCCGGGGACCAGATCGGCGCGTGGTCATATCCCCTACTGACCTGGCTCGGTCTTGGTTTAACTGGGATCTCGTTCGTCGCCGCTCCGCTCGCCGCGATTTGGTGCGTGCTGAGTTTGTGGTTGGGTCGAAAGCAGGCCGCGTTTGCTCGCTCCCAGCCGCGCCTGGGCGCGTCGGACGTCAGCGACATCGCTTCACCACTCGACAAACCATCCGCCGTCTAGCGCCGCCTATAGGGATGACTGGGGCTGACTTGGCCGTCACCTTCCCAGCTGAAGGGGCTACGACTTCGCGTAAATGCCAAGCAGCGGACGCGGCGACGGCTTCTTCGAGCGAAAATCGCTCACGAAACCCGCCTTCGTGCGGATCTCGACATGACCCGCCGCGCGCTTCGCGCCGTAAACAAGTACCGCGCCCACCGGCGCTGCGAACGGATCGCGCACTGCGAGTTTCTTGAATCCGTAACTGCTCACCAGCTCTTGCCCGGCCTCTTTCGCAAGTTCACTTTTCGGACGCGAATTCACCACGCCGGCGGCGACCAGCGCCTCTTTCACGTAATGCCAGCATCGCGAGCGCGAGTGCGCGTGTGCGCGTTCGTCCGCGATCGTCGCGGCGCGGCACAGTTTTGGATCGATCTTCGGATCAACCTTCGCAAGCGGGTAAACAATCTTCTTCGGCTGATATTGAGTGACGATTTCGGCCGACTGCGTTTTTCCTTGTGCGTCTTTGAAGACAAAGCGCGGCGTCGAAGAAGCCGGACGATCGGCTCCCACCGCTGTGGCAGCGAGCAGGACCGAACCAGCAATGACGACAGGAAGGACGGCAGAATTCCGCATAAAAGCCGCCTCTTATCGAGCAGGTTCACTGCCTCCGCAACTGGTTTTTTGCAGAAATACAGAAAAAATCTTGGTTTTTCCCAGGCACTTTGGGCTGTTCGCCCTTGCACCTATCGGAATTGGCGCTGTTGCAGCGGAGAAATAAACTCGTTACTTCCAGCTCGAGAAGAACTTACGACTGAGATCGTTTACCTTCGTGGAGAGGTACGGGAATCGCTGTAAAGAAACTGAGATGAAGACGATCGACGCGCCAATTTGCGCCGCTGAATCCCAGCGGGCCGCATAAACGCGCGTTTAGATCTCGCCAAGTTGGAGACCGCTTTCGCGGCACCCCAGTGGTCGAATCACCCGGCGCTTAGTGCCGGGTTCCTTCGAATCGAAAGCACTTAACACTTAGGAAAATCTTATGAAACCAATACCTCAAGTCATTCTAAATCACGGTCACGTGCGTGGCGACGGCAACGGGCGTCGCGATTACCGGGGATATCCATTAACGGATTGCTCCTTTCAATCAACGGCGGAGGCACTCGACCGTTCCTCGGCAATTGCGGAAAAGGGAATCGCCGAGCTTCGCACGTTCCGCAAAGTCAGCCGCGACTACTTCGGCGCCGAAGCAGGCGGTGAGCATCTCAAAGAAGGAATATTCTTTGCCTCGATCGCCTGCGTAGCAGCCTGGCCCATCACTGTGATGATGTACGAGCTGATGCGAATGATGATATAACTCGGGACCGAAGAAATCGTCGAAATGGCGGACGGCTACAGCAATTGCTTTTGCGCTGGTGCAGGAACGAGAGTCGTGAATTTCTTCATCAAGTCGTCTATCTTGGCGATGTAGTAGTCGATATTTTCGTCGCGGTTTTGCGGATCGAAGTTTGAAGCGAGTTTAGCGTTTTCGTAGGCGGCAAGTTTTTTCCCAGCGCCGGTAATATAATAGCTGATCTGGTCGCCTGGGCGATAATTGCGGCCGCTGGCGAGCGCGAGCTCGTAGGCAGCGGCGCGGTTGCGCGCGGAGCCGGCGATCTTCGCACGATATTTTTCGAGCGAATCCTGGAGTGTATCGGTCTTCATCAACATGTCGATGTTCCATTCCCGGCCGCGAATCTTTCCCTCGAATTCATCTCGCAGTCGGCTAATCGCTTCTGGTTTTCCTTGCATCAGAAGCTTGATCATCTCCTCGAGGAAAACGCGCTGGAATTTCTCGAGCCCCCGTGATTTGAGCGCGCCACCCTTGATGATCACGTCCCCCTCGCCCGTGAGCAGCGCGTAATTTTTCGCCTTGTAGCTGAACATGGCGTCGAACTGCTCGTCGAACTCGACCTCGATGCCCGGTGGCAATTCTTTCGCCAGGCCGTTGCGCAGCTCGTCTACAGTAGAACCTGCGTCTCGCTGGTTCCCTTCAGAACGCAAGCCGGAGGCATGCGCTACTTTCGGCGGCACGAAATAGATTCCGTCCGTGTCCACCTCGATCACTTGCGCGCCGCGCGCGTTCAGCCAATCGATCATTTTTTTCAACAGATCGCGCCCGATCTGCGTGACTCGCGCGGCGGCGTCGAAATCGGCGAAATGTCCCTGCGCGAATCCGAGATAGCCGTAAAAGCTGTTGATCAGAATTTTAAATGTGTTTTGAAGCGCATGAAAATGGCGTTGTCGCGCCGGATTATTCGATGCGGCGCGCATGCTCGCTTTCGCTTCGAGTCGGAAATTGCGCAGATCAGTCAGCAGATGCCGGAAAATCTGGAGTCGATCCGTCGCGGGAAAGCAATCGAACTGCAACATGATCGATGGATAGAGCGACGCTACGTCGCAATGCCAGACGTTGCGCGCGACACCGGCAAAGAAGATGTCGGTGTAACCACCCTCGAACGTGCGCACCATCGGCATCTCCGGAATGGAATGACGCTGCCGGAAATATTCACGCAAAAAAAGGGCGTTGATCCGAGTAGCGTTGCCGCGCACGATCACGTCTTGATAATTGTAGGGGAAAATCTGCGCTTGGATGAAGTAACTCGGGCTGAGAAGCTCGGCGACGGCGTGCGTTTCGCGGACGGCGCAAAGCGCGCGCTGCCGAAATTTTTCGTCATTCTCGATGTAGGCGCGTTGCAATTCCTTCCCGGTGAGTGACGAAAGCTCTTCGCCATCGCAAAAACCGAAATGCCGCGCCACATCGACACGCTCGAAGCCCGATAACGTGCGCATGCCGACGTCGTAAAACTGCGCAAGCAAAAATGTATCGACGAAATGCCGGCCATCGATGCTGAACTTCGGGTAATCGATCGTTTTCTCCGCAATCTGGAGTCGCGACGGACGCGACCGCAAAAATCCGCCGCTGCGTCCCCAATCGAGCTTCGTTTTTGCTTTGCGCGCACGAGTCACTAGATACGGTAGATCGAAGCGGAACAAATTGTGGCCTTCGATCACATCCGGATCGCGTTCTTTGATGAGACTCGTTAGGCGCTTGAGCGCATCTCTCTCCGATTCCTCGACATTTTTTGGATCGACAATTATCAATTCCTCCCAGCCCGAGTTGTCAGAGAGCGCGATGCTCATGAGATGGTCGGCGGAGCCGGGGTCAGCGACCCCGGCTACTGGCTCGGTGAATGACAGGACTTCGAGCTGCATCCGCTTGAGCTCCTCAAACGGCAACTCTTTGAAAAGCGTTCGGCCAGTCGCGGTGAGATAATGTTGGACGGGATCGGTGAACGCAAAGAAACTGCGCCCGGCTTTTTTGAGCCCATTACGCAGCGCAATCAATTCCTTCCAACTATCGACGGTGACACGCCAACCGTATTTGAGATCGCCGGCGAGTTTCTCAGCCTCGATGCCAAGATCGACCACATCGGAATCGCACCAAACGAATGGATGGAATGGCTCGACCTCGGCGATTGTCGAACCATCTTTTTCACGCCGGTGAACTTTTACCGTGCCGGTTTCCCCCAGCTCGATCGCAACAATGCGCGGCGTCGAATCAGCGCCGAAGAGCATCGTGTTCTGCTCAAAATCCATGAGTCATCCACAGATTGCCCAGATTTTCACAGATTCAAAATCGGAAGGCCAAAGTCTGACAATCATGTGCTTTAATCTCTGTAATCCGTGGATAGGTCAGAAACGTTCGTTTCGGCGGGCGCAAGACCAGCATGCGAGACGCGTGCGCTACCTTAACGGTTCTGTTATAAGTGCGGCATGAAGATTTTTTCGTTGTCGATTTTTTGTCTGATCTTTTCGACCTGCGCGTTCGCGCAACAGGCATCGCTCGAAAACATCGCGGCGAGTGAGCTGCCCTCGTTGCTGGCAATCTACAAGGATATTCACAGTCATCCGGAATTGTCGGGACACGAAGAGCAGACATCGGCGCTGATCGCGAAAGAATTGCGCGCGGCCGGCTGCGAAGTAACTGACCATTTCGGCAACTACGACAACCCAGTGATGAAAGGTTATGGCGTCGTTGGCCTGATGAAAAATGGCGCGGGCCCAATCGTGCTCGTGCGCACGGATATGGACGCACTGCCCGTGGAAGAGGAAACCGGCTTGCCTTACGCGAGCAAAGTCGTCACCAAAAATGACGAAGGCAAAGAAGTGCATGTGGCGCATGCGTGCGGGCACGATGCACACATGGCGGCGTTCATCGGCACAGTGCGCGTGTTGCAGCGGCTGCGAGATCAATGGCAAGGCACGATCATGTTTGTCGGGCAACCGGCCGAGGAAACGGGCAACGGCGCGCGGGCGTTGCTCAAAGGCGGACTCTACAACCGCTTTGGCAAACCGAATTTCGCGCTCGGCTTTCATGACAAAGCCGACCTCGAGATCGGTCACATCGCGGTCACCGAAGGGCCGACTTACGCAAATGTCGATTCGGTTAACATCACCGTGCGCGGTATCGGCGGACACGGCGCTTATCCACACAAAACGAAAGATCCGATCGTGCTCTCGGCCGAAATTATCAACGCGCTGCAAACAATCGCGAGCCGCGAAAACAATCCGCTCGAACCGATCGTCGTCACGGTCGGTTCCATTCATGGCGGCACGAAGCACAACATCATTCCCGATGAGGTGAAGATGCAGTTAACCGTTCGCAGTTATAAATCCGAGGTGCGCGACCGCGTCCTGGCGGCAATTGATCGGATCACGAAAGGCTGCGCCGTCGCTGCGGGAATTCCACCGGAGCGCGCGCCGATTGTCGATGTTCTGAAAGATCAGTTCACGCCTGCGACTTACAACAATCCGGAATTAACCAAGCGCCTTGTCGCCGTCTGGAAAAAGCAATTGGGCTCAGAAAATGTCGAAGCGACCGCTCCGACAATGGGTGGCGAGGATTTTTCCGAGTACAGTTTGCCCGATCACTCGATTCCAGCTTGCGACTTTCACATCGGCGCGGTTGATCCGGCAAAAATCGATGAATTCAAAAAAGCGGGGAAGGAATTGCCGAGTTTGCATTCGAGCAAGTTTGCGCCCGCGCCTGAGCCGACGATTCGCGTCGGTATTATCGGCATGACCAGCGCCGTGCTCGAACTAATGAAGAAATAATCGCGCGAAGCGCGATTATTTCACGCGGATGTTTTTCCGAAGGAAGGTGGGGACGTCCAGGTCCTGACCTTCCACAATCGTCGGCTCGCTTTTTTCAAAGCGGCCGCGCGTGACCGGCTCGAATTGCAAGACCTCCTGCTTAGCTTGGACGGATTTTTCTGGGGCTGGCTTCACTTCCTCGATCGGCAACTCTTTTTTCTTTGGA
>Ga0193735_1000662_pt1 | contig 10967 bp, 7 predicted proteins | sample U1m2metaG_FD_145080 | JGI IMG/M metagenome (GOLD analysis project Ga0193735, IMG submission 145080) | Soil microbial communities from a riparian zone of the East river system, Colorado, United States - U1m2 | ecosystem: Environmental > Terrestrial > Soil > Riparian zone | place: USA: East River... | reverse complement strand
GCCCCGGAGATTACGGCGCTGATGTTTGCCATTTGAATTTGCACAAAACATTTTGCATCCCGCACGGTGGCGGCGGCCCGGGTGTTGGACCGATCGGCGTGGCCAAACATCTCATGCCGTATCTTCCGCGCGAATTCATTCTCGATCCCACAACCGGCAAAATTCTTTTCGGGGAAGGTGATCGCGGAAAACGGCCGCCCTATGGCAGTGAATCAAACTATCATTCCGGTGGCGGCAAAGCGGGCAATGTCGCAGCCGCCCCTTACGGAAGCGCCAGCATCCTGACAATCACATGGATGTACATCCGCATGATGGGCGCCGAGGGATTGAAACGGGCGAGCGAGATTGCGATTCTAAACGCGAACTACGTCGCAAAGCGGCTCGACCGCTTCTTTCCGGTGCTTTTTAAAGGTAAACACGGCCTGGTCGCGCACGAATGCATCATCGATCTTCGCCAATGGAAAAATGCCGGCATCGAAGTCGAAGATGTGGCAAAGCGTTTGATGGATTACGGCTTTCACGCGCCGACGGTTTCCTGGCCGGTCGCCGGAACAATGATGATCGAACCGACCGAGAGCGAACCGAAGCATGAACTCGATCGTTTCTGCGATGCAATGATCTCCATTCACGGGGAGATGCAAGCAATCGCCGACGGAAAACAGGATCGGCAAAGCAATTTGCTCAAGAACGCGCCGCACACCGCGCAACAAATCGCGTCCGACAAATGGAACCGCCCTTACTCGCGCGAGCAAGCAGCTTTCCCTGCGCCATGGACACGCGAACATAAATTCTGGCCGACTGTCGCGCGCATCGACAACGTTTACGGCGACCGAAATCTCTTTTGCTCCTGCCCGCTGGTAGAAGACTTTGAAGGAAGAAATAGTTAGGCATTCCTCGACTTTACTTGGAATCCTAAACCACAGATTCGCAACACAGAGGACCACTGCGGGGAGCACACGCTGCTAGCCTGTCCTTTTCGGCAGCCTGCCGAAAAGCCACTTCGCACGTACGATTCCACGTGGTGCTGCAAAAGCTTAAAGCGTCGTCGGCAAGCTGCCGACGACAACAGGCTGGCAGCCTGTGCTCCCCAGAATGTGCAATTCGCGCTCGTGAACGCGCTACCCTTCAGGGGCGAGCTCGGGCGCGGAGACCACGCGGGTCGGGACGAGCCTCAGCGCGGCGCCATTTGTTTCCTCGGCCGCCGCGGGCCCTGTTTCATGGTATTCGGCATCGCTGTTTACCTGCCAAAGATCATAAAGCTTGGTGTCTGCCAAAATATTCTCCACGCACAACATCGCCGTCATCATTGCGTGGTCCTGATTGTTGTATTTGTGCATGCCATTGCGGCCGACGAGATGCAGGTTCGGATAACGACGGTCCAGTTCCTCGCGGACAGTAGCGACGTGCCGCGCGTAATCGTCGTCGTAAACCGGATATGCTTTCTTCTGTCGAACGACGCAGCCATCAATGAAATCGCCTTCCTTTGCTAGACCGATCTGAATCAGTTCGCGTTCGGCCAGTTCAATCAAATCATTGTCGCTCGAGTTCCACAGACCATCGTGTTCGAAGCAGAAATATTCGAGACCGTAGCAGACCTTATCCGGTCCGGGCACCATCTCCGGTGACCAGGAACGGAAGTTTTGAACGCGCCCGACCTTCACACTTGGATCGTGAATATAGATCCAGTTGTCATCGAACATCTTTCGATCTTTCAAAATCAACATCACAGTGAGGAAGTCGCGGTACCTGAGACTTTCGGCTGCGCGTTTAGTTCGCTCACTAACAGCAGGTGATAGTCCGCACACCAGGGCGCGCATCGGCGCGGATGAAATGACGTGTTCCGCTTCGATTGTTTGAGCTTCCCCGCGTTGATCTTTGTATTCAACCATCCAATTGCCGGATGTTTCATCGTAAGAACACCGAGTCACTCTGCGGCCCATTTCCAGCCTTCCGCCTAGCGCCTTCATCTTTTCTGCGCATGCCTCCCACATCATGCCGGGACCTCTACGCGGGTAACGGAACGAATTGATTAGCGTCTTGATGACTTTGCGGCGATCGCCATTGTACCGCTGCGGAATGAGCGCGTTCTTGATCGCGCTGCCCAGCGAAAGTCCTCTGATCCGCTGTGCGGCCCAGTCTGCAGAGATTTCTTTGCAGCTCATTCCCCAAACTTTTTCGGTGTAGCTTTTGAAGAATGTGTTGAAGAGCCGTTTGCCGAATTGGTTGCTCACCCACTCTTCGAAATTCCGTGGGTCCCGCACGGGAAACAGACGTGCTTTTAACCAGGAAAGCACGCACAGAGTCGATTTGAAAACACCCAGCTTCAGCAGCGCTTCAAACGGCTTCAGCGGGTACGAATAAAACTTGCCGCCGTAAAAAATGCGCGACGACCGCGGCCGCACAAGCATGTCATTTGGCAAAATTTCCGTCCACAGATCCTCCACTGCTTTGGATTTGGAGAAGAATCGGTGGCCGCCGATATCGAAATGAAAACCATTATAGGTGACCGTGCGGGAAATTCCGCCGACGTAAACAGGATCCGCTTCCAGGACCACGACATCCACCGACTCTTTTGAGAGAAGATAGCCAGCCGTGAGACCTGCCGGTCCCGCACCGATAATGGCGACTTTTGTTTTCATCTTTTATTACGCAACCCAGTTGCCCCGCATGAAATTCCAAACGTACCAGCCCTGTACGCATAACCCAGCAGCGCTGAGCAACGCTACTGCCGCGATGCCGAAAGCCCCCGCAAACATCGGCGGCGTGCGAAATTGACGCAGAAAATTCAAAAACGCCAGCACGATCAAAGCGTGGACGGCAAACTCGTAGCGAAGCATGCTTTCCATATCGACACAGGCGACTCCGGTGACCGAGAGGTAGTAGATCGCAGCCGCGCAGAAATAAATCCCGGCACGCACCGGCAGGCCCGCTCGCCGGCGAATCGCTGGAAGCAGTTCGCAAAGCGCGAGGCCGATAAGAAGCAGAGCGCCCAGCGTCATCGATATTTGGCTCGCTTCGGTCGGATTATTCAGAGCCGGAACTAGCCAGCGATAACTGCCAGGCTTAAACACCGCCAAATAATCGGGAACAATCCCCCAGCCGGCTGCCTGTGTGAGCATATAGATGTTCCATTGACCCCAGCGGAGTTGAGAATAAACAAAGAATCCGACGGCGCCGCACGCCGCGACCAGAGTCATACCGATCGCTGCGCTATTCTTCCGAAGCCACTCGCGTGGCTCAAACAAACCGCGCCATCCAGTTTCAAATGCCGAGCGCACCACCGGAAAAGCTGTGCATACAAGTCCAACAATTCGCGTTGCCGACATCACGATACCGTGCGCCGCTGCCCAAAATTTCGCGGACCTCCCTGCCACAGTGCTCCAATAGATAAAACCAAGGAGCGCCATCAAAAATAGTGATTCGGAATAACCGGCGACCAGGAAGAACGCTGCTGGATGGGCGGCGATCAGTAACGCACCGCAAATCTGAACCGCAGGCGGAACATTCCAGCGTCTACAAAATAGAAAGAAGTAACTCCAAAAACCCCAGGCAGCGAGCTGAGCGGTGATCAGGAGTGCAGTGCTGCTGTCAATATCAAGCCCGTAGCGGAATAGCGCGGCGATGGCCGGATACGCAGGAAAAAATGCAACATTCGACACTTCCATAACCTTGTGGTCGATGGGTGGGACAATGGTCTGGTATCCGCGATCGACGATGTTCATGAACCAATAGCTGTCGTGCTGCACCAGCGCGGAATAGCGGTCCGAAATCGGCACTTCGGGGGCGAGCAAGCCCACTGCCATTGCAACTTGCAGGAGGGTTACTGTTAGTCCCGCCAGTAAAGGCATGAGCAAGCGCGGCAGGCGCATCATGCCATCATAATCGCAGGCCCCCAACGCTTTGCTCGCGAAACCTTTAGGACCCTGGCATGCTGTCCCACCACGGAGCGCCAGGGACACGGCAACCCCATCGAGACTGCAAGAACTTTTGAGACTTTCGTCAAAGACAATCTCGGATCGCATTGTTTTCCAACCGGTGCACGTTGATTTTCGTGGCAGGTTTGACGGCGGTTGCGCATTGTTTATTCGCCGCAAGCCGTAGCTGGCAATGCATGAAGCGAACTTCGCCGGGCTTCCAGCAATGCGACCGAAGCTGCTATGACCCAGAGATCACAAGCACAATCTCGCCCTTCGGTGGATGGGCTTGATAATGTGCAAGAAGCTCGCTGGCGGCGCCGCGGCGGAATTCCTCAAATTTCTTTGTCAGCTCGCGCGCGACGCAAAGTTGTCGCTCCGGTATGATATCGATACAGGCGGCGAGTGTTTTGGTTAATCGGTAAGGCGATTCGAAAAAGATCGTTGTTTCGTCGCGTTCCGTCGCTGCTCGCAATTCGCGCTCGCGTTGTCCACTTTTCACCGGAAGAAACCCACGAAAAGAAAATTTATCGGTGGAAAATCCGGAACCAAGAAGAGCCGTCAAAATCGATGATGCTCCGGGCATGATCGTAAACGGGAGTTCGCGTTTGATGCATTCGCGGATGAGGCGCAACCCGGGATCGGAGAGTCCAGGCGTTCCTGCGTCCGTGATCAGTGCAACGTTTTCACCGCGCCCGAGGCGTTCGACAAGCTCCATCGTGCGGGCCGCTTCGTTATGCTCGTGATAACTGATGAACGGCTTTTTGATTTCGAGATGCTTGAGCAATAGCCCCGAATGCCGCGTGTCTTCGGCCGCGATTACATCGGCTGATTTCAGCGCCTCAACAGCACGCAGCGTGATATCGCCCAAATTGCCAATTGGTGTGGCGACGACGTAAAGCATTCCGCATCATCCATTCAAAATCGGTCGTTGGCTATCGAACCATCCGGGTGTTTGCTTTTCAACAAAGCCGATGTGCGGACAGAAAACGAATCCGTAACGGAGGTAAAATGAGAAAAAGCTCTTATCTACTGACCCTGTCGATCGTAGCTTTTGTCGGTTGTGCGGGAGAACCAACTACGGTGACGACCACAACCACACAGGAAGTAACGACCACAGGCCCCGCTCGAGAGGTCGTGGTGACCCGAGCGCCGCCACCGATTCGCGTTGAAACTCAGACCGTGGCGCCTGGACCTGGATACTTCTGGACGAGAGGTTATTGGCGATGGACTGGAACAACCTTACGTGTGGGTGCCGGGCACTTGGGTAGTCCGCCCAAGACCAGCCGCCGTTTGGGTGGAAGGCCATTGGGTGCCTCGTTACGGCGGATACGTATGGGTCCCGGGGCACTGGCAGTAGCCCGAGACGGTAATCGTTACCAGCCTAGAATCTTTGCGAAAATCAGCGGCGCCACAATCGTTGCGTCCGACTCGATGATGTATTTCGGAGTATCAACGCTGAGTTTCCCCCACGTGATCTTCTCGTTGGGCACCGCGCCGGAGTACGACCCAAAGCTCGTGGTAGAATCACTGATCTGGCAAAAATAACCCCACTCAGGCACTGTTTCGCGGACCACGTCCTGATTCAACATCGGCACAACACAGATGGGGAAATCGCCTGCGATGCCGCCGCCGATTTGGAAAAAGCCGATGACCGAATCCTGCGACACGCTGCGATACCATTCTGCGAGCGCCATCATGTATTCAATTCCGGAACGGACCGTGTGGACATCGCTGATTGCTCCCGTGATGCAACGCGCGGCGTAAATATTTCCCAGGGTGGAATCTTCCCAGCCAGGCACAAACATTGGGAGATCCTTGTGCGCAGCGGCAATCATCCAACTATCGGCAGGATCGATCTCATAAAACTTCTTGAGCCGGCATTCTCGGAGGATTTTGAAAAGGAACTCATGCGGAAAGCCGCGCTCTTTTTTCTGCGCAGCGGAAACCCATTCGTCGATTACCACTCGTTCGATGCGGCGAATAGCTTCCTCTTCCGGAATGCACGTGTCTGTGACTCGATTTAGATGACGACCGAGCAGCTCTTCTTCCTGTTGCGGAGTCAGCTCACGATAATTCGGCAGGCGAACATACTGGGTGCGCGCAACCAGATTAAAAAGATCCTCCTCCAGATTCGCTCCGGTGCAGGTGATGGCATGGACTTTGTCCTGGCGAATCATTTCCCCCAGAGAGACGCCCAGTTCCGCCGTGCTCATCGCTCCCGCGAGTGTGATCATCATTTTTCCACCTCGATCGAGGTGAGCGATGTAGGCATCGGCAGCGTCTTTCAAGACAGCGGCGTTAAAATGCCGGTAGTGGCGATCAATGAACTGGCTAATGCTGCCCATCTTCACTTCCAACTTTTCCATTCAGGCCCACTCGCTTTTGATGCAAAACTTTTACCGAGGCAGTCAAGCGCTAATCGCGCCTTTCCCGAAAATTTCTTTACGGTACGGCGGCAAGGATCGGCGATGCCAGGATCTCTGGTGTTATGCCCAGCAAAAGAACTGTTGCCGCAAGCACAGCCACCGTGGCTCGCGACAGCAGACCCGGCGGGACACCGATGTGTCGCGAGGAGGCGAGCACAGGTTCATCAACGAAAATCGCCTTCAGTACAATCAGGTAATAGTAAAGCGAGATAAAGCTGCCGAGAAGCGCGACCGCCACGAGCCAGAGCAAGCCGTAGTTTGCACCAGCGCGAAGCGCAACACTGAAAAGATAAAATTTTCCGAAAAACCCGGCGAGCGGCGGTATCCCTGCCAGTGACAACATGAAGACAGACATGCATCCCGCAAGCAGGGGCGATCTGGAACTTAATCCGGCAAAGTTTGAGAAATCGTCGCCGCCGGTTTCGCGCCGCACGATGGCGACGACGCCGAATGCACCAACGAGTGTGATGGCATAGATGGTGGCGTAAAATAATGCGGCGGAAAATCCGGTGCGATCGCCAGAGACCAGTCCAATCAGTGTATATCCAGCATGCGCCACCGCGGAGTAGGCAAGCAGTCTGCGCACATTTGATTGCGCAAGCGCAACGAGATTTCCAAGCAATATCGATAATACTGCCAGCGCGGCGAGCACGGGCGACCAACCTGCAACCATCGCATGCCATGCGGCGCTGCCGTGAAAAGGAGCTAACCCGACCAGCGCAATCTTTCCCAGTACCACAAATGACGCGACCTTAGAGGCTGACGCAATAAACGCTGAGCTGGGGACGGGCGCGCCCTGATACGCATCGGGCGCCCAGAGGTGAAATGGTGCCGCGGCAATTTTGAAGGCGAAACCGATGAGCGTCATCACAATTCCAACGGCTAGCAACGGTTGGACCGATACGGTCGCCAGTTTCTCGGAAACCGCCGCAAGGCTGGTGGTGCCCGACATTCCGTAGATCAAGCTGATTCCGAAGAGTGTGAAAGCGCTGGACGTGCTACCAAACAGGAAATATTTCAGGCCGGCTTCCGCCGAACGCACATCCCCCTTGTCGAATGCCGTCATCACATAGAGCGACAATCCGAGCAGTTCGAGTCCGATGAAAATCATGAGTAGCTCCTCGCTGCCGACGAGCAGCATCAGGCCAACTGTTGCAAATAGAAAAAGCGCCAGATATTCGCCCGGATGACGCAGCGACTTTTCTGATGTCGTCAGAAGGACTGTGAAGAAAGCCAGGGCGATACAGATAATTTTGAACAGCGACGTGAGTGGCGTGATCACAAGCATCCCGCTAAAAAGGGTCGCGTTGCGCGGCAACATCAGCACTGTGCCGATCGCGACCGCGAGCCCGAATGCGGCAACCGCGGAACAAATCCCGGTAGCGCTGGATGTGTCGCTCGTATCTTGAGCAGGGTTCGCCGTGGAGACTGTTGCGGTCGATTTCACGCGCCCGCTCAAAAGCCCAATCGAAAGAACAGCAAGTGCTGTTATGACTACGATCGTCTCAGGCGAAGCGAGCTTGAGCAGTTCGAGATAAGAAATTGTTGAATCAGCGGCTTTCATTTGAGAAATCTCATCGCCTCCACTGCCGGCATAATACGATCGAGCAATAACTTGGGATAAAGCCCGATTGCGACCGTCGTGAACATGAGCAGGCAAGCGCCGCATTTTTCAGCGACTGTGATGCTTTGTTGCTCATTCCAATCTGGATCGAGCGCCACTCGACCTTGTTGGAAGTGGACGCCTGGTTCCGTCTCGCCGAAGAACGATTGCTTTAAGGCGCGCAAGGTGAACGCAGCAACGAGCACCATGCCCGCGCCTGTGATCCAGGCCGCGAGCGGATAGGTTTTCCACGCGCCAATCAGAATTGTGATCTCAGCCGCGAATCCACTGAAACCGGGTATGCCCATGGATGCGGCTGACGCGATGACAAAAGTGAACGCGGCAAATGGCAGAGCACGGCTCAGATTCAGACCGGCGAGCACGTCGAGCTCGCGCGTATGTGTGCGGCCATAGATCATTCGTCCAGCCACCGCAAACAAAAGGGCCGCGATCACGCCGTGTGAAAACATTTGCAATACTGCTCCTGAAACGCTCAGCGCGGTTGCTCCGCCAAGACCGAGCAAGACGAAACCCATGTGACTGACACTGGAATAGCCGATGACGAATTTCAGATCACGCTGGCGGAGCGCCACCGCCGCCGCATAAACAATTCCAACGACCGCCAGCAGAACAATCCATTTGCTCCACATGTGGAAGCCCTGTGGAAAGAGATTCATCGCCACGCGCAGTCCTGCGTACGCGCCGAGTTTCATTACGATCCCGGCTAGCAGCATGGAGCCGGCTGTAGGCGCCGCGACATGGCCGGTCGGTGCCCACGTATGGAGCGGCCAGATTCCGGCGAGCACGCCAAAGCCGAGAAACAATACGGGAAACGCCCACGATTGCAGTTGCGGAGAGAATTGGAACTGTGACAACTGACTCAGATCCAGCGATCCTGCAGTTACGTACCCGGTAAGGATCCCGATGAATACGAGCATGCCGCCAAAAAACGAGTAGAGCGTCAGCTTCATCGCCCCGTATTCCTTGTTGGTGGATCCGAAGACGGCGATAAGAAAATACTTCGGCACGATCACCAGCTCGTAGAACGCGAAGAACAGAAACAAATCCGCGCTCAGAAAAACTCCGTAGCAGCCAGCCACAACGAGCAGTAACCAGAAGAAAAATTCGTTCCGCCGATGTTCGACGTCCCATGAAAACAATACCGTGCTTACGGCGGAAATACCCGTGACAAGAACCATGGTGAGGCTGATGCCGTCGATCGCCAGATGGTAATTCATGCCCAGGGCGGGCACCCACGGCACGCGCACGATGGTTGTGAAGTGCGCAACGTCGGAAATCGGCGTGCGAACCAGCGCGATGAGACCAAGGGCAAGACCTGCGATTGTTGTAAGCAGCGCGATCCATCGCGCAAACGCGCGCGGCAAAAGCAGCAGCAGCACTGCGCCTGTGAAGGTGATGTAAATCGTCCAGGCGATCATGCGCGTCGCCCATCCCAACTTGAAATGCCAATTTGGCATTTCAAGTCAGTCGCTTCTTCAGCCGCAGGGTAAAACATAAGGTCGGATGGAAAACGCCCGATGATCTCTTTGCTCATTCGCGTGGACATTTAACCAAGCAATTGCGCCAAGTGAGCGACGGTTGTGTTGAAAATGTTGAACAGGAACTGCGGCGCGATGCCGATGGCAAACATGAGCAATGTCACAGGAACGATGACGAATTTTTCGCCTCGCAAAAGATCTGGAAAACCGCTGCAACTTTCTGCGAGCGGCCCGCTGAACAGGGATTGCATAGCACGCACAAAGACGATGGCTGTGACGAGAAGCCCGATCACTGCAATGGCCGTAAACACGGCTGCGAGCCCGAAGGAGCCTTTGAAAATCAAAAACTCGCCGATGAATCCGTTCAATCCCGGCAGACCCAACGACGAAAACATGGCCACGCTCATCCACCCACAGAGGAGCGGTGTCCGCTGCATCAGACCCCCGAAGTCGTCGATCCCGCGCAAACCGCGGCGTTGTTCCAGCAAGCCAACGAAGTAGAAAAGCGTAGCCGCGGTAATGCCGTGGTTGAAAATTTGCATGAACACGCCGCTCAGCGCGGCGTGCGTATCGACCCCGGCGGCAACGACGGGTGAGGCGGCTATGGCAAACAGAGCAAGCATGCAGTAACCGAGGTGATTGATCGACAAATACGCGATCATTCGTTTCAAATCCCGCTGCGCCCATGCCGCCAGCGGGGCGAATACAATCGAGCAGATCGCCAGCGCAAGAAGCCACGGACCGATGACCTTGATCTCGTGGGGAAAAAGCGGAAGCAACAGACGCACAAAGCCATAAACGCCCATTTTTGAGAGCAGGCCGGTTAGGACCATCGAGACGCCAACAGGCGCGTTTTGGTACGCGTCAGGCAGCCAGGTGTGAAACGGAAACAGCGGCACTTTTACTGCGAGGCCAATAAAGATTCCGGCAAACGCAAGCCACGCCACCTTGCCTGTGAGCAGACCGTTTTTGCCGAAGCCTGCAAGAGCGGCAAAATCGAAAGTGCCTTTCGCGAAATAAATTCCGAGAAACGAGAGCAACATCGCCACGCTGCCCAGGAACGTATAAACGAAAAACTTCGTCGCGGCGCGGTCCCGATTCTCGCCGCCCCATATTTTGATCAGCAGAAACGCAGGAATCAGGCTCATTTCGTAGAACAGGAACCAGAGAACAAAATTCTGGGCTGTGAACGTGCCATAGAGGGCTGACTGCATCACCAGCATGGTCGCGTAGAACGCGCGACTGCCGGTTGCAATGGGTTGCGCCAGAAATGCAAACGGGATGATCAAGGACGTAAGCAATACGAGCAGCAGACTCAAGCCGTCGATGCCAACCAGATATTCAGCGCCGACGGCGGGAATCCACGCATGGCGTTCGACGAACTGGAGTCCTGCAGCCGTGGCATCAAAATTCCGCCATAATGCTAAAGCGCATGCCGCGGAGATGACGTTGAACATTAAAGCGATTGGGCGACCACCGCCGTGCGGCCAGGCGCAGACCGCGAGCGCTCCTATGAGCGGCA
>Ga0193735_1000661_pt1 | contig 10970 bp, 13 predicted proteins | sample U1m2metaG_FD_145080 | JGI IMG/M metagenome (GOLD analysis project Ga0193735, IMG submission 145080) | Soil microbial communities from a riparian zone of the East river system, Colorado, United States - U1m2 | ecosystem: Environmental > Terrestrial > Soil > Riparian zone | place: USA: East River... | reverse complement strand
TCTGGCGTTGCGGCTCGTAGAGCGCGGATCCCGGTCGTGGGCGACCAACGTCCGCTTGCGCATCGAAGATACCGACCGGGCCTTGGGCGCCGACAACGTCACCAAGCAGCAAGAAGCTCAGTATGCCAGAGAGAAAGCAGCGGAGAGCAGGGAAGCGCATGGACACCTCGGAGGTGATCAACGTTGCAACTGACCGCCATGGCCCCCTCAAAATGCGTATGCGGCGCGACGTTCGTTAGATCGCCGGTGCCCCGAGATCCAGCTCGTAGAACAACGTGTCGCCGAGCTCCGCCCCGCGGTACGGCGCGATCGGCCGGAAACCCAGGCTCGTGTAGAGATTCTGAGCTGCGAGCATCGTTGTCAGAGTTCCTAGCCGCAGACGCTCGTACCCCGAGGCGCGTGCCTCCTCGATCGCGTGGCGCGCGAGCGTCCGGGCTATCCCTCGCCCGCGACTCACCGGACGGACGTACATCCGCTTGAGCTCCGCGATACCGGGAGTCAGCGCGTGCAATGCAACGCATCCCACCGCATCGACTCCATCCCAGGCGAGCCACAAACCACCCGTGGGTGGGACATACGGCGCGGGAAGGGCAGCCAGGATTGCAGCCTTTGCCGCCGCATCATGATGTTGAGAGTGAGCGTCCAGATGCGCGCGGATTAGATCTCGAGCCGCCGAGAGAGCCTGGGCATCGGAGACGGACTGGATATCGATCATGCATGAAAGCTTACTCTGCCGTATACCGAACCGCACACTCGGTGTATCTCTGCGCGGTTTCCGACAAGCGGGTAAAGCAACAGGCGCGGGGCGATGATTTGCCCCGCGCCTGTTGTCACGATTCCTCTATTGGTTTGCGACTCAGGTGGTCTGAGGCGCGGTATCGATTGTAGTGATCTGCCGTCGGACGGCGGCCCATGCGTTCTGGACTTGCGCCGACGTCCGTGTGTTCTGCATCGAGGCGTCAACACGACGCGCTGCGGCCGCGAGCGCGCGACCGGCGAGCACCGCCGCATCGCGATTGCCACCGTTCGTCACGATCTGCTCGTAGATCGATGCATTGTCGGCGAATGCCGAGAGCGCAAACCAGAGATCCAGATCGCCCTGCGCGTACGCGCGCGTGGCGTCCAACCGTCCAACGCCGGACGCGGTCAGCTCGCTGCGAAAGCGCGACACGAGATTCTGCGCATCCCGGCGAACGGCTGACGCCGCGGAAGGCGTCAACGCTGAACCGGATAGACCACCTCCGATTCCGATTCCCATGTTAAGCCCCAGCGCCTGCGCGGTTCGGCCGTCGAGATTGCCGGTCGCGCTCAAGCCCCTGTCAACCTGAAACTGAAACAGCGCCGTACGTGTGGCGTCGTCAAGATTGCCGCTGAGCGGTCCGCGGTAGTAATTCGCTTGTGCAAGAGCCTGCTGCGCCGCGCGCACGCGCTCGGCCGCAGTGTAGATCGTCGATCCCTCGAGGCCGCGCAACCTTCCACCACCTCGCAAAGTCACCGCGTTGTCCAGCTGGACGGCAAGCGCGGTCCCGGCGGGGACGTTCACGTCCCGACCCTCGGAAAGCATGCTTCCCAACGCGGCCAAAATGTTGTTCGCGCTCTTCCCAGAGCCGGCACCGGCGATTCCTGCGCCGATTCCACCCCGTTCACCCACGAGAACCACGCGCGCATTCGGATCGCTCTCGATCTGGCGGCGCTCCGCGGAATCCGTGCTGGTGAGCTTGCCCGTAATCGGGAACGTCGAGCCGTTGGGGAGCGTGAGGCGATCGAACACGACCTCGATTACTCCCGACTGCTGCCTGGTCGCGGGCGTAGCTAGCGAGATCACACCTCGAATCTTGCTGCCGGCGGGAATGACTGTGAATTCGTCGACGCCAACGCTCCCCTCAACGTTGGTTTCGAACATCTGGCCAGTCCGGGCCGATGCTGACTGTAGCGGTGCTGTCGTGCGGACGATGATTACGCTTCCGGCCGGAAGCACTACCCGCGACTGAGCTGTAGCGGTGGACACCGCGAAAAACGCGAGCGCAATGCTCCACAGCGTCATCCGGTATCCCTTGAGTGGTAATATGTGCATGACACCCTCCTGATGAGCTTAGTTGATCCAACCAAAAGGATATCTAGTTCAAGAGGCGTTCCGAAGTCGGCCAGAAAGCTTTCTTTGTGACCCTCAGTTTGGGTACGTAAATGGGATCCCCGGCTTCACATCGACGTTATGATATGTGACGATCTGCCATACCCTTCCGCTCTTGGTGGCGACTTGCAGCAGTCGCGTGCGAATTCGCCGTTTGTCATCCCTTGTTACGCCCGGAATGCCCTGCCGCATGCCAGAGACCGTGGTCACGGTCTCAATGATGGCGATGTCGGGCCGTACGAATTTGAGCGAGACGACTTCCTGCTTCAGCTTGGTGTTCTTGAAGATCCCCTTGAAGATCACTTCGTGCTGCTTGAGGAACTCCGGATACCCAATGAAAAACTGCCCCCGAATATTCGTGAATGTTCCGACGGCGGCGAAGTGCTTGGAGTAGCCCGCTGCGTCGCCTTTGTTCCAGGTCTCGACCTCGTCGTTGATGATGTTGCGAAGGGCGGTTTCATCGGGTGACCTGAGCGCCGAGGGGTATTGCCAGCGCGAGCAGTGGCAGAGCGAGAGCCAATCTCATCAGACCTCCGGAAGCCCATTGTCAGCTCGAAAATAAAGATAGGCCCCGAGCAATACACACCGCTATATATAGCCGGCGTCCATGAATCGGCGCGACGACGATACCATTTCGTCAACAACACGCGCGCCAGCCAATAAAGCATCAGGACCAGAGGCAGCAGCGCCGGAATCGCCAGCAACGGAAGGATACGTATCGGCTTCGGAATCACCTTTGCCTGGCCCAGAAAAAATGAACCGGACGCGATGAACAGCGAAAAGCACATCCGCCACAAATGCCTGGCAATGCGTCGTGCTCCCTGGAGGCCGCCGATCAGGATCATTCGCACGTCCCCCAACGCGGCGAGTAGTGCGACCGCGCCGAAGAAGAACATCATCCCGGCCGGAACGCCGTTGATTAGTCCGGTGCCACTGTCCAGGGCATCAAGACCGATCTTGATGGCGGCAGCGCCTACCGTCGCAGCAACGACAAAACCGCCAGCGTCAATCCACTGAGCTCGGCGATCGCGGGGACGGACCGTAAGAAGCGCGGTAGTCACCATATAAAAGGCCAGAGAACCGCCAATGATGTTGGCCGTCTGGTTCTTCAAAGCCGCTATCACCGCAGCAGTGAGCGACAGGACCACCATGGAATAGACAAAGATTATCCCGCTCTTGCGGTGCAGCTTTAGCCCCTTCACAGCAAAGACCGAGATAAATCCAGCAACGATTGCAATCGATCCAGCGATGATGTGTATGGGCAGCAAGGTCATGCCGATTGCCTCCGCGCTGGCGGGGCGGCGCCTTTCATTAGCAGCCACATAGCTAGCCCGAGCTCGAAGACCAACGCCGGTAACCACATGAACGTTGTGATCGGGGCACGAGCCAGTCCGACGAGCTGCAGCGGCAGGATCACGACGAGGAGACCAGAGGCAAAAACGCCGAGCCAGGCCATTGCTACCGGGATCATTCGTCCGCGGAGCAGGAGCCAGGAGAAGAGCGTACTGCCCACGGCGAAGAGAATCGCTGCCGGGCTCCAGGCGTCCATTCTGAGAAGGAACCCGGCGAGCGTTTGCGCCGCCGCGGTGTCCGGTGCGTTGGATCCGCTGGTTGTCGCGAGCCAGAGCAATCCCAAGGTCCCTGCTACGAAGACACCGGTGATACCTTCGGCGACGCGACACATCATGGCCAGCATGGCGAGATCGGGATCCTCGTCGCGTGTGATCGCGAAGAGGGTCACGGCCAGCACCAGGGCGGAGAGGCCCGCGAGCAGCGTGAGAATCACGGTGATACGGACGTACGTCGCGTGCTGAGCGATGCTCGCGAGCTTCGCCGCCACTCCTTCTCCGCCGGTCGCTCGGCCGAACAGGACCATGGACGTGATTCCGACTGCGATGTAGAAGAGGAACGTGAAGCCGGCGATTCTTGCGTTCGTTTTGCGAGTCATTCCAGAACCTGGCTTTGTCGTCGATGAGCTGGAATACGGGATAACTTAGTTTTTAGTTTCAGCCCTCCCGGCGGGGATTGTGGGCGGCGGTCGGTTCGCTGGTTCGCCTCGCGAAACCAGAGGGTACCTATTCCCGTACGGCTCCGTGGCTGTACGATGTCGCAAATACTTAGTTATCCGTTTTCGAAGAACGAGGGCCGGATAAACATGCTCTGCATTCTCTATGTGACGGCCGTCGGCACGCTTCTCGGCGTGGTGGGGCTGCTCGTCGAGCGGGTATTGCCGGCGACATTTCCGCGGCGCTGGGTGTGGTGCGTCATCATCCCCATCTCCATTTTCCTGCCTGGCATCTACCGCGCGCGCCACACGGTGACAGTCATTGAGGTGCAACAGGCGGTGCAGCCGCCTCTGGGCAACGCGTTCGGAACCGGATCGCTCGCTGCATTGAATCCCGCGTGGTGGGCCCACACGGAATCGTACGACAGCACCATCGAGCGGGTGTGGCTCACGGCGTCCGCGATGCTGCTCTTGTGGGGACTGGCCAGTGCGTGGCGGGTGTCACGCGCGTCAAGTCCCTCGCACACGCGTAGAGGCGGGAACCGTGGACCTACACTCGTCGATGGAGTTCCGGTCGTCGTTACCGACTCGCTGGGGCCTGCCACCGTCGGATTGTGGCGATCACGGGTCCTGGTCCCGCGCTGGGTGCTCGCCATGCCGGGAGCGCAGCGAAAATACGTGCTCCGGCACGAGGAAGAGCATCGGCGCTCGAACGACGCGCGCCTCCTTTTCGTGGCGTCCCTACCGCTGCTCCTGATGCCGTGGAACCTCGCGATGTGGTGGCTGCTACGCCGGCTGTGCCTGGCGATCGAGATGGATTGTGATAACCGCGTCGTCTCGGCACTCGGCGACGCGCCGGCATACGGAGAGCTGCTGCTCAAGGTCGCGCAGGCTTCGAGCCGTGGTCCGCGACTCCAACCGGCGTTCCTCGGAGGTGTGGGGACCCTCGAGCGCCGGCTCACGGCACTCCTGGCACCGACGCCGCTCCGCCATCTCCAGCGATTCCTGCTGCCGGCCGTTGCGATAGGTTTACTGTTCGTCGTCGCGTGGATGCCGCACCCTGTCGTCGGTCCGGGATCTCACACTCACGCCACGCATTCCGCAGCGGCCGCCGAGGTAATTGTCACCCCACGATGACGGATCTCCATCTCACCCAGCGCGAGCTCGACATCATGAGTGTACTCTGGGACCTCGGCGAGGCAACGGCGACCGAGGTCCGCGACCGGGTCGACCCAAACCTTGCGTACACGAGCATCTCCAGCATGATTCGAACGCTCGAGATGAAGGGTTACGTGTCGCACCGGCGTGGGGAAGGGAAGACCCACGTCTACTTTCCCATCATCGACTCGGAGACGGCTGGCGAATCGGTGCTGGGTCGCGTGTTGGACAAGGTCTATGGTGGGTCGCCAATCAAGCTGCTTGCTCACCTCATGGACCAACATCGGCTGTCGGACAAGGAGCTCACGCGCATGCGCAACCTGTTGAAACGCGCGCCGAAGCGGCCGAAGAAGTGATGGGCGCTAATTAACGAATCGGTATCACGGGGCTGAGGGTCGAGACGCCGTTTTCGTCGAAGCTCTCGATCGCCACCCAATACGCCTGGCCGACCGTGAGCGCTCGAAGCTCCAGCGTCGTCCCCTGATCGGCAAAGCGCTGGTAAGTCTGATACAACTTGGATGGCGCGATACCCCAGCGCACATTGTAGCCGATGACTCCGGGGACAACCTGCCACGTGATGATTGCGTCGCGTTCATCGCGATCCCGACGTGCGGTCAGGCCCGCAGGCGTTGCGGGCCGAGGTCCGCGGCCGTAACCGAACACGCGAATATCACTGATGGCGAGATTAGCGGCGCCAACGTGAATGTGCTCGTACCGAACGAAGCGCGCATACGTCGGGGATGCAAGCTCAAAGTAAGCGTTGGGTCGGTCGCGCTGCTCGCGCGAAAGATCAACGACCGTTGTCCACTGCCTGCCGTCGAAGGACGTGCGGAGTAGAAACCGGGTGTACACCGCGGAGTCGGTGCCGTAGAGACCGGACTTGTAGTCGGCGTAGTTCACCTGGATCGCCTTCACGTCGTAGCCGATACCGAGGTCGACCGTGAGGGATTCGCCGGGCCGATTCTGCCCCGCGACCCAGAAGGTGCGCGGATTCTCGTCGGTTACGTTGCTGGCGGGAAAACTGTCACGAGCTGATGATGCAGTCGCCGTCTTATGGTACGACAGCAGCATCCAGCCGGTGAAGAGGTCGTCGCTCTTGCGATACGATCTGGTGGGCAGCCAATGGGGAAAGTCGCCGAAGCGTGTGTCGACGTACATCTGGCCGTCGCCGTCGAACCCAGCGGGGTGCAGACCGATTCGTCGCTCGAAGTTCCAGTTGACGCCGATCCACGGCGTCCCCGTACTCCACCAGTTGCCGTACACGTCCTGGAAAGTGTTGCCGTGTCCGGCCCCTTGTACGAATCCGCCGGGTTTGTACGCGACTGGATTGTACGGCGCGTATGTGAATGGGCCGAGCGGATTGTCGCCGACGTAGACGCCTGTCGAGTACACGTTGTACTCAGTGCCGGGCGCGCCGTACTGCAGATAGTAGCGTCCTCCGTGCTTCGTCATCCACGCGCCCTCGATGAATGGGCGAATCGTAGAGTCGCGGTGGTCCTGACCAAATCGCTCCCACCCGTGCTTCTCCGGCTCGAGACCGAATAACCAGCGCGGCGTTCCCATATACGCGAGGCGTTTGGTCTTGTCGAGCTCGATCACGTGAAGCGGATAGACATTGGACGAGTTCCAGTAGAGGAACCAGCGCTCGGTGTCGGGATCCTGGAAGAATTGCGGATCCCACGGACCAGGTTGCACGGAGTCGGACTTCGTGAATGGATATGGCTCGCGGTCGCGCGCCATCGGCAGCCAGGGAAGCAGCCGATTGTAGAACTCGACACGACCCGTTGCCGGCTCAGTGAGCATCATGATCGGTAACGGGCGAGTCGTGCTCGGCAGCACGTAGATGGTGTCGCGCACCGACAACACGGCCGGCGCGACAATGTCAGTAAGAGGCCACCGTGACGGAGTGATGTGCTGCCAGATGCCCAGGTCGCGCGAGCGCCAATAACCGTCACCGATGGTTTCGAACAGGTAGTACTCGCCGCCCTGCACGACGATTACGGGATCGGCGCCGGAGCGATACGAGATGCCTTCGTTGTGTTGTTCGAAGTTGTAGCGGTAGTCGATGTCGATTGGGTTCGCGTACGTGCCCCGTTGCGTTTGCGCCGAGGCGTTCGTGGCTGGGCCTAGTGCAAGCAGTGCGGCAAGGGATGTCGTCGCTCGAGTCATCATTGCAGTCGGCGAAGTGTCTCCTGGTCGTGCTGACCGTTGAAGTACTTCTCAAGCACTTGCTCGAAGACGGCGTCATCTGACACGCTGGCGAACAAGGTTGCGCAGGAGCGCAGTTTCATGTCATCCGGCGAGCCAAAGATCTCCAGCGCCGAGCGTTCTGCTATGCCGTTTACAAGAGCGGCACATTCCTGCAATCGCGTTCCCAGCACGGGGTGATCGAGATATGCCCGAGCCTCGGCTGCGCTCTTGATCGAGTATCGACGCGACATGGGGCTCTGCCCGAGACCCTCTATCTGCGGGAAGATATACCACATCCAATGTGACCGCTTCTTCCCGCCGCGCAGCTCCGACAGGGCCCGATCGTAGTCCGTCGCTTGCGCTCGCACAAACCGGTCGAGGTCGTATGGGTCGTTTGAGAGCGACACATCGACAAAGATGCACCGGGGCGACGCTGCGTCGCAAAATCGCCATATCTTTGTCCCTGTTCCGCTTCGTAGCACGATCTCTCCAGCAAACGTGACGGCACGGATGGCAAGAAAAGAATCGGCGGCAGTTCTCTCGATCGACGGGCGCGACGTCCGCATCAGCAATCCGGACAAGCCGTACTTCTCGCGCGACGTCAAGCTCTCCAAGCTCGACGTCGTCAAGTACTACCTGTCGGTCGCGAGCGGAGCTGTTGCCGGCGTCCGCGATCGTCCGAGCATGCTCAAGCGCTTCGTCAACGGCGCCGAGCGTGAGCCGTTCTATCAGAAGCGGGCGCCCGAAAATCGTCCGGAGTGGTTGAGGACAGTCACGTTGTCCTTTCCGTCGGGACGCACCGCTGAGGAAGTCGTCGTCGACGACGCGGCCGGACTCGCGTGGATCGTCAACCTCGGATGCATCGAGCTGCATCCACACGCCGTGCGGACGAACGATCTCGATCACCCCGACGAGCTGCGCATCGACCTCGATCCCATACCGGGCGTCGAGTGGGCCGCGGTCCGCAGGGTGGCGATGGAAGTGAAGACGCTACTCCAGGAAGTTGGATTGCGTGGCTGGCCGAAGACGAGCGGCTCACGCGGAATGCACGTCAACGCTCGTATCCAGCAGCGATGGACATTTACAGAAGTAAGGCGCGCGGCCTTGGCACTGTCGCGCGAGATCGAGCGACGCGCGCCGACGCTAGCGACGTCCAAGTGGTGGAAGGAGGAGCGCCACGGCGTCTTTCTCGACTACAACCAGAACGCGAAGGACCGAACCACCTGCTCGGCCTACTCGATTCGTCCGCTCCCCGACGCGCGCGTCTCGGCTCCGTTGCGGTGGGAGGAGATTCCGGACTGCGAGCCCGGCGATTTCACGGTGCTGACGATGCCGGCGCGATTGAAGGAGATCGGCGATCCGAACGCGCGAATGGATGACGCGGCCGGCTCACTGGAGCAGCTCCTCGAGCTTGCCGACCGCGACGAAGCGGCCGGGCTCGGCGATGCGCCTTGGCCGCCGCACTTTCGAAAGATGGAGGGCGAGCCGGCACGGGTGGCTCCGTCGCGCGCGAAGTCAGCGACGAAGAAGACGGCCGCCAGGAAAACCGCGACGAAGAAACCGACAGGGAAGCCGAGATCGAAGATGCCGCTGATAGTCGTGGCTAACTCGCCTGACAAGGCCGCAGCGCTAGCGGGTCTCGAGCGGTGGAAGGCGAGTCATCCCGACCTAGCATCACATCTGGCAGTCGACGACGTGCTCGTCGATTCAATGCGAGGCCGGTCATCTACGTGGACGCGAATCCGCGTCAACCTTCGCAACGTTCCGGAGAAGATCAGGCCACCTCAGGGGACGCCTGATCCCGACGATGATCCAACGCGAGCGTGGCGTGAGGAGCGCGGAAAACGGCGCTAAGGCCTAACCTCGTTCAGCCGTGAACGCTGAAGCGCTCCATATACACCCAGACTCCGAGGAGCGCCTGAACCAGGCCCACGATCAGCACCGTGATATCACGGCGGCCTTTCCAGAAGCGCCAACCCAGCCCCGCGATGATCAAGCCCGTCACCAGAAGAATCACGAAGAAGCCGAAGATGTGATCTCTGTAAGCGATGTAGCTGCCGCCGATCGCTCGCGCCGCGAAGTAATGGCCGAGGAAGCCAACGACGAGGAGGATTACACCGAGCGACGTGTAGAGCTGACTGACTTTGGCGCGATCCATCAGCGGATGACGCGATGCCAGCGTTCGTGTGGGAAAGTCAACCCGATGACGGCACCGATCCCACCGCCCCACGCCGCGCCGACTCCGGCCGCGCGCCAGTCGGTGCGATAGTGCGGCCCACCTCTCCGCCGTGGATCGTTGAGAAGAGCGAAAGTAATCGCACCTCCGATCGCGCCGCCAACCGCGCGCTCGACCGCACTGGCCGCACGCGACACACCACGACTGACGTCGAGGCGGCGCACCGAAGCGCGTGGAATCGCCAGGGAGCCGACAGTTCCGGGCACGCGCAGGCGGAGAGTGCCGTCAACTGATTCGACCGTGCCGCGCAAGAGTTGTCTCCGGTACGGTCCCTCTTGCTGGCGATCCGTCTCAGGAATCCAGACGCGAACCCGCGCCCCCGGGCGCACCTCGGTAGGGAACTGCGCGAGGCCGATGGAGGGTACGGCGAGCATGAGACCAAACAGGACGAGAAGGCGCATTACTTTTGGTCCTGCTTCGGCGGAAGAGTCTGACCTTTCTCCACTCGTAGCTTGTCGGCAAAGCGCTGCGCCTCGCCCACGCGCTCCAACTCGAGCGCCATGGCATCAACGGACTGCTGCAGGTACTCGATACGCTGCTGCTCCGCCGCCAGTTGCGCCTGCGGCACATCCTGAGGCGATGCCCGCCGCGCCAGCCGCCACCCCACGTAGCCGGCGAGCCCGAGCAGCAATAGGAAGAGATGCGTCATTGCATGCATCTCCTCATCCATCGCCCAGGCGTACCCCAGGCCGGCCACGTTGATGAAGGCGTAAAGCCCGGCGGCCCACCGCCAGAGTTTGGAGCGTCGAGTCATGAGGAACCCTCTTCCATAGAGAACACTACGCGCGCGATCAAATCAAAGTTACTGTGAACCGCCAATTCTCATTGTCCTCCGACATAAACTCTGAGCGTTACCGGCCCGATTTGCCGCCCGGCAGCGTCAGCGGACCAGGAAATCGTTTGCCATTGCGACTTCTCGAGTCGCGGCGCGACGAGGCGGACGCGCACGGGGAAATCGTCGTGCGGAGCGGCGGTAAAGACGGTCATTGGCCAGGGATGCCCATGCTGTGCTGAAGTGCTGTCTACAGCCCAGCCTAGAGGGAGCTGCGTCCGCAAATGGAAGGTGACAGGATTGTCCGTGTTGTTGTGGAAGAGCAAAAAAACGGGAAAATGCTGTCCGCTTCCCACGCTGAGCTCGGGTGCCAGCAGTCCTAGCATGACGTCGAGATTGTGCGCCGGATAAAACCGCTTGTAGAACGCCCATCCCTGGCCCAACTCCATCGCCAGGCCGGTTGCGTCTTCGCTCGGTC
>Ga0193735_1000660_pt1 | contig 10983 bp, 6 predicted proteins | sample U1m2metaG_FD_145080 | JGI IMG/M metagenome (GOLD analysis project Ga0193735, IMG submission 145080) | Soil microbial communities from a riparian zone of the East river system, Colorado, United States - U1m2 | ecosystem: Environmental > Terrestrial > Soil > Riparian zone | place: USA: East River... | reverse complement strand
CCGCACAGTGGCTTGCTGTTGACCAGTTCGCGGATCAACCGTTCCCAAATCCAGATCGAGCCGATTGAAAGCCGTGTTGCTCTCGGTCGGCTCGCCTTTTTTGACGATTTTGCGGTAAAGCTGTTGCACCAGTAGCGTAGCCGCCCGCCCAGCCAAGACGTTGCCAGTCGAAAGTTCCTGTCTCGTTGCGCCGGTGGAGATCAGCGAAATGATTTCCTCCTGCGCCAGAGGCGGTTCGCTTGTGAAAATGGCTTCTGGCGAAAGCAACGTTCCGTAAACGTAAACGCGCACGGTGTAATCGCGGATAACCGATGTGCCGTGCAGATCAATTGTCGGATTCATCGAATCGTCCGGACTGAAAGTGAGGAAGCCGCGGGAAACCTCCAGCCGACTAAAAGGCAACGTCGCTTCGACATTTTGCATCTGCACCACGCCTTGCAACGCGGGACGCAATCCCGTTCCCGTCAACTTCAGATCCCCGGTTGCTCCGCCGGTTGCCAGATTGCCTCGAATGAGCACTGGATCTTTGGTTTTGATTGCCACATCAAACTTCCAGTCGCGAAGCGGCGGACTCGGAAAAGAAAAAAAATCAGGACGCTCCGCGGGCGGCTGCGGTGCGGGTCTGCCGGGCAAGCCGATCGGAATCAGATCGATATTTTTTAGAACATGGCTGCTCGTCATCGCGACATTGCCGGTAACCGTCGCGGCCGCAAACGGTCCCGTTATCTTGATGTCTGCATTTGCGCGCGCGGTGAGCGTATCGTTTCGCGCAAGCAGCACGCTGTCGCCTTTGAGCTGCAAATCGAGAGTCGGCGCCGTCAATTTGGGAAAAGTGACTCTGCCGCCCATGGTGAAACGACCGCCGGCCAAATCGCCTCCAAATCGATCGAGCGTGAGCGCGTTCTCTCTAAAAGTGAACCGCGCATTGAAGCTGCTCAACGCGGGAAGAGTCGCATTCGTAAAACGAGCTACATTCACCGTCATGTCCCCTGCTCCGCTCAAAACGGGATGGCCAATCGTACCGCTCACATCAACATCGAGTCCAAGGTCGCCATCCAGTTGCTCAAGCTCCGGCACAAATTGTCGAACAAAATTCACAGACGTACGCGGAACGTGAGCTTTGGCCGTGATGGGCGTGTCGTCAGGAAACTTTCGGGCACGCGCGATCTTTGGAATGTCGAGCGGTACGCTTGCATTGATTTCGATTGGCTGAAGCCGCGTCTGTTCCAGCTTGCCTGAAAATGTCAGCCGATCGTCTACAGCTTGCGCGCTCAATGAGAACGTCGCCGGCTCCATTTTCGGCCAATATTCATTTCGTATATCGTGAATCTGAAGGTCCAATCGCGCGTTGAGATCGGTGATCGTTCCATCGGCATCAAGCTTCGCGTTCACAATTCCCGACGTCTTCGCGTCCAGTCCGAGATCATCGAAAAGTTCTTTTAAATCGAGATTCTCAGACTGAACTGTTGCCGACACTTTGCCAGATGAAGGAATGACCGGCGAGTTAGTGCCGAGATTTCTCCACACAAACGGAATGGAAACGTAACCGTACGCGTAATTCGTCCGGGCTTGTGGCGCCGCAGGCTCGCCGCGTGCTCCGCGGACAGCCCCTCGCGGTTGGGCATTTACGATCTGATTAAGTTCAATCTTATCGATTTCAAGCTTGTCGCCTGTCGCCTGCGCGATCGCATGAAAATCCATGCCGCTCGTCGCGAGAAAGATGATCGGCACATCGAGACCATCGGGCGAATACGACGCATCGACGTTCGCCTGCAACGATTGCAAATTTCCATAACGCCCTTTTTCGAGAACGAGCTTGAGCTTGCCGGAATTTTTCCAAGGAGCAACGGCTTGGGCAGCCGTCGATTTCGAACTTGACGGCTGGGAAGCCGTCATTCCTTGGCCGCTTCCTTCCCAGTCCAGTCTAACTGAGCCTGCCAATGCATTCTGATTGCCGGACGCCCGAAGCAATGGCTGAAGCGTCGATAAGTTCGCCACGCTTGCGGACATCTTGCCGCTGTAATGATAAGGTCGCCGCAAACTCACCGTCCCAGTGGCGTTAACGAAATCGGTATCGTTCAAAGTCGCGCTGCAATCGTTTAGGTAGACCACGTTGTTCGAAACCGAACACTGAGTGTTGAGTTGCCGGAAAACCAAATCTCGCATCCGCAGATTTGATCCGAAGAGCCACACTTGTCCGTTGGCCGTCTCTTGTTTCCATTGAATCTGCGCGCCTAGCTGCAGTGGCCCGCTCAATCTGTTCGGAGAATCAGCAGCCCAGAAGTCGCCAACGTCAGGCGCATTCAGAGCGACGTCCACCGCCGCAGGCTGCGAGGAAAATTTCCCGACTTCTGCGGGAAGCAGATAACGCCCGTGAGCATTCAGTTCATTTTGCCTTCGCCGGAGATTCAATCGGTCCAGTCCGAGAACGTCATCGCTTGAGTTGAGCGATCCACCCGCTGAATCGATGATGTAGTCCCGATAACGTATTCCCGTTAAATTGAACTCCATTGCTGTTCGAAGGTCTGCGAACCACGCTCTCTTAGTATCGCCGCGCGCGACGCCCTTGGACGCGCGAAGCGTACAATTCAGCTTCTCAACGATTCCATCCTGGAACCCAATAGCCTGTACGGTTACGCCGAGGTTCGCCTCTACAGTTGCATTGACAATGTCGATCCTACCGGTGAACTGAGCCGAGCCGGTCAACCCCACAGGAGTCCCCGCTGTTAGTCGCTTCAGATCAGGCGCCGAGCCGGAAATTTCAAGATTCGCCGGTGTGCGGCCAAAGTCTTCGATTGTGGAAGGCAACTCCATCCAGCCGCGAAGATGAAATTCGTTCTGGTCTTGTACGAGGTCGGCTGACTGTAAGGTCGCTCTCCCCTGCCCTGCGAAAATTTCAACAACGCTCCTGTCAAAATTGATTCCCGGCCTGCCCTCCGTAGCCTCGGCGAAGGCGGACCGATGCACGTCGCTCATTCGCAACGATAGGTTTCCGCTCCAAGTGCGCGGCTGATCGATTATGCCTGAGCCATTCAGAGCGAGATGCTCAATTTCGCCAGAAAAATAATTCTCTGGAAAGATAAGGAATTTGTTTAGCAATTCCGACGCGACTTTCTCTGCGGCCACATTTAATTTCGCGTTCACCGAAGATTGCGTTTCCGTGAACGAAGCAGACGCCGATAATTGGCCGCCGCCGACTGTGCAGTTGAGATTGGCCCCCAGGGCATCAGCGTCAATTCGCGACGCATCGACATTCAGCAGATGAATCTGATCCTGGTCGCTGAGCAGAACATCGCGAACGATTAAGTTTTTATTTATGTACGACGTATGGCCGGAAACTCCGGACCACTTATCGCCGGACGGGAGTTGCAGCGTTGCAATTCGTAGCTCGCCGGGATGCCGCGGGTCCAACTCAAGATCGATGCCTTCTGCCACGAAATCGTCCGGCTGATTTCTGACGACCAATGTGGCATCGGTCAGGCGGAGTCGCTCCGGGAAAAATCTTGGCAACTGCAATCGCGCCCTGAGTGAACGCGCTCTCAGCGGCGCCTTGGACGGATTCAACACAATGCGCGCCGAACGCGCTTCCACATTATCAAACAACCGCGAGATACCGTGCCGCGCGAAACTAAATAGATTGTAATCGACATGCAGTTGATCGATGTCGATGGATTCAATCGGAGATGGCCCAGTTGGGAATGCATGAAAATTTCGCGCCGTAACCCGGGTAAAGGGATTGCCTTCGAGAACGAAATCGATCTTTAGGTTCTCTTTTGCCGCATACCGAAGCGCAATCCGCCTCCCTACTGCTAGCAAAATTGGCCGATGGAAAATGATCAGGAGCACCGCGCATACACCAAGGCCAACGATCACACGGCGCCAAAGCCGCCGGTGGCGCCGTGTCTCTGCCTGATCGTCCTCGGCCACAGAGCGACTCTATTGCCGCTCTACGTCAGGGCAAAGGGCAAATGCCGTAGTTGGGGACGGCTTCCTACTTAGCAATTGCACACAAAGACCTCCGGAGTGACGCTTTCGCGGATATTTGTAGGGCGTCTGTGCCAGCCCCGAATGCTTTCGGGGTTCACAGAAACGCCCTACAATTTATGAGGCAATGAATCCTGATAAGCTTTTTGATTATCTCGAGGGTAGGTTGCCTGCAGCGGAGCGGGTCGCGCTGGAACAGCGACTGATCTCGGATGAGCAATTGCAACGCGAGTTGGCAGTGGCGCGGCAGATTCACGCCGGAATGCGGGGCGACTCTCGCGAAGTGCTCTTGCCACCACGACCAGATTTCACGGAGCAAGGTCGCAAAATGGCGCTTCGCGTGGGCGCGGCGTTCATCATTCTCATGGCTGTCAATGTGGGATTCGGTCTCTGGTTAATCGCCAGACACGAAACCAGGAATCCGAATCGGGCGCTGCTTGAAACGCAAATGCGGGAGCAGATCGCGAAATCCCTCGAGCACGCTGCGGCGACGCTAACGCCAGCGCCGGACGCTCTCGGCATAAGCGAAATTACAATTCCAGCTGCAACCGGGAAACTGGATGCTGTCGCTGATCAAATTGTCACGATCGCTTCCCTATGCGGTGGTTCTGCTGCAAAAGGACTTCCGGATCGAGGCCGGGTCATCGTTCTTGTTGATCTTCCATCGAATCGGGAGACGGAATTTCGCGCAGCAATTGCGTCGATTACAGGTGGAGCGCAAGGGTCGCCGACTTCAGCTGCTGCAACTGCGACGGCGGAGAAAAAGAGTTTTGTTGTGCAGATCGTCGAGGAACCAGCAAAGTCAGATTGATGACAAGAACCCTTGTGAATGTGCCGCCTCTCCCCTTTCGCAAAGGGGAGAGGACTGAGGTGAGGGGTTTCTGGCGCAGGCGATGATTGCAGTCACATTTGCGTTGCCGGCGGAAAGCTCGGAATTCTTGCGGCGTCTGCGCGATAGAACCGGCGCTGAGCGCAATGGCGTAAGAATCGTGCGCGGCAAGATGGATGATCGAATGATTGAAGTCCTTCATACCGGCGTTGGAGAAAAGATTTGCCAGCAACGGGTAGGAAAATTTCTCCAAGATCAGCAATTCGATCTTTTGATCAGCGGCGGATTTGCTGGCGCTCTTAACGATCAATTGAAAGTCGGCGATCTTTTGCTGGCGAAGAATTTTTCGACGATCGAGCTGAACAACAGGCGCAAATCCTTTTCAAGCCTGCCGATTCATGAAGTCGACCTGTTAACTGTATCCGCGTTGATCGATTCTAGTGAGAAGCGACTTGAAATTGCGCGCGCATCGGGGGCCGCCGCAGTGGACATGGAAACGGAATTCATTGCGCGCGCCTGCGCGGATTACGGTATTCCGCTGCTTTCGCTGCGCGTGATCAGCGACACACTGGACGAACCGTTCCCTGCTCCGACCAAAGTCTTATTCGACATCGAACAGCAGCGAACTCGCTTCCTAACGTTGGCGACCTTCTTCCTTGCGCATCCGAATCGCGTCCCGCGCTTGATTCAGTTCGCGAGAAGAATTGCACGTGCACGAAAAATTCTCACGGGCGCGCTGGTCGCAGTTATCAGCGAGCTGTAGTCGGGGGCGCTGACTCCGGCCGCCGCGGTCACCGACCGCGGCTAGCGTTGCGCCGGCTCGATGTGAACGAGCACGTCCGCGACCCGCGAGTCGCTCTGCTGGATGGCGCGTTTGACGCGATGCGCGATCTCGTGGCCTTCGTGCACGGACATGTTGCCATCCACTCCGACGTGAAGATCGACATAAAAATCCAACCCCATTTTTCGGGCGCGACATTTCTCAACCTCAACGACTCCTGGCACTGACCGCGCCACCTCGCGAATTGATCGAATAAATTTACCGCGCGGAGCCGTATCCATGATTTCAAAGAAGGCGGGGCGCGCAAGGCGATACCCGTTCCAGCCGATGAGTACACATGCTACAAGAGCAGCCCAGTCATCGGCGCTTTGCCACGGCTTGCCGCCGATGAGCGCGATAGAAATCCCGATAAACGCCGCGGTAGAAGTCATGGCATCGATGCGATGGTGCCAGGCGTCTGTTTTTACCGCGGTGCTCTCCACTTTTCGCCCTAACCGAATGACGTACCGGAATAACACCTCCTTGACGATCACTGCCACGATCAGAACTACCAGGGTCCACGGGGCAGGCCCATGATGGGGGAGCAAGATTTCGCGCACACTTTGAATGGCAATCGCCAGCGCGGCAGCCAATACGCCGAGAGCGACCACAATCGCAGCGATTGGTTCGGCTTTGCCGTGACCGTACGGATGCGTCTTGTCCGGAGGCCGCGCGGCAACGGTCAGTCCGCCCCAGATCACAATTGAGCCGCCTACATCGAGTGCAGACTCGATTCCGTCGGCGATCAGCACATAGGCGTGACCGAAAAGACCGGCCACAATTTTTGTGGACGCAAGCACTACGTTGACCACCAACCCAAGCAACGCGACACGCGCGCCGGTTTGCAGATTCTGCTTCGAGGCGTGAGCTTGGGGTACCATCGATGAACAAAACTATAAACGCAGCTGTTTACGATACGCACGGAAATCCGGCGGACGTCTTACGTGTGGAATCGCGGCCATGGCCGACGCCGGGTCCGGGCGAAGCGGTTGTAAAAATACGCGCAGCGCCGATCAATCCGGCTGACTTAAATCAAATCGAAGGAAAATATCCGGTGCGACCGGACCTTCCCGCGACGCCCGGCTTCGAAGGTGCGGGAGTGGTTGCTGATCTGGGCGCGAACGTGACGACTGTCGCCGGCGGTGATCTGGTAATTTTGCCGCACAACGTCGGCACATGGCGCGATGCCGTTGCCGTGAAAGCCGAAGATTTGGTCGTTGTGCCTGCGGGAATCGAGCCTGTGCATGCAGCAATGTTAAAAATCAATCCGATGACCGCGTGGCGGTTGCTGCATGATTATGTCGATCTCGAAAAAGGAGATTGGCTCATACAAAACGCATCAAATTGCGCTGCCGGCCGCGCCGTGATTCAAATCGCATGCGAGTTGGGCTACAAAACGGTGAACGTGGTCCGACGCGCGGAATTGATTGACGAACTGCGCGCGCAAGGCGGCGACGTCGTGCTCGTCGATGGCGAAAATCTTCGCGAAGAAGTGAAGAACGCTACTGGCGGCGCACCGATCCGTTTGGGATTGAATGCCGTTGGCGGCGAGAGCGCATTGCGTCTCGCAAATTGTCTCGCGCCTGGATCAACCCTGGTGACGTTCGGAGCAATGAGTTTGCAGCCGCTGAAAATTCCCAACGGGTTGCTGATTTTCAAAGACCTCCGTTTCCGTGGCATCTGGATTAACAAATGGTACGATAACGCGACCAAAGAGCAGCGCATGGAAGCGTTCCGGCCACTTTTTGAAATGGCAAAACGCGGTCTGTTAAAGACGAAGGTCGAAAAAGCCTACCCGCTGAGCGAAGCGAAAGTAGCCGTTGCGCATGCCGCGCAAGGCAAACGCAGCGGCAAAATCATTTTTGAGTTCGGCGATTAAGTGCCGGCTCATCTGCGGTGCAAAACGAAGAAGCCCGCGGCACGGCACTGCTTATTTCTGCGAGCCTGGTGCTGGTTGCGTCGACGCGGCGAACCATTCCTCTGGGGAACTACGCGAGGTCAACTTGTTGACCTTATCCGTCCCTGGCGCGTGATCGCATTTTTCGATCACGATAATTTGCGCGATGGAATCCGGACTGGCCGATGAACAAATCGCCAAAAACGAAGTAATTTGCCTGGCTGGGATTTAACCGGTTCGATTAAGCTTTCGCATGCTGACACGCCGCGAATTCATACGCAGCGCGGCGCTTTTCGCGCTTGCGCCGAGCATCTTCGCAGAACCGCAGATTTGGGTCAATGATGTCCATTCACAGCTCAATCGCATCCGAGTGCGCGAGCTGCTGACGCCGCGCACCAGAGAGGAACTTGCGGAGATCGTGCGTTCTGCGTCGCGAAAAGGCTTGCCCATCTCCGTTTCGGGCTGCCGTCATTCGATGGGCGGCCAGCAATTTGCCACCGACAGCATTTGCGTCGACATCCGCTCACTCGATCGGATGATTTCTTTCGATCAAGAACATGGGTTGATCGAAGTGGAAGCCGGCATTCAATGGCCGAAATTGATTCGCGCTTATCTCGACGCTCAACGGGACAGCGCAAAGCAATGGGGTATCGCGCAAAAACAAACGGGCGCCGACACATTCACGCTGGGCGGAAGCCTCTCGTCGAACGTGCACGGGCGCGGTCTGGCAATGAAGCCGCTCATTTCCAACATCGAATCATTCACCTTGATCGACGCCGATGGGAAATCGATTCGCTGTTCGCGCGATGAGAACAATGAGTTGTTCCGACTTGCAATTGGGGGCTACGGGCTATTTGGGTTGATTGGAAGCGTAACGCTTCGGCTCGTTCCGCGGCAAAGATTGCGACGCGTGGTCGAGGTAATTCGCGGGGGCGATCTGCCCAAACGCTTCGAAGAACGCATCACGCAAAAATTTCTTTATGGTGATTTTCAATTTTCCGTCGATGAAAAGTCGCCGGACTTCCTGCGGCTAGGGGTGTTTTCCTGCTACCAGCCGACAGACGAACACGCACCGATTGTTGCCAAAAAGGAGCTACACGATGATGACTGGCTGGAGTTGCTGCGGCTCGCCTACACCGATCGTGCAAAGGCTTTCGAGCGTTACAGCCATTATTATTTGTCGACGAACGGACAGACTTATTGGTCCGACACGAATCAACTTAGCGCTTACCTGCCGAATTACGCGCGGAAAATCCGCGAACAAATCGGAGGAGAAGAATCGAGTCTCATCATCACCGAAATTTACGTTCCCCGTTCGGATCTTCCCAACTTTCTAGCACAGGCAGCAGAACTGTTGCGGTCGAATCGCACGATCGTCATCTACGGTACAGTCCGGCTGATTGAAAAAGACGATGAGAGTTTCCTGGCATGGGCCAGAAAACCTTATGCGTGCATCATCTTCAATCTGCTCACGCTTCATACACCGGCAGGCATCGAAGCGTCGGCACGCTCTTTTCGCGGCTTGATCGATTTGGCGATAGCCGGCGGCGGAAGTTATTACCTCACGTATCATAAGTTCGCCAAACCCGAGCAAGTCATGGCGTGCTATCCGCAGTTCAAACAATTTCTTGAGCTGAAACGCAAGTACGATCCGACTGAACGCTTTCAGAGTGATTGGTATCGCTACTATCGGAAGCTTTTCGCGAGCTGATGACCAGAGAAGCAGAAGCACGATCCCTTCATGCCGCCTTTCGCCATCATTGCTTTGGTTTTGATTCTCACGCGTGTCATCGCTGAACTCTGGCTGAACCGACTGAACCAATGTCATGTGCGCGCGCATGCGAACGAAGTGCCGATTGCGTTTCGCGGAGTCATTGACGAAGCGACGTATCGCCGGTCGATTGATTACACCCTGGCCAAGAGCCGTTTTGGAGAAATCGCTGGAATGTTCGACGCCGTGGCGCTCATCGCAATGGTTTTCAGCGGTGTGTTGCCGTGGGCGTTTGGAAGATTCACTGCAAGCTTCGGAACATCGACCTGGGCAATGGCTGCTTTCCTGTTCATCATCGGCATCGCGCTGAGCATCCTTGGATTGCCGTTCGCATGGTACGCGCAGTTCAAACTGGAAGAGCGATTCGGTTTTAACACGACCACGATGAAGACGTGGGTACTCGATCGTATGAAAGGATTTCTGATCGCTGCGCTGCTTGGCTATCCGTTGCTCGCGCTGATCTTAAAACTTATCGAGTGGACCGGCGCGAATTGGTGGCTCTGGGCGGCGGCGGTTGTTATGGCGTTTCAACTACTTCTGCTGCTCATCGCACCGGCGGTGATCATGCCGCTGTTCAACAAATTCACACCGTTGCCGGAAGGAACGTTGCGCGAGCGCCTCTTCGCGCTGGCGCAGCGCACCGATTTTCCCACGCGTAGTATCGAAGTGATGGACGGCAGCAAACGCTCGCGCCACTCCAACGCCTTCTTTACCGGGTTCGGACGTTTTCGAAAAATCGTCCTGTTCGACACACTCATCGCGCAGCTCACCGAGCCGGAACTGGAATCCGTGCTCGCGCATGAAATTGGCCATTACAAAAAGCGCCACGTAGTAAAGTTGCTCGGCGTTTCCATCGCTGGCGTTCTTGTGGCGTTCGCCGCGATCGCGTGGCTGGCGCGTCAGCAGTGGTTTTATCGCGCGTTTGGTTTCGAGCATCAGGCAGGCTTTGCCGCCGCGAATGTCGTCCCTGCGCTGCTGCTCTTTGGCCTGCTGGCGGGGGCGATAATTTTCTGGCTCGCGCCGTTCATTAACAGCTGGTCGCGCCGTTTCGAATACGAGGCCGATGCATTCGCGTGTGCGACAATGGGAGAGGCGCAGTCGATGGTTCATGCACTGCGCAAATTGAGCGAAAAAAATCTGAGCAATCTCACTCCGCACCCGCTCTACAGCAGCTTTTATTACTCGCATCCGACCCTGCTCGAACGGGAACGCGCACTGCAATAGATCGGCGCTTGACACAAGCGCCGCTACAACGTGCGCTGTCCTCACATGTCCAGAATCATTGTTGTTGGCGCGGGAATCAATGGGGTTTCCGCTGCGATCGAATTAAAAACGCGCGGTCACAATGTTGTGCTGGTCGATCCCGGACCACTGCCGCATCCGCTCGCGGCTTCCACCGATATCAGCAAGGCCGTACGCAGAGCCTACGGCGCAGATGAGGATTATACAGCGCTGGCGGAACGCTCGATCAAACTCTGGCGCAAATGGAATGAGGAATTCGGTGTGGAATTGTATCATGAAGTCGGCGTGATGTTCGTGCGTCAGCGGGAAATGAAGCCGGGCGATTTTGAACATGAAAGTTTCAAAATGTTGGAGCGCCGCGGACACAAGATCAAGCGCATGAACTCGCCGCAGCTATGGAAACGGTTTCCAGCTTGGAATCCGGAACTTTATCGAGACGG
>Ga0193735_1000659_pt1 | contig 10985 bp, 9 predicted proteins | sample U1m2metaG_FD_145080 | JGI IMG/M metagenome (GOLD analysis project Ga0193735, IMG submission 145080) | Soil microbial communities from a riparian zone of the East river system, Colorado, United States - U1m2 | ecosystem: Environmental > Terrestrial > Soil > Riparian zone | place: USA: East River... | reverse complement strand
GCGTGACGAGAATCGTATAACCGTCCGGCGCAGCGTCCTTGGCGGCCTGAATACCGACGGCGCCGCCACCACCCGCTTTGTTGACGATAATCACTTGCTGACCGAGAATGGCGGCCATCTTCGGCGCGACGATGCGCGCGACGATGTCGGTCACGGCTCCCGGCGGAAAAGGATTAATGATCTGAATCGTCTTGGTCGGATACTCTGCGGGTTCAGAGATCGCGATCACTGCAAAATTGCACGCGACAGCAAACAGCGCCGCTATGGCGGAACTGGCGCGTTTGAAAAACGGCTTTGGAACCTCATCAGAAAATTTCACAACCGCACCTCCGATGGTTGAATCGCTATCTCTGCTAACAGAATCGACTACGGAGTGTCAAACCAACCTGCATCTTGCTTGACACAACCGGCGATAATTTCTAGAAGGAGGAAGCGATGGATTAAAACGGCTCGCGCGCGTTACACGCGCGAGCAGACTTTTCGAGGTATGGTCGATATGGGCACCGTCACGGGAGCACAGCAGATTCTCGCAGGATTGAAAGAAGCCGGCATCGATCTCGTATCGAGCGTTCCCGACATCAATATGCTGCAGCTCATCAATCTGCTTTACGAAGACAAAGATATCGCTCATGTCCCCGTCGGCCGCGAAGAAGAAGGGATCGGCGTTTGCGCCGGCGCGCATCTCGGCGGCAAGAAGACGGCCATGTTGATGCAAAACGGTGGTTTGCTGAACAGTTGCAACGGTCTCACGACGACGGCGCTCCAGTTCGGCGTGCCGATCCTGCTCCTGATCTATTATGCCGGCGATATCGGCGACAATGCCTTTCACATGGTCGGGCTCGTCACCGAGCCGGTGCTGCAAGGATTGGGCATCAAATACGTCGTGATGCGCGATCCGGCGAAAGTGAAGCAAGACATCGGCGGCGCCGTCGTCCTGGCGAACAGCTCCAAACGACCGGTCGCTTTGCTCCTCACCCGCGCGGTCTTATAAGGTTCAATCATGAAACGCTTTGAATGTTTGCAGGCGATTGCGCCGCTGATCGATAAAGAATTGTTCGTCACCACCGCCGGCGGCGCTACAGCAGAGTGGAATGCGCTGCGGCCGAGCGATGGCAATATTCAAGTCAAAACCCTGGGCTTGTGCTCCTCCATCGGCCTCGGCCTTGCCATCGCGCTTCCCCAGCGGAAAGTTTTTGTCTTCGACGGCGATGGCGCCCTGTGGATGAATTTGGGCTCGCTCGCGACGATCGGCCTGCACCAGCCGAAAAATCTCATTCATATTTGCTGGGACAACCAGCAATACGAATCTTCCGGCGGCGAACCGACGGTTGCAACCGCAGGCAAGATCGATTTCGCCGGCGTCGCGCGCAGCGCCGGCATCCAAAGCTCCAGCGCCGCGGTGACCGTCGACGAGTTGAAGCGCGCGGTGAGTGATGCCCTGAGCCACGACGGGCCGCATTTCATCTGGGCGCGCATCGAAGCCGGCCGCGCCGAAGCACCGCCGCTGCGCTACGACGAGCTGGAAAATAAATATCGCTTCATCCGCTACATCGAAGACAGCGAGGGCATCAATATTCTGCGCGTGCCCATGCCCGCGAGCTATTTACAAAAATAGCGGAAGCTCACTCCGGTATTCATAATCCCAGTGTCTTCTCTTCCGCTTGCCTGCGCAGGCCGAGCGAAGCCGGCAATGGGCATGCATAGCAAAAACTGCGAATTCACATCGGTCAAGCCGGCGAGAGGATTGCCCATGATTAGAAAATTGAATATCCCGGTTGCTCTAGTCGCGCTTTTATCCGTTTGCTGGAACGCGCGTGCATCGGCGCAAGCTACCCAAGTCGCCATTGGTTACAGCGGCATCAGTGCCGATCAATTGGTGATTTGGGTCGCCAAGGATATCGGTATCTTCGCAAGAAATAATCTTGACGCGCAACTGATCTATTTTACCGGCGGAACGTTGTCCGTCACCGCCATGGTTTCAGGCGACACGCCGCTGATTCAAGCCTCAGGGCCTGGCATCGTCAGCGCGGGGCTCGCAGGGGCAGAGCCGGTCTACGTAGTCGGCGGTATCGTCAGTCTGGATTACTGGTTAATGACCCAGCCTGAAATCAAGACCGCCGAGCAACTCAGAGGCGGCACGGTCGCGGTCGCCCGCTTCGGCGGCGCCGCCGATTTTGTCGCGCGCTATGCGCTCGCCCGACTCGGACTTAATCCGGGAAAAGACGTAACGATCGTGCAAACTGGCAGCACACCGGAGCGGTTGGCCGCCATGGAAGCGCGGCGGGTTTCGGGCAGTACCCTGGTGCCGCCGGCGACCTTTATCGCGCAAAAAAAGGGCTTTCACTTGCTCGCCGACGTCGCGGCATTAGGCCTCGCCTACCAGCATCAAGGCGGGGTGACGACGCGAAAATATTTACGCGAGCATCCGGATGTGGTGCGAAATTTCGTCAAATCGTACATGGAGGCTGTGCACCGGTTGAAAACCGACCGCGCCACCGGCTTGAAAATCGCGGCAAAATATTTGCGTTTGGAAGATCCGGAACTCTTACGCAAGACTTATGAAAGCTCGGTCGATGAGAACAAGCTGCCGATGAAACAATACCCGACGGTGGAAGGGCTAAAGACGATCATCGACCAGCTTGCGCTCACCAACCCGAAGGCAAAGACGGCAAAACCGCAAGACTTCATCGATCCCCGTTTCGTCGAAGAGTTCGACAAGAGCGGCTACATTGACAGCCTTTATGGCAAGAAAAAATAACCGGGATCTTTCCGCTCAACATCGCGTGGGGAAACTGGAAACAGACACCGACCGAAGTTACCGCACGGATGCTAAAGATTTGCGTCTAGGCGGCATAAAATAGCGGAGGTGACGGAACCTTAGTCCTTCATTCGAATGCCGATTTTCGAAAGCCGATGCTTCCAGGCTTCACGGCGTTCAATTTTTTGCCAAACCTCGATTTCCTGTCTGGCAAGTTGGGTCTTCTTTTCCTTAAGCTCGACCATTAGATTATCGATCAATTTATCGCGCGCTTGCAGCAGCTGCTCTCTTTCGTTCAACAGAGTTTCCAAACCCCTCGCCCCGCCGTTGAGCCCCTCATCCGAGTCCTTCTCGGAAATCGGAATGATTGTCAGCGCTTTATCGGTCTTACTGCGTTCTTGCTGCAGCAAGCCTTCTAGAGTTATCTTCGCTGCCTCAGCGTCGTTGAGCCGCTCGGTCATGGCATTGAATTGCGCGCGCAATTCGCTGAGCGCAACCCCGCTGGATTCCAAGAGTTTGTGCTTCTCAACAACCTGGCGCTCGAGGGATTCCACCCGGTCTTTTAAATGTTCTTCCAACTCCCCGATCGACGTTTCCCTGGACTGCAGCAGCAAGGTCTTTTCGCGGAGTTCTTCTTGGCGTAGACGATCCGATCGTTCTCGCTCCGCGCCCATTTCACTGAGCTTTTGGCTGAGCTCGCTGACCTTCGCCATCAGCGCGTCGAGATCCGTATCACGCGCTGACAAAAGCTCCTGTTTTTGATGCAATTCATTTTCCAGCGACCGGACTTTGCCGTTCAATCGCTCTTCCAAGGCTGTGATGGCGGCGGCTTTGGCGTCCAGCGATTCGGTCTTTAGCTTCAAATCGCCCCGAAGCATACGCACTGCGGAGTCCTTTGACGTCCGGATCTCCGCCAGATTGTCGGACAGCGCGTTGACCTTCGCCATGAGTTCCTTGACTTCGTGATCGCGGGCCTGCAGCCGGTCTTGCTTTTCGACGAGATCACTTTCAAGCGTATTTATCCGCATACTAGAGCGCTCTTCGAGAGCGTGGATCGCGGCTTCTTTCTCGTCGAGCAGTTCCGTCTTCCGTCTGAGATCTTCGTGCAGCGCGCGTGCCGCGTGCTCTTTCGAGCTCGCGAGATCCGTGAACTGATGTTGGAACGCACTCAGCTCCGACTCCCGGTTGTGGAGCAGTTCCTCTTGCTTCCGAATCCGGCTTTCCAGCTCGCGAATCCGGCCACCCATATCTTCGGCAAGTTTCTTGGCGCTGGCGTCGTTCGATGCCGTTACCTCAGTTTGCTCCTTGACTGTCAGCTCGGACTTGAGCGCCGCTACGTCCTTGTCTCGGCTACCCACGAGTTCCTGTTTCTTTGCCAGTTGCTCTTCGAGAGTATCGATTTTGGCCTTGAAGCTTTGTTCAAGCTCCCGGGCCGCGGAATCACTTGCCTGAAGACCTTCCTTCTCCGCCCGAAGCTTTTGCTGGAGGAGGCTTGCTGCGCGCTCTTTAGCCGAACCCACCTTCGAGAGTTGCTCGGCAAGCGACGCGACCTGGGTTTTCAGCGATTTGATTTCTTCGTTGTGGCTCTTGAGAAACTCGTCCTTCTCGCCTAGCTGGCTTTTCAGAGTCTGAACCTCTATGCCATGGCGCTGTTCTCTCTCGCGGCCGTCGATCTCTCGCGACTTCTGTTGCGCTTTTTCTTTCTTAAGCTCTTCACGCAACGACCTCTCGGATTCCTCCTTCGCCGCGCCAACCTCGCCCAACCGCTGCGAAACGGTATAAAGTTCCTCTTTGAGCGACTGCATCTCCGCGTCACGGCGCTTGATGAATTCCTCCCGCTCGCCGAGCTGGGCTGTCAAGAGACTCGTTTCCTTGGCGTGGCGTTCCTCGAAATCTCGGTAGGCAACCCTCTCCTCTTCTCGTTGTTGTTTCTCCTTCTTGAGCTCTTCCTGCAGGCCCTCTTCCGCTCTAACTTTCGCGGCGGCCATCTCGCTGAGTCTCAATGAAATCGCCCTGGCCTCGGACTTGAGCGATTGTATTTCACCATCGCGTACCTGCAACAGCAGATCCTTTTCGCCGGCTTCCGTCCGCAACGCGTGAATGTTTGCGCTCAGCCGTTGTTCTAAATCTTTGATGAGATGGTCTTTTGCCAGGCGATCCTGCTCTGATTTTTCAAGTTCCTCGTGGAGCCGGCCTTCCATTTGCTCCTTGGTGGATTCGAGTTCGCCCAGCTGGCGCCGGAAGCCGTTGAGCTCTGTGTCGCGGGTTCTTAGAAATTTGTCCTTCTCGCTCAGCTGGCTCTCCAGAGTTCGAATTTTGTCAGCTAAACGCTTCTGCTCCGAGCGCATCGACAGATCGTTGGCTTCGAGAACTTCCTTTGTCTTCCTCAACTCTTCATGTAGCAATTCTCCGGCGCGCTTCTTGGCGCTTTCCGAATCATGAAGGCGTTCGTTGAGATCGGAGATTTCCACCCGGAGGCCCTCGAGCTCGCCATCGCGGTCTCTTAATAGTCCGTCTTTTTCGCGTAACTGACTCTCCCACAGGCGAGCCTTCGCGTTTGACCGCTGCTCAAGTTCTTTGATCGCGGCATCCTTTGCCTGGAGGGTCTCGGTTTTCTTCTTGAGCTCTTCGCGAAGCAGTCGATCGGCCGGTGTTCTGGCGAGCGCGGGATCGGTATCGGCAAGCGCATTGGACTTTAGAGTCACCAATTCGACATCGCGCGCTTTGAGTTGTCGCTCCTTTTCGCTTAGCTCGCCGAGCAGCACTTCGATTTTCTCGATGCTGCCCTCAAGATCCCGCGTCACTGAGTCTTTGGCTTGCTGTTCGTGCTTGCCTTTCCAAACGACCTCTTGGAGCACGTTTTCGGTTTCACGCTTTTCCGATATCAGGGCCAACAGCCGTGTTCTAAGCGCTTGAATTTCGCCGTCGCGGGTCATCTTCAAGAAAACAACGAACATGACGACGGCAAAGATCGTCAGACCACCGTAAAAAAGAGTGCCGGCTGGTAATTCCTCGGACAGGTATTTTAGTGGAGAAGAAAAACCGTATTTGAGATTATTGGCGAAAAGCCAACGAAAGTAGTTGGCCTCGAGCTCGTTATCTCTAAATGCGAGATAGATTAAAACGCCCAAGATCAGAGTGGCGGCGAGGAGCGCAACAACAACTTTTTCACGCGTTCGCATATTATGAGGTCATGACTCAATCGGGCTGCACCGGCCAAGATCAGGCATTTTACCTCTCCTGGCGGCATTTGCCAAAGAAATTCCCGGGAAACTTTATACTCGACTTTACGCCGAGTTGACAGGATTTACCAAGGAGCGGCAAAGGGCCGGCAGGACACCCCCAAATGCGGGAGTCCGACGAACTGGTCAAAGCAAGCGCCGCTCGTTACGCTGACGAAAAGATTAATTTGAGTGTGGGCATTGCACTTATCGACGACGACCGTGAGCATCAGCAGCGGCACTCGCTTCGACCGGATTTCACGATCGATAATCGCGCCGCTCTACCCACGAAACCGATTCGCGGCGCCCGTGCAACATGCTCTTTCTTCTTGCTAAGGCGGCCGTGGTTGGGTAGGAACATAAGAATGTCTTCGGGCCGCTTTGGAGAGACCATGAAACGTTATTCGGTCATCTTTTCTGTATTGCCGGTGATTTACCTGTCCAGTGCCATGCTCGGTTCAAACACCGCCGCTCAAACAGCGAAGCAAATTCCAGCAAATAGCATCACCCTCGGGATCGTTTCCGCATCGCACCAGCGCGAGATCGAGGAACATTTCCGCGATTTTGTCTCTTACGTGGCGCGCAAATATTTCTCCGCTTCAGACGCTGCTGGGAAAGTCATGATCGTCTCGACATTACCCGAGCTGGCCAAGCTTCTCGAGCAGAGAAAGATCGATTTTTATTTCGAGAGTCCCTACCCGACTTACATTGTCAATCAGGTTCACGGAGCCGGCACGCTCTTACTGCGGCGCTGGAAGAGCGGCATGGCGGAATACCGGAGCTTGATCGCCACCGGCAAAGACAGCGGCATCAACCGCCTTGATCAACTGCGCGGCAAGATTATCGGCTTCAAAGACCCCGAGTCCACTTCCGGCTACTTTCTGCCGAAGTTGTTTCTGCAGAGAAACGGTTTCAAGCTCGCGCAAGCATCCGCACCCGGGGCCCAGGTTGGCGCGGCGGAAATCGGCTACGTTTTTGCCAACGGTCTGGATCGGCTGTACGAAATGATTTTCGCGAAACAGGTAGCCGCCGTCACGATCAGCGACGACGATTTCGCCACGCTCGATGATAAAAAGAAATCGCAACTCAATATACTCGCCCAGACAGAATTGCTGCCGCGCCATCTGGTCTCGGTCCGCAAGGATCTGGTAGCGCAGGAAGCCGAACGTCTCGCCCAGCTGTTACAGGCGATGCACGAGGATGGTGACGGCCGAAGAATTCTCCAGAACGCCGACAACACGACTAAATTCGATCCCCTGCCGGGGGGTGAAGAGGCCATGCGCCGAAGGCTATTAGAAACCTTCTACGCTCCGGCGAGATAATGCGAAACGGCTGCCGCGAGTGGACACGTTGAGGTAGCCCGAACAACGCCGCAGTGACATCACATCAATCACTATTGCTTCGCTTTCAATTGTTGATCGTTATCCTGGAGAAACTTTTTGATTTCATCGCTATAATCGAGCAGCCTCGTCCACTGCTCTTTGTAGAGGGTAACGGGGAATCTTCCCAATCCATAGACCGAGAGACCGCCTTTTTCGCTGATCTTCAAACGCAGCTGGCCGGGCTTGCGCTCGATTTGCTCTTTCAGCGCTTTGTTTTCCGCTTCCAGGCGAGCCAGTTTTTGTTCCGCTGTTTCTTCCGCCATATCGCCTCCGAGGGTTGGGTCAGTTTGTGGTTTTCTATTTGTTGGCTTGAATATCACCATGCAGAAATGAGCAGTTAGTGTATTTTATTTTAGACTAGAAAAACAGCTCAATTTCAGCCCACTGCGAAAGGACGATCCGGTTTTCAAGCATCGGCGCGGATCAACCCCCGTCGGCTTGATCCGCGCGCAATAGTCGGATTATAAAGGGGTAGCAGCTTCAGACATCAGAGGAAGAATTAAAACTTAACGCGCCTGGAGGTATCGGGAAATGTCAGCCAAGCTCAGCAGCCGAATAATTGACGGCGTCGGCCAACGCAGCCATCATCGCGCACATGGAGTCTCCCTATCGGGACATCGCCGCGCGCAAAGGCGTGGTCTTCCCGCCATTGGATCACCTTCATAGCGGAAGGGCGGTCGAGACGCCGCCGCAGCGCGACCAACGCGCGCCCGTAGGTCCCCAGGGTTGGCTCGAATTTCTCGACGACGTCGGCATTGACTGGACCGTCATGTATCCGACACTCGCGCTCTCCTACGGCAAGATCGTGAGCCGCGATTATGCCGTGGCGGTCTGCAAGGCCTACAATGACTGGATGACCGACACTTACATAAAATTCAATTCACGCTTCAAAGGCATGGCGATTATTCCGATGCAGGACCCTGAAGAAGCCGCCAAGGAACTGCGCCGCGCGGTCACCGAACTGGGAATGCTTGGAGCGATGATGCCGTCCAATGGGCTCGCTCAGCTTTTGGGTGCAAAACAATTCTGGCCGATTTACGAAGAGGCCAACAAGCTCGGTTGCTGCCTCGCCGTGCACGGGGGCGCCCACGACCGCTTCGGCATGGACCATATGAACATGTACGTGCCGGTGCACGCTCTCGGACATCCGTGGGGTTTGACGATTAACTGCGCCGATATTCTCTACAATGGCATCTTCGAGCGCTTTCCTCGCGTACGCATCGCCTTCCTCGAGGGCGGCATTGCGTGGCTGTTGCTGCTGCTCGAACGACTGCATGCATCGCATGAGACACACTTCCAGTACATCCCTGAAGGTGAGTTCGGCGTGCGCGAAGAACAGGATCCGACAAAACAGATTCAGAATCTGATTAAGGAGGGTCGCGTTTATCTTGGCATCGAGACCGAAGAATTGACCTTGCCGTTCGCCATCAAAACCGTCGGCAACAAGCCGTTCCTTTATTCGTCCGATTTTCCCCACGAGGTGACCAACGAGAGCTGTAAGCATGATCTCGGTGAGCTGATGGAAAGCAATGAGATCACCGACGATGACAAGGCAGCGATGCTGTGGCGCAACGCGGAGACGTTTTACAAGTTGCCACTGTAATTGGTGGAACCATTGGAACCGTTCCAGTCGTTCCATAAGTTTCAATCGTTCCAACCGTTCGATCAAGAAAACAACAAACCTTCCCAAAAGGACGTACCATGAATACGTGTCGCGCCGCCGTCATCACCGAACACAATAAACCGCTCACCATTCAACAAGTCCCAATTCCGAATCTCGATCCAGGTTCGTTGTTGGTGAAGATTACGGCATCGACCCTGTGCGGCACCGACGTGCACCGCTGGCATGGGCCGCTGAGCGACGGTGACTCCTTACCGATCGTGACCGGTCATGAGCCCTGCGGGTTTGTCGAAGATATCGCGGGCGAGCGCACCGATATTCTTGGTAATCCAGTCAAGCGCGGCGACCGCATCGTCTGGAGTTACGTCGCCTGCGGCTCTTGCTACTACTGCGCCGTGGCTTTACAGCCGTGCATTTGTCCCGGACGCGCGTCCTGGGGGCATAATCGTAGCGATCAACATCCCTATCTCCTCGGCAGTTGTTCCGAGTTCATGTACGTCCCCAAGGAGTGTTTGATTATCAGGGTCCCCGACGAGGTGACCTCTGCTTCGGCGGCAGCTTCGGCGTGCGCGTACCGTACGGTGATGCACGGCTTTGACCGATTGGGGGCAATCAAGAGCCACGAGACGGTGGTGATTCAAGGCAGCGGCCCACTTGGCAATTTCGCCACCGCCGTCGCGCGCGATCACGGCGCCAAGAAAGTTCTCGTGATTGGCGCGCCGGCCAACCGACTGGAAGTCACGAAACGGATGGGCGCCGAGGCGGTGCTAAATCTCGAAGAAGTCACCGAGGAAAAGCAGCGGCGCCAGTGGGTGCGCGACCACACCGAGGGTCGAGGCGCCGACATCGTAATTCAAGTGGCCAATAACATGGCCGTGCCCGAAGGGCTTACCATGCTGCGTGGCGGCGGTCGCTATTTGAATATCGGCGCCGGCGGCAAAGCGAACATCGCCGTAGAACGGATACCGCAAGAGATGCTGTTTATCACAGTGCGATCTGCCGAGCCGCGCCACTGGCTCCAGGCCATCGACTTCCTGGCATCGCGCCGGAAAACGTTCCCGTTCGAAGAAATGATCAGCAAAAGTTACACCTTGGATCAGATCAACGAGGCGATGGCAGCGATGGCAAGCTACTCGGTGGTGAAAGCCGTCATCAATCTAAGCTAGGGTTAACGAATTTCAATTAGACCGGATAAACGGAGGTTGTCGATGAATTACCAACTCGAGCACGTCGCCATTTACACAAAAGACATCGCGGAATCGATCAAATACTACGAAAAATTCTTTGGCGGCCATGCTACACCGATCCGCAAGGGCAGCGCCGGCTACGGCTTCTGTTTTGTGAGAATCGCCGGCTCCCCGTCGATCCAATTGATGGAATCGGCTGGCGCAGTCGGCGTCCATCACTACGGCTACGTCACCGACGAGATCGATCAGGTCGCCAGCGACTTTAAGCAGAAAGGCGCCGAGATCCTGCGCGAGAATCGCGACGACACGGGCAAGCTCACCACCATTTTCGTCAAAGATCCAAACGGCCTGGAATTGGAAATCCGTTCACCGCGCTAGCGCTTCTCTTCGTCTAGTCACCGCACGCGATTGCGACGGCAGCCGACCCCACAGGCTCCCAGGCTTCCGTGAGTCGCATCTTCTCGTCTAGGACTGGTGCAAGGTGCGTCTGCCCAAATCCACGCCAGTGCTGCTTAAGAATTATACAATCGAAAGTGGCGCATCCGCGTTAACTCCTGCGGTTCATAGCAATCATGAGCAATTATCGTTTCTAAAGTCGCGACAAAGGACGCGTATCACTGGCACGCGGAGTGCTTTATCGGGCGGAGCTTTGGCCGACGGTTTGTGACTGCGCCTTTTTAGTCGGTCGGCGACCGTTCGCAGTGATCGACCGCGAGCAAATGCAATCGAGAAAAACACCCAACCCGGGATGCCAAAGTATCGACCTCTCGCCGATCCACGCGTCGCTTAAAGAAATTCACGCCAGATATCGAGACG
>Ga0193735_1000658_pt1 | contig 11004 bp, 11 predicted proteins | sample U1m2metaG_FD_145080 | JGI IMG/M metagenome (GOLD analysis project Ga0193735, IMG submission 145080) | Soil microbial communities from a riparian zone of the East river system, Colorado, United States - U1m2 | ecosystem: Environmental > Terrestrial > Soil > Riparian zone | place: USA: East River... | reverse complement strand
CGACGTAAATTTCCGTCAGCGTTCCTTCCTCCGGCGACTCCCATTCCATTGTCGCCTTGTCGGATTCAATTTCGGCGATGACGTCGCCGGCTGAAACTTTGTCCCCCTTTTTCTTTTTCCACGCGACGAGCGTCCCTTCGGTCATCGTGTCGCTCAGTTTGGGCATCTGGATTTCAGGCATGGCAGTAATCGATGAACGGTTAAAACGTTGAAGAGTTGAAGCGAATCATCGCCTTATCGGTTCAACGCTTCATCGCCTTGACGTTCTATCACGCATAACAAACTTTCTTCACAGCCGCGATCAGCTTTTCGGCATTCGGCAGCACAGCATGCTCGAGTTGTTGATTGTACGGCATCGGCACGTCCTCTTGGGAAACGCGTACAATCGGGGCATCGAGCTCATCGAAGATATTTTTCTGGATGCGATAACAAACTTCCGCGCCCACTCCACAAAACGGTCGGTCCTGCTCCACAATCACCACCCGATGCGTTTTCGCGGCTGAATCATAAATCGCGCGTTCATCGAGCGGTTTGATCGAACGCAAATCGAGCACTTCGGCGCTGATGTCTTCATCCTCGAGTTGCTCCGCCGCTGCCAGGGCAAGCGGCACCGTTTGCGCGTAACAGACAATCGTCACGTCTGCGCCTTCGCGTTTCACTTCTGCTTGGCCGAGCGGAATGAGCAATTCGGTCTCCGCCGGCTCAATCAGGCCTTTGGAGCTGTAGAGCAATTCGGATTCAAGGACGAGCACGGGATTGTTGTCACGAACGGCAGTTTTCAAAAGGCCTTTGGCGTCGCGCGGCGTAGCCGGCGTACAAACTTTCAATCCCGGAACATTGGCATACAAACATTCGGTCGCGTGCGAATGCGTGGCTCCGAGCTGATGCGCCGGGCCGTTTGGTCCGCGGAAGGTGATCGGTATGTTGAACTGACCGCCGCTCATCGTCAGCATATTGGGCGCGTTGTTCACCACCTGATCGAACGCGACAAGCGAGAAGCTAAAGGTCATGAACTCGATGATCGGGCGCAGTCCTACCATCGCGGCACCGACTCCGAGCCCGGCAAATCCATTCTCGGAGATGGGCGTGTCGATAATTCGTTTTGGACCGAAGCGTTCGAGCAACCCCTGTGAGACTTTGTAGGCACCATTGTACTCCGCCACTTCTTCGCCCATGAGGAAAACATTCGGATCGCGTTCCAATTCTTCCGCCAGCGCTTCGTTCAACGCCTGCCGATAAGTGATCTCGCGCATTTCCATTGTCATAACCGATTGCGGTGAGCAGGCAGGGGCGGTTCACCCGAACCACCCGCCTCAGGCACGGCCACAATCCGCGCCAGCGGGCGATTGAGGTTAATCGCCCCGGCCTGAAGATGCGTAGATCTGTTCATGGGACGTAGGTGTAATCGTAAAGTTTTTCCAGTGGCGGCTCCGAGCTTTGCTCGGCGAATTTCACCGCAGCGAGGGCGGTGTCCTTCGCCTTTTTGTCCAGCTCGTCAAATTTTTCATTGGTCAGTTTTCCTTCGCGCGTGAGTTGGGCGCGCAATCGCGTGATTGGATCGTCCAGTCGATATTTCTCCAACTGTTCCTTGGTCCGATAACTCGCGGGGTCGGACATGGAATGGCCGCGATAGCGATACGTTCGCACTTCGACAAAGGCGGCATGCGGATCTTTGCGAATGGATGTCACCACTTCGCTCAGGGTATCGCGGACGTGTCGAAAATTCATTCCATCGACCACGCAACCGGGAATGTCATAACCCTCGGCGCGATCGACAATTTGTTTGAGGGAGGTGGAACGCTCCACCGAGGTTCCCATGGCAAAGAGATTGTTTTCGCAGATGAAAATCACCGGCAGTTTGAACAGCGCAGCGAGATTGAGCGCCTCGTGAAATGCTCCCTGATTGATGGCGCCGTCGCCGAAGAAGCAAAGCGTCACGCGGTCTTCGTTTCGATATTTGCAAGCGAAAGCGAGACCGCACGCCAGCGGAACATGCGCTCCTACAATGGCGTGCCCACCATACATGTGATGTTCCTTGTCGAAAAAATGCATCGAACCGCCGAGCCCGCGCGAGCAGCCGGTATCTTTGCCGAAAAGTTCTGCCATACAGGCATTGGCACTGGTGCCGCGCGCCAGCGCATGGGCATGATCACGATACGCAGTAATAATATAATCATCGAACCGAATAGCCGCGAGCGCCCCGGTCACGACCGCTTCCTGACCGATATAAAGGTGACAGGAAGCCGCCGATTTTCTGTGCTTGATATTGCTGGCTGGCGCGCTCCTCGAAACGCCGGATGAGCAACATCAACCAGAGCATCTCGACCTCGTCGCGCTGCTCCGCTGACGGCATGAAAATCAGGCGGCGCGGGCGACCGCGACTTCTGCGCTAGTACGTGGCGATTGAGCGCGCATTAACAAAACGAAGATGGCGGTAAAAATGAGGTCGCTCAGAAGGGAGTTACGGAAAAACATCCAGCTCGGCGTAGTGCCGTACTGTGGCAAGCCAACCGTGAGTGCCTGGATTAAGCCGGCAAAATTCTTCACGTATCCCGGATCGGTGAGCCAGGAAAAGACGTTGGTAATGCCATAAAAAACCACGGAGCCCGCAACCGACGCCGGCAGCAATGTTTTCCATGAGGCGTTTTTCCGCAGCGCAAAACCGATGAGACCGATCAGAGCCAGGGCCAGGTAGCGGCAGAGAATTTGCGGATCGAACAGCGTTGCGTGGTAGGTAGCGTTTAAAATTAAATCGGAAACGAAGAGCATGCTCAGGGGTAAGGCGAATTTGTAACGCCGCGGCAAATAAGCCCCACAACAAAGGGTGATGGCGGCGAGCGGCGCAAAATTCGAAAGCCAGGTGGCCGCGCCGGAATGAATGAGGAGACCTGTCGTGGCGCGTAAAGCCACGACACAGAAAAGGAACAACAATGCCGGAATCATTGGACAGCAAGTTTATCTGTCCTGAGCCAGATGCAATGCCAAAGGAGCGGCCTTGCTTTTACTTAGCAGCGGTCGCGCGGACGCGCGCCAGCCGGGCCTTGCGACGAACTGCGGCGTTGCGATGAATAATTCCGCGCTTGGCCGCTTTGTCGATGGCAGAGACGAGCGCGCCGATGTCGCTCGATTGCGCGTTCGCATTTCCGGCCCGCTTACTCAGAGTGCGAATACGACTCAAAACCTGACGATTGCGCAGAGCGCGGCGTTGGATCTGGCGTGCACGTTTGGCAGCGGATTTGGTATTAGCCATGAAAAAAAAGCGGGCGGGAGCGTCATTGATGCTCCTGGCTTTGTCAACCGCGATGCGGAGCAAAGGAGTGCTCAAATAACGGTGGTCCTACTTTCTTTCGCACCAAAAGGGGCTCGCTTGCGTTTCGGCGGACCACCTCGAGTCCCATCTCCTCATCAGTTCAGGACAAGTTGTACGCGCGAGCTCCGAATTAAAGGTCTCGCTTTCATCACGTGTCCTCCCGAGTCGCGCAGACGACGAGGGATCTCACGAACACAGGAATTGGAATCGGATCTGGATTGTGTGATCAACGACCATGGGTGAGGTCCCTCGCTTGCGCTAGGGATGACAAATATTTGGGTGCAGTCCGCGATTGCCACAGCTGGAATTCGGCCCGCACCGTTTTGACGCTAAATCCAAATCGGACGTTACCAATCTGGCGATGAGACCACTCTCTTGGCGCTGACACAAACTCGGGCGAGCGGCAGACTTCTCAACAATCTGCTAAGCCCGAGCGTTTCGCAGTGAGGCCGTGGCGCCAGACTTCTTTGCCTCTCCCGCCGAGGTCTTAGGCGTGAGCGGCGTAATAGTCGCTTTCTCCGCGCCCGGCTTTGAGGAATCGGCAGTGAAAACCGCGTGCGTCGGAACCGGAGCAGATGAAGGCGCAGAAACGAGCGTGCTTCTGGCCGCGCGACTCAATTTCGGCAGATGATCGGAAGTAATTTGCACAACCGCACCGACAGGCAACTGCGCGTAGAGCTCGGTGACATCCGATGATTTCATCCGAATACAACCGTAGCTGGCAGGCCGTCCAATGTTCTTTTCCTGGGGAGTTCCATGAATGTAAATCCCCCGGTTGTAGGCGTGCGCGTTCGCCACTTCTAATCCACGCAGCCAGATGATCCGAGTAACAATTGGATCCCGGCCCGGCGCGTTGGGCTGCAAAATTTCCCCGGTGAACCGGCGGTTGTGGAAAACCGCGCCGACCGGAGCGTGGTCGCCAATTTTTTGAGCAACCTGGAGCATGCCTAGAGGGGTGGCCATTGAACCCCAATTATCGCCAAGTCCGAATTTGGAGGTCGACACAGGGTAAACCGCGGTCCGGGCGCCGTCGTCGACCAGCATCAATTTTTGATCCGGGATGCTAACAATGATGGTCGGCTGGAGTAATTGTGCCCGCAGGGCGTTTGGACCTGGGGCGAGAACGGCAATTGCGAGAAACCAACGAAATCGGGACATGGGCTATGGGACGTTTAGGATTGCAGGATGGGCGGGGTCAGGCCGGAAGCGCGTCAGGCGCCCGGTTGTTGTTCAAGTTGAATTTCGGTAACCATTGAATAACGGAGCAAAAAGAGACGTAAAGAAACCCAAATTGAAACATAAGCAAGAACGGGACCGAAAAGAACTGGCCGTGCTCGATCGCATACCAAACGAAGTAGCTGAAATAAACAGCGAAAAACATCTCTACCACAGGCAATACCGATTTCAGAGGCATATAGCGGCAATTGCGCCATGGCTGAGACTTGCGTTCGATGCCGTATTTCGGAGTCCGGGCAAAGTCCGATTTATGATTGAACACCGCCTCGAGGACGGCCCGGGCGTTATTTAGGGACAGCCCCACACCCAACGCAAGCAGGCAGGGCAAGAGCATGATTTCCTTCATCCAGGTCCGCGGATGCAATTCGCGCTGGGCGCAAATGTAAAAGACGGCGACCGAGACGGAAGCGGTCAGGAAAATAGGGACATCAATTAGGAGGGTGCGCACCCAGCCAGATTGCGGGCCGCCGGTCGAGGGATGGAGCAGGACCACCAGGCAGGCGAGAAGAAGGTATGCAAAATTGGAAACGAGATGGCCCGTCGCCTCCACCTTGATCGGCATCGGCAGCTCGCTTCGCCAAATCGCCGGCAGCAGCTTTTTGCAGGTCTGAATGGAACCTTTCGTCCAGCGGTGTTGTTGTGACTTGAAGCCATTCATGTCAACCGGAAGCTCTGCCGGGGTAACAACGTTAGGCAGGAAAACGAATTTCCATCCTGCTAATTGCGCTCGGTAACTGAGGTCGAGATCTTCGGTGAGGGTGTCGTGCTGCCAGCCGCCAGCCTGTTCAATGCACGACTTCCGCCAGAGTCCGGCTGTCCCGTTAAAGTTAAAGAAGCGGCCACTGCGGGAGCGCGCCGTTTGTTCGAGTACGAGATGGCCATCGAGAAACATCGCCTGGACCCGCGTAAGCAGAGAGTAGCCGCGATTCAAATGGCCCCACCGCGTTTGGATCATTCCCACACTCGGGTCGGTGAAGAAATCGACTGTCTCGCGGAGCAAATGCGGCGGTGGAACAAAATCGGCGTCGAGGATACAAACGAATTCTCCCCGCGCGGTCGCGAGCCCTCGCTCGAGGGCGCCAGCTTTGAATCCGGTGCGTTCCGTCCGGTGAATCAGCTCCACATCGAAACCGCGCTCGCGCAGTTCCGCCGCACAATCCGCCGTGATCTCGCGCGTGTTATCGGTCGAATCATCCAGCACCTGGATTTGCAACCGATCACGCGGATAATCCAGTTGGCTGACCGAACGTAGCAAACGCTCGGCCACATATATTTCGTTAAAAATGGGCAGTTGCACGGTCACGACCGGCAATTGCTCGAATCGGGCCGCCGGTACCGGCTCGCGTTTCCGATTCTTCAAAAAGAGGTAGATGATAAAATAGCGGTGCACCCCGTAGGCCGAAAGACCGACGAGCACGCTGAGATAACAAATTGTCCAGATAAATGAAACCATGCCTCCTTCGGTCCTTCGGGTTAGGAATCCAGACTACCTTGCCGATTACTGCTGCAAGCGCGACATGATGCCGCTTCTGGGGGTGTCGTCAAATCAAAAAAGGCGATTCCGGTCGCGTCGACCGGCTTGAAGTTGAAAGCACACAACCATTTATCGTGCCCCGAGGCCGAAATAGCTTGTTTCTTTGCCACTGTACGAATGCCCACCCTGGACTTCCCTTTTCGGAGAGAGCGCGATTTTGTGGTAAAGTAGCAGCTCACAGGAATGGCAATCGGAGCTCTCACGACGGGGAAAAAGGGGCGGAAACTCGAACGCTTCGACATTGTTTTGACGGTGCTGCTCGCCGGGTGGGTGCCATCGATCCTGATGTTGCTGATTTCTTACACCACACTCAAGAACACACTGGAATCAAAAATTTTGCGGGACCGTCAAACCTTTGTTCAGCTGGTTGCTCATTTGGTCGATGACGATCTCGCCAGCACCGCCAGCATCATTTCCTATTATCAGACGCTGCCCGATATGGAGCGGCTTTTTGCTGCGCCGAACGCCCAGGACACCGCCCAACAATGGATCGCCGCGAAATTTTTCTCCTACCCGCGCATCGACGGAATGTTTATCGCGTCCGCCGACGGCAAACTCTTGGGCTCACTTCCGGCCGCGCCCGGTCTGGTAGGTCAGCCGTTTCATCCGGAGGTTTGGAAAGATGGAGCGGATGGAGGAATAAACGCCTACGTCTCGCCCGTTCATCATCGGGCGGTTGATGATCGCACGGTTACTGACGTCGTCGGCGCCATTCGGACGCGTGACGGAAAAACCATCGGTTACATCGGCGCCTCAATTCTGATCGAACGGATCGGTCGGCGGCTTTCCTCGATTTCATTCGCTGACAAGGCGCATTGCCAAATTGTCGATCAAACCGGGTTCCGGCTTTTTACGCAGGACTTCAAAGCGGAGACGGAACCGACAAATCGCGCGGAAGCGCAATTAATCTCTGACATTCGAAAGGAAAAAAGGGGGCATCTCAGCCAAGGCGGAAGCATTTACTCGTTCGATCCGCTGGAATCCGCCCAATGGCTCGCGATTATCCACCAACCCGAGGAGATTGCGTATGCTCCGGTTCACGATCTATTGCGCAAAATCACCGTGCCGGCTGGCTGGCTGATCGCCGGTACCCTGGTCGCTGCCATTCTGGCCGGTAGATTTTACCGGCGCCAGGCCGAAGCGACGCGCCGGATTGAGCGCGAAGTCAGTTTCAACGAAAAAATTCTAGCTAACATGCCGATTGGCATCGCCCTAGTCGACCCGGAAACGCATCGCTTTCTTCATGTCAACGACGCCTTCGCCCAGATGGCGTTGCAGATCGGCCAGCTTCCGTCGGGGACCGACATCGAAGTCGCGACCTACGATCAGGTCAAAATCGTGTCTCCATCGATCATCGACCACGTCCTCACGACCGGCACACCCTATCAACTCGTCGAAGAACCGTTCCGTGATCGCACCGGAGCGACCCGCTTTTGCAATGTTAATCTTCTGCGCCTGATCGATTCACGTCAGAACATTCAGGGCGTGCTGTATCTGGTGGAAGAGAAGACGCGCGACATGACCCTGCGTAACGAGCTGTTAAGTGCCAACGCTGCCAAAGATCAATTTCTCGCCCTCCTTTCGCACGAATTGCGCAATCCCCTTTCTCCGGTGATCGCCATGGTCGCGGCCTTGGAAACTCACGTCGCCGATTCAGACGAGGTCCGCCAGGCCCTCGATGTCATCCGGCGAAACGTAGAGCTGGAAGCACGCTTGATCGATGATCTGCTCGATATCACCCGCATCGCCAAAGGAAAACTCAAGCTCAGCCTCGAACCGGTAAGTGTTCACAGTGTGCTACAACGGGCGTTAGAAATTTGCCGCGAGGAAATTTCGCATAAATCTCTCGAAGTCGAGCTAACTCTGAACGCCCGCGACCATTTCGTGCAGGGGGATCCGGCCCGATTGCAACAGGTCTTCTGGAATCTAATTAAGAACAGCGTCAAGTTCACGGAGGAGGGCGAACGGATCTCTCTCGCCACCTCAAACCCGCAGCCCGGACAAATCGGAATCGAAGTCAGTGACACTGGCCTCGGGATCGAAGCGGACAAGCTCCCAAGGATTTTCAACGCCTTTGAGCAGGGGCAAAGTTCCATCACACGAAAGTTTGGGGGTCTCGGGCTTGGTCTTGCCATCTCGAAAGCCATGGTTCTGGCACACGGCGGAACTATAACCGCCTCCAGCCCCGGACTGAAACAAGGCGCAAAGTTTACCGTCCGTCTCAGCACAATCGCAGAGCCGGCGATGCTCGACGGCGAGTCGCCAAGGAATGGCGCCCAACCAATATCGGCGCCCAGTTCCGCCCGGCCCCCGCGCTTGCTCGTCGTCGACGATCACGAGGACACCTGCACAGGTCTGAAAATGATCCTTGAGCGTCGCGGCTATGACATTACCGTCGCCTACACCGCCGATCAGGCAGTCGAGAAAGCGCAACGAGAGAAGTTCGATCTTCTTATTAGTGACATTGGACTCCCGGATCGCAGTGGTTATGAACTAATGCAGGAAATGCGCGGCCGAGGGGTCCCTGGAATCGCCCTGAGCGGATTCGGAATGGAGAGTGATGTGAACCGCGCGCGTGCCGCGGGCTTTTCCGAACACTTAACCAAGCCGATCAATTTCGAACGACTCGAAGAAGTAATTCAGCAATTGCTGAGCAGTAACGCTCAAGAGCGGTAACATAGGGCTGTGCCCTGTGCGACCAGCGGATATGTTGTCCGCTGTCGGGATTTCAGCGGCTTGCAAACGCCCTGGGCACACAGACCGAAAAGTCTATGTTCCAAAGCGGCCGGTATTTAAACGGTCTTCCGAACCATCAAGGAGACGGAGTGTTCGCCGCGGCTTTCCTCTCCGAGGCATCCTTCAATTCCCGCGACAACTTTTCTACCCGCTGACGCATGATTTTCCCCGGTTTGAATTTCACCGTCGCACGCGCCGGAATAACGAAGCTGCTGCCTGGCTCATTCGGATTTCGGCCCACACGTGGTTTGGTCAAACGCGGTTGGAAGACCCCGAAATTTCGCAACTCGACCGCCACATTATTAGCGAGGCTGTCGGTAATGTGATCCAAGGTGCGTTGAACAACATCGAAAACCTGGTGTTGAACCATGCCAGTCTGGTTGCTGATCGCCACCACAATGTCCCTTTTAGTTAGCTTGGCCATACGCTATTATATCACAAATAAATCGCGCTCGCGCTTGAATTTGCGTGGGTAAAGCCAAAAAAAATTGATGCATTTATGGTTCGTCTGGACAAGCAACGCAGTGGACTCGTTCGGAAAATTTTACGCCCTTATCAGACGCGCTCGCGTGGCGAGGGCCTTTTTTTCGAATCCAGCGCTTGGCATAAGCGGCGCTAAAAATTTCCAGCGTCCCCCCCTGATTTGCCTCGATAAATTTAGGCAACCGCAGGCCGCCCCAACAAGCGGCTCTTGAACGCCTTAAAAGGCGTTACTTCGGCAAAAGCTTTCCTGCGCGATTTCAGTTGTCCTTGCGCCACTCCCAGCTTGGTGAAAACGCTGTTCCAGTCGCTTTCGAGACGGCGTGCGTCGTCGTTCGAAAGTTCGCGCACCGCCCGCAGAGAAGAACCGCGGTTTAGCACATTCATGGCGCGGCCCGACAGCTCGCCCAGCAAATTCAGCTCGCGCAACACATGCTCGGTCTCCTGGAGCAAATTCGCCCGCGCTTCCGTGAATTGCCGCTCCTGGTCGACGGAGATGATCGGCTTGGCCTTATCCAGACCGTACGTGATCAAATCATGCAATTTCTTCCAGCTCTCCAGCTGGAGCGCAATCAGGCGCAAGTTGGTTTCGATTTGTTTGTCTTTCATTGATTGGGCGCGGCGGCGGCTACTTCGAGGGTTTCGTCGAATTTTTGCAGGTTATCCAGCAGTAGATGAGCCAATGGCCGATTCACCGATTGCTCCTGACTGATGATACCTTCTTCGAAATAAAAACGGCCCTGTCGCCAGCGGAAAATTTCTGCTAATGCCCCTTCCCCTTCGAGTGTTCCGTACGCGGCATGCCGGACCTCTCCCTGGTGCAGGTAAATCTCGCTGTTCCCACGCCCGGACTTAAAAGTGAAACGCCCGCTACGTTGACCCATGCAGGTCATTTGCAACACTTCGGCCGCCGAAAACTGCTTCAGATTTCCGATGAGGGAATGACACGGATCAATTCCTTCTGCCGAAACGCTTTCATGACCGTCAAGGCTGGCGAGGAAACGCTCAAGCTCTTTCCGCAGTTGCTTGGTCGAAGCCCCATTTGCGAGCGAGATTTTTTGCTGTTCCGCTTTGCGAGTAGCATCGGCCGACGCTTTCTCCCAGGGAGCGCACAAAATCTTTAACGATGGGAAATGCTGTCGGGCCACTGTTGCGGCCTCAATCGCGAATTCGGGTTCACCCTCGATGACAAAGCCATCGAAGTTCTCAGCAATCAGGATGGCGACCACCTCGGCCATGGTCCGGACGATGCGCGTCTCGACCTCGTCGACATAATCGAGGGCCGAGAACAACCGGTCTTCGAAGACCGGATCCGGATTCAAAATCAGGACGCGGGTATCCACAAAAAGGCAGGATTAGAGGCCTCCAGAGCAGGAACCTTGCCCTCGAGTCGTTGGCAATGAACGGCTAACGCACCCAGGTGCGTTTCGGCGGTGACGGCGGAAACGCGGTCGGCGCGACCTCATGCGCCGTGCGGAAATGGACCTTGGCGATTTGCGAAAGCATTTCCACACCGTGCTTTTCCACAATTGTGGTAGCGGCACTTTTGATTGCGCCCGACACCCCGCGGCCAAGCTTCACACCCAATTCTTTGCCCTTTCGCTCCAGCCAATTGATGAACGCTTCGCGCGCCAAAATCGACGCCGCGGCGACCGCAATGTCCGATTCCGCGCGCGGCCGCTGCTCGATCCGAATTTTTCGACCGTGG
>Ga0193735_1000657_pt1 | contig 11007 bp, 6 predicted proteins | sample U1m2metaG_FD_145080 | JGI IMG/M metagenome (GOLD analysis project Ga0193735, IMG submission 145080) | Soil microbial communities from a riparian zone of the East river system, Colorado, United States - U1m2 | ecosystem: Environmental > Terrestrial > Soil > Riparian zone | place: USA: East River... | reverse complement strand
GGATATGACCATTAATGTGGCGCGTTTTACAAATGCAACCATCCCTGCGGTGAGAGGTTTTGGTGCGCGGCTGACTTTCAGGGACAACGCGCTTACCCTCGATCGCTTCGGGGGCGATATCGCCGGTGGGCCGTTCACCATGAGTGGCCGAGTCACCTTTCCCAAACTGATCGAACCGACTCTTGATTTACAATTCAGATCTCAGAGCGTGCTACTTGCGCGAAACGACACGCTCACCGTGCGCGCAGACGCGGATATAAGAATAACTGGGCCGCTTGCGGCGGCGACAGTTGCCGGCAAGGTCGCACTCACAGACAGCAGGTTCCTGAAAAACATTGACCTCATACCCATTGGCCTACCGGGCAGGCCCGCACCCCAGCCACCGGCGGAACGCCCTGAGTTTTTCTCGCTACCGTCCCCGCCGTTCCGAGACTGGAAATTTGATGTGGCAATTAGAACCAAAGATCCGGTGCTGATTCGCGGCAATCTGGCGACCGGCGAAGCGACGACCGACCTGAAATTGATAGGCACGGGGCTTCGTCCTGCCCTGCAAGGCGTGGTGCAGATGGAAGAGGTCGAAGCCACGTTGCCTTTCAGCCGGCTTAACGTTACGCGCGGCTTGCTCACTTTTACTCCGGACGATCCGATGAATCCCCGGATCGATCTGCATGGAACATCGGTCATCCGCGATTATACGGTGCGCGTTTACGTGTACGGAACTTTGCTTTCGCCCGAAGCAATTTTCACGAGTGAACCGCCTCTGGCGCAGGAGGAAATCATTTCATTGATCGCCACCGGCGCGACGAGACAGGAACTTTCGACTGGCAATGTTCTGGCTGGCCGGGCGGCGATGCTACTGGTGCAACAGCTTTACCGTAAAATCGTCAAAAAAGGCGAGCCAACCGAGAGCAACACGGTGTTCAATCGGCTGGACCTCGATTTGGGAACGGTTGATCCACGAACTGGTCAACAACAAGCCACTGTGCGCTTCAAGATTGACAATCACCTTGTGCTCACCGGGGATGTCGGTGTTCACGGCGATTTTCGAGGGAAGTTAAAATATCTGATTCGTTTTCGATAGGCTCCTAAGATGCGACACGCGGTGCTTTGCTCTCTTGGAAGCGTGGCCCTCGCATTTGAAGTCGCAGCGCAGAGTGCGGTTGATGTCGCGCGGCCTGAGGAGCAGCAGAAGGCGCGCCGAGCAGTCGTAAAAGCACAGGAAAAACGCGCAAAGCACGCGAGCATCATCGAATTTCGCGGTCAACAAGCTTTCGCTGAGAAAGAATTACGTTCGGCGCTAAAAGAAGAGATCACTACGATCGAGGATTTTGGATTGAGTCCCGCGCGGGCAGACGACCTCGCCTTTTTCCTTGAAGTTTTTTATCGAAAACACGGCTACGCGAAAGTGAACGTGCATTACGTGATCGAATCTTCGGAGCGCGTGCGTCTGGACGTTACCGAAGGTCCACGCTTCATGTTGCGTACGGTGATCTTCGATGGAAATGCGCACGAACCAGCGGACAAGCTCTTTGAGTACATGGTGGGGCCGACCCGCGAGCGATATTCGAGACTTGAAAAACGATTGCCGTTTGTCGGTGCGGATATGGAAGAAGGGACGCGCCTGGTGCAGCGGTTTTATCTGGCAGACGGCTTTCTGGATGTCGTAGTCGATCCACCGCGTGACAGATTTCAGGCGCAAAGCAATGAAGTTGACGTTGTCGTTCCGGTTCACGAGGGGCGGCAATATTTCTTCGGTAGCATCTCGTTTGGCGGGCGAACCATTTACGGCGCGGAGGCCATGCGTGGGCAGCTAACCGATCTGTTGCAGCGGCCTTACACCGAAGCGCGCGTAGCCGATATGCCGCGGCGTCTCGAGGCATACTTCAAGGCGCGCGGATATTACGATGTGAAAGTGGCGGCCACTGGCGCACCGGAGGAAGCGGTGAATGGTCGAGTGCCGGTGCAAATCGCAATATCGGCGGGACCAGTTTACCACTTCGACGGTGTGACAGTCAGCGGGTTGACTCGTCTGCATCCCAGTTTTGTAACCAGACGGTTTACCCGATTGCGTGGAAAAACCTACAGCCCGGACGTGCTCGATGAACGGTTTCGCACTCTGATGAAGACGGGCCAGTTCAATTTGCTCCAAATCAAGCCAGTCCCAGTAGATGGACATTTGTTGCGACTCGATATTTCAGCCGAGGAAGCTAAGAGCAGGGAATTTGGCGTTTGGGTCGGGTTCGATACTTACGAAGGTGCACTTGCCGGCATTCAGGTTGGCGATCGCGATCTTTTCGGTTACGGCCGTCCGCTGACGGCAACGATTGAGGTTTCACAGCGCAGCTATAGAGGCGAAATTCTTTACGAAGATCCGTTCTTTTTTGACACAGACTTCTACTTCAAGGCACGAGCGTTCGCCTTCACCTTTGATTACGATGGCTACTCAAAATTCGAATTGGGGGGACGATTGGAACTCAGCCGCAAAATCACGAAATACGACGAGGCCTCCCTGATCTTTTCGGTCCGTCATGTGGAGATTACCGATTCAGAGATCAGGCCGAGTTTCCTCCTTGGGCCAAAGGAGTATCAGGTAGACACTATCGGACTCACCAACACGCTCGATTTGCGTGAAAGCCCATATGTGAACCCGCGCGGATTTCTCATCGGTAACACCCTCGACGTCGCTTCGAGTGCACTAGGAAGTGATATTGAATATGTCCGCGGCACAATGCGTGTCGGCTACTATCTTCCATTTGGACCCAAGCCGCTCACTCCCGGTGTAGTGGAAGATCAACCCCCGGGTACACCGTTGCAGCGTTTCTTTCGCCAGTCCTCGATTGCATTTGGCGCGCGTGCCGGCATCATTCATTCGCTCACAAACAGCGGTTCCGACGAAGCGACTGCCATTCCCATCGACGAACGTTTTTTCATTGGCGGCGCCACAACCGTGCGCAGTTTCGGCGAACGCGATCTCGGTCCGCACGACAATCATGGTCATCCCGTCGGTGGAGAATTTTATACCGTCTGGAACGTTGAATACACCTTCCCGATTTTCGGCGAACTGCAAGGCGCCATATTCACTGATGCCGGGAATCTTTTGCCGACCTCGGAGGATATTGGCCTTGGCGATATGCGCTACGCGATTGGCGCGGGCTTGCGCTACAAGCTGCCGGTCGGCCCGATTCGCCTCGATTACGGTGTCAATCCCGATCCGCACGAATTCGAAGACTTCGGTGCGTTCCACTTCAGTTTTGGCTTTGCGTTTTAGAGGAGACCCGTGAGGCAGACAATCTTGTCTGCCATTAATGTTCGTTTGCACCTTGAAAACTTGCGGGCAGGATTGCCTGCATCACTAATGACCGCGCCTGGTGACACTCCGCGAGAGGAATTCCGGAAGCAACTGCACGAATTAGCAGATTGGGTTGCTGATTTCCGTGAGAATATCGAGTCGTTGCGCGTCGCGCCTGGTGAGAAGCCGGGAGCAATTCGTGCGCAGCTTCCTGCGCAGGCGCCCGAGGAAGGCGAGTCGTTTGAGAAAATTCTAAATGATGTAAATCGGGTCATCGTGCCGGGCATGGTGCACTGGAGTCACCCGATGTTTCTCGGTTACTTCGGGTGGACAAGCACCGCGCCGGGAATTCTGGGCGAAATTCTAACCGCGCCGTTGAACGTAAACGCGATGACGTGGCGGACCTGTCCTGCTGCCACCGAGCTTGAAACGGTCGTGATCGACTGGCTACGGCAATGGGTCGGTTTGTCTGACGAATTCGACGGCGTGATTTATGACACAGCGTCGGTTGGGATCACGCACGCGCTTGCGGTCGCGCGCGAAGAAGCCGCGCCAGCGACGAGAAAATTTGGACTTACTGATCGCGATCTTCCGCGACTTCGCATTTACACCTCCGATCAGGCCCACAGCTCGGCTGAGAAAGCGGCCATCGCCCTTGGCCTGGGTGAGGAAAACGTGATCCGTATTCCAAGCGATGATCAATTCCGAATCGACGCAAACTCGTTAGGTCAAAGTATCGCAAAAGATCGGCAGAATGGTCTTCAGCCGATGGCGGTCGTCGCCACGGTGGGAACCACATCGACTGGAAGCGTCGATCCCGTTCGCGACATCGGCAATCTTTGCCGCGAAGCGAAAATCTGGCTGCACATCGACGCTGCCTACGGTGGTGGGTTCGCGATGGTGCCGGATTACGAATGGGTGAGGAAAGGCTGGGAGCTAGCGGATTCGATCGTGATCAATCCGCACAAAACAGTCTTTGTGCCTCTCGATTTCAGTGTGCTTTATGTGCGCGACCTCGAACGATTGCGGCGCGTGTTCAGCCTCGTGCCGGAGTATTTGCGTGGTGACACCGTCGACGCGGAGAAAAATTACATGGATTACGGCATTCAGCTCGGCCGCAGATTCCGCGCGCTCAAAGCGTGGGTGATCTGGCGCTCGTTAGGCCGCGAAGGAATCGTGGCGCGTCTGCGCGAGCAAATTCGCATGGCAAATCTGTTCGCCGGCTGGATCAAGAGTGACGATCGCTTCGAGCTGGCTGCGCCTGTTAGCATGGGCGTGATCTGTTTTCGGTTCGTTGGAGACGCGGCGCCTTCGCCGCGCGGACACATGGCGGCGCGAGGGCGCGCCGTCTCCATCGATGAACTCGACAAATTGAACAGCGAGATCGTGGAGCAAATTAATGCTTCGGGGCGCGCTTATCTGACCCAAACGAAATTGCGCGGCCAAACCGTGATGCGCATTGGCCTCGGTAACGTGCTCACGACGGAAGATCATTTGCGCAAGGCGTGGGAATTGATTCGGGACGCTGCTGAAGCTCTGTAGCCGCTTCGCTCTCCGAAGCGCGACGCTGAGAATGAGTTCAACAGCGGAATGCGCCGCCCACAGGGCGGCGACTACAAATTTGCGGCTGAGCTAACCGGCGTTAAAGTCGTTCTCCGCTATGATGAAGTTACTGCGCAGGCACAAAGACTGGCTGATGATTGTGATCGCCATTCTGGCCATTCCGTTCGTCTTCTATTTTGTGCAACGGCCGGATTACGGCGCGATGGGGCGAGGCGACGTTGGTCAGATTTATGGCCGCAAGCTGACTCAGCTCGAAATTGATGGAAATGCGCGCCTTGGCGGTCTCGCGCAAGCTCTGGGGATGTCCGACTTTTGGGAAACACTGTCGCTGAGACAACCAGGCAATGGTGGTTATGGAACATTCGCCGTTAATCTAATTGTCCTGCGACACGAGGCCCAGTTGCTGGGGATTCGTCCAAGCCCTTCTGAACTTGCTGATGTCGTGCGCAGGTTACCGGCTTTCCAGGGTGAATCGGGCTTCGACATGAACAAGTTCAGCGATTTTGTGCGGGCTGCCCTTGGGCCAATGGGGCTCGGCGAAGAGCATATCGAACAACTGGTTCGGGATGAGCTTTGCCTGAACGAAATTAAAAGGCTTCTGGCGGCAGGCATCACAATTTCCAAAGGCGAACTCGACGAGAATTTTCAGCGCGGCTACGACAAATTCTATGTGACCGTCATTCGATTTCGGTCGGCTGATTTCAATAATGGCATCACCGTCACTGATGAGGATGTGCAAAAATATTATGACGCGCACAAGGCCGAGCTCAAAACCGACGAGAAACGCAAGGTGCAGTTTGTGCAGCTTGGCCTGACTGAGGAGCAGAAGAAGGCGACAGGCAAAGAACGGATCGATGCTTTGCAAAAGCTTTCCGATCGGGCGACGGATTTCACGCAAGCGCTGTTAGACAAAGGCGCGGACTTCAAGCAGCCAGCTGAGAAGTTTCAGTTGCCAGTGCACGAGACCGGCGAATTTACCGCCGCTGCGCCCGATCCGCAGTTGAAAGGCGATCCGCAGCTTAGCGCAGCAGCCTTTAAATTAACGGTGCAGGAGTCGAACAGCGATCCTATCCAGGTGGCGGATGGATTCTACATTTTGCATCTCACAGGAGTCAGCGAGGCGCGTCCTCTCACGCTCGAAGAAGCGAAGCCGAAAATCGTGGATGCGCTCAAGAAGTCACGAACTCGTGAGCTAATGTCGACCAAAGGCAGGGAGACAGTGAATCAGCTTCGCGAGGCAACGAAATCTGGACAGCCCCTAGAAGCGGCAATTCAAAAGACAGGTGCGAAGCCTGAGAAGATCCCGCCGTTCTCGCTAATCGAGGAAGAAGCCACCGAGTCGCAACCGAAGGGAGCGAAGAACGAAGCACCTGACGTTGCCGCGAAGGAAACCACCAAGTCGCAACCGGATGAACCGAAGAAGGACGAACCGGCCGATCTTACCGCCATTAAAGATGCCGTGGCATTCCTGAACGCCGGCGAGATCAGCGATTTTTCCCCATCGGGTGAAGACGGGTTCATTGCAATTTTGGAAAAGCGAGAGCCATCTACAGATGCAAATACTGGCGAGAAAAAGGCAGCGTTTGAAAAAAGACTTCTCGATAACAAGCAGCGCGTCGTTCTTTACGAATGGTTGCACGACCGGCAACAGGCGGCTGGCCTGCAATCTAGCAAAGGCTAGGCTGTTAACGGCGCCGAAAGGCTTTCGGGCAAACACAACTAACTCGATGGAACAATCGCCGGATCAGATCTTTGACGATGCGAGTGGGGACCTCGCCGTCGGCGACTTGGAAAGCGCAGCGGCAAAATACCGGCAGAGTGTTGAAATCGCGCCCGACTTTTTCGATGGTTGGCACGCGCTAGGCATGGCGCTGATGAAACTTGGGCGGTTCAATGAAGCAATTGAAGCCGGCAAAAAAGCCGTCGAATTGAAGCCGAACGACCAGATCGGTTGGACGAGTTTATCGCTATTTTACAATCGCGCCGGCAACATCAAAGAAGCCGAAGCCGCAGGGGCGAAAGCGAAGGTTTTGTCGTGGGGTGGAAAGATCGCGAAGGAATAACTCTGAACCTTTGGTGGTTCGAGAGATCCCTCGACTTCGCTCGGGATGACAAGCAGTTGGCGTGGAAAGATCGCGAAGGGCTGACCAGTGCTGTAGCTTTCATTAACACCGCAGCTTCAGCCCGATGTTGTGCGCAAGCGAGACCGAAAAAAACCGTTTAAACGGTTTGCTACGGGACTAGCGCTGGTAACACCGCGCTGAAGCGCGGTGTTAATGAAACCGTTGGCGTCTGGCACAGACGCCCTACAACGAACCGTCACCAAATATTGACGCGCTTATCGGCAGGGCGAACCATCGGCGAACCGTCGGGAATGTTGAACGCTTTCTGAAATTCCTGTAGATCTGACAGCGGACCGTTCACCCGAAATTGCGCCGGCGAATGCGGATCAGTTTTAACTCGCAGCTTTTGGTCTTCGTCGCGAATCTTCGACCGCCAGATCGCTGCAAACGACAGGAAAAATCTTTGTTCCGGCGTGAACCCGTCGATCTTTTTATTTTGCTCCTCGGGATGTTTGTCGAGCGCCTTTTGCAACGCAGCGTAGGCGAGTTTGACTCCGCCGATATCGGCGATGTTTTCACCCTGTGTAAGTTCACCGTTGAGGTGCAAGCCCGGCAGCGGCTCGTATTCATTGTATTGCTGCACGATCGCTTTGCGCCGCTTGTCATATTCATCCGCCGATTTTTTTGACCACCAGTCGCGCAAATTTCCTGTGGCATCGAACTGCCGCCCCTGATCGTCGAAGCCATGCGTCATTTCATGTCCGATAACGGCGCCGATCCCGCCGTAGTTCACCGCGTCGTCGGCATTGGCGTAGAAGAACGGCGGCTGCAAAATGCCCGCGGGAAACACGATCTCGTTCATGTTTGGGTTGTAGTACGCGTTCACCGTCGGCGGCGTCATCCCCCAGTCCGTGCGATCCACTGGCTTGCCGATTTTTTCCAGGTCGCGATCGGCCTCGAATTTTCCGGCGCGCATCGCGTTCAACACGTACGGACCGCGATCGATCTGCAGCAATGAATAATCGAGCCACTTGTCGGGATAGCCGATCTTAACGTTCATCGCTGCAAGTTTCTTCAGCGCCTCTTTTTTTGTCGCCTCATCCATCCAGTCGAGCGTCTTGATTCGATCGGCCAGCGCTTCCTTCAAATTGTTCACGAGCTCAAGCGCGCGCGCCTTTGCTTCCGGTGGGAAGTAGAATCCCACGTACAATTTGCCGAGCGCTTCGCCGATTTCGTCGTCCTCGGTAGCGATTACACGTTTCCAGCGCGGCTTGTTCTGCTGCGTGCCGCGTAGCGTGCGCTCGTTAAAGTCGAATTCTTCGTCGACGAAATCCTTGGAAAGATATTGCGCGGTCGCACTAATCAGGTGCCAGCGCAGGTACGCCTTCCAATCATCGATCGACGTCGATTTGAACACATCGTTGGCAGCTTTGAAAAACTCCGGCTGATGCACGTTGATGTCGCCGGGTTCGAGCAGGTTGATCTTATTGAAGTAGTCGCTCCAATTCCACTCTGGCGTGAGGTCCTGTAGCTGGCGCACACCCATCTTGTTGTAGTTTTTGATCGGGTCGCGCAATTGCACGCGTGTGCGAGACGCTTCAGCCAGTTTCGTCTCCAGCGCCATAATCCTTTTCGCATCGTCAGCGGCTTTCTGCGCCGGCTCGCCTAAGAGTGTCAGCATCTTCGTCACATGCGCGATGTACTTCTCGCGCTTCTCCTTCATGTCGGGATCCTGCTTGGTGTAGTAATCGCGATCGGGCATACCGAGGCCACCTTGCACGGCCTGCGCAATGTCACGCGTGCTGTCCTTTGCATCCTGACCGGCGCCAAAATTGAAAAACGCGTTTATCCCGATGCTGTGCAGATGCCCGATCTCGGTGAGCACGTCCTGCCGATCTTTGATCGCCTCGATTCGGCCGAGTTCTTCCTCGAGCGGCTTAGTCCGCATCGCCTCGATCGACTGTTCGTCCATTCCGCTGGCGTAATAATCGCCGACTTTCTGTGTTTCGGGCGCGAGCTTCGGATCGACCTGTATCTGCGATGCCTTGCCGGCAATCGTGTGCAGCGCGTCGTTGTTGCGTTCGATCAGCTCATTGAAGGCCCCCCACCGGGAATACTCCGGTGGAATCTCGGTTCGCTTGATCCATGCGCCGGTGGCGTAGCGGAAGAAATCGTCACCGGGCTTCACCGACGTATCCATGTTTTTCGGATCGATGGGCGGCGAATTTTGTGCAATCTGCGGCTGCGGCTCAGCGCGCAATCCAAACGGAGCGATAATTGAAATAAGAATGACGGTGAATGACTTCATGGTTTTGGAATAGAGAGGGTTGCCCGGAATTGTTTAATCCGAGTTAGACCTTTTAAGCGTAGTTCCGTTGAACTGGCAGCCGCAGCGAAGCCAAATTAGGGAGGGCCGCACACGTGAGGCAGACAATCCTGTCTGCCACTCCCGCAGCGCTCCTGCCCATTGAATCCCTCGCAGGCAGGATTGCCTGTGCCACTATTACAGTTGCTCGATCTGGTAGCCGCGCTTTTGCAGCAATGCAATCACGCTGCGCGGCCCGGAGAAATGAAGCGCGCCTGCGACAATTGCCGTCGGTTTACCACTCTTTAATTCGGCCTCGATTCGCGGAACCCATTTAACGTTGCGGTTATCCACAAGACGAGCCGCAATGCTCGGCGCATCTCTGCGCAATCGCGCGTCGCCCGCCCAAAGCGCGTCGGTGTCGCCGCGCCGCCAAGCCTTGTACATCCTGCTGAGTTCTTTTTCTCCATCGTTCGGCTGAGTGAGCGCGTCTCGGAGCATGAATTCGCCGTCGCGATCTGACATTCCACCAAGAACCGACACATGTTCGTCAACCGATTCGAGTCCCGCAATTTCTTTTCCCGCCACCTTCGCGTTGTCCACGAAATAATTGTCAAGACCGCGCGAGGCGGAACTCTTGCTGTAGCTGGCGGGGGCGGCAAGATGCTGCGCAATCCACCACGGTTTATATCGAAGCTCGCTGTCGAACCCTGCAACTTGCGCCCGCTTTCCGCGGCGAGGGTCGGGTTGGAGCATAAGGATATTTTGGCGCAACCAAGCCAGTAGTGCTGGGTCAATCTTCGAGCGGATATCCTGTCCACGGGGATATCTGGCGGCTGCTTCAAATTTCCTTTCGAATTCAGCGCCCCGGTTCGGATCGAATTCGAAGACGAAGCGCGTGCTGTCTTTCAGTGCCCGGTCGTATGCCGACGGAAGTGGATAATCTTTTTTGCTGAGCGCATGAATTGAGCCGACGAGGTAAAACGGCGCGCCCGCATTGGTCACGCGCCAGACGCAACATTTTGGAAATTTCTTAGCAGGGGAAACTGCAATTGCGGATAGCGGCGTCAAGCTCAGCAGGACTAATCCAATTACGACACCGCGATAGCGTCGAGCAGGCAAAAACATTTCCGGTTTCTAGCAAAAAAACGAGCCGAGTCAAACGAACTTTGAATACGCAGGTCAATTCATCGCATTCGAGTCGCTGCCTAGATGGGAATGGACGGCGTGAGGGTGGGTCGCCTCGCCCTTCGTAAGGGAGAGGGTTTGTTCAGATGAGCGGCCGCTTTCGGCTTCGAACCCCTCACCTTAGTCCTCTCCCCTTGTCGAAGGGGAGAGGCGGGCACCGCGGAGCACCGCATTGAGATCGATTGGATTTTCGATACAATAGCGCAAGCATGCTCCTCCTGGTGAAGCGTTGGTTAGCCCCGGTGTTTATCTGCGCTTCCTTCGCTTTCGCGCAAACTGCATTCGCCGCCAGCGATTGGGAGATCATTAAGGTAAGCGGTCACGATTATTTGACCGTTGACAACATTTCGAAGTTTTATGGATTACCCGCCGGCGTCGCTGGTGCAGGCGATAAGATCCGTTTCGAGACCGTCAACAATCCGCTGGAATTTGTGAGCGGCAGCCGGGAGGCAATGATCAACGGCGCGCGCAGTTGGTTGTGCTTCCCTGTGGTGGAGCAGGACGGAAAATATTTGGTCTCGCGCACTGATGTGGCGAAAACAATCGAGCCGCTGATGCGTCCCCATCGCGTTTCGAACGTGGGCAGGCTTGACACGGTC
>Ga0193735_1000651_pt1 | contig 11070 bp, 8 predicted proteins | sample U1m2metaG_FD_145080 | JGI IMG/M metagenome (GOLD analysis project Ga0193735, IMG submission 145080) | Soil microbial communities from a riparian zone of the East river system, Colorado, United States - U1m2 | ecosystem: Environmental > Terrestrial > Soil > Riparian zone | place: USA: East River... | reverse complement strand
CTATCGCCAGGCATGTGAAAAGTTGGTAACGAGCAACCGCGCTCAGGCCCGGTCGGAACAACGCGATAGCTGCGAGTGCAACGCCAATTAGGACGGCAATACCCAGGTTAATTCCCATCGCATCGTTTGGCCCGGCGATACTCCCCTCGGTGCCGAGACTCTCGATGAAATGCTGCTGCAAATACAGAGCGTGCGAATGCAATACATCTGGGGGCGTGGTAGTCGGAGAGACGCCGATTCGCTGCGGAAGACCCGCGTTTGTCAATTTTAACAAAGTCAATGCGGGCAGCCAAAAAAACGCTGCCATCGCCGCACCGAGTGCTCCCCCAGCCATGACCGCTAATACCCAGCGCTTTTCCCGCATCGTGAGTAGCGCGTAAAGCGCCATTGCAATCGTGCCGTAAAGCGCGGTGATGTTATGGCTCAACATAAGACCGCTATAAAACACCGCGATAAGAAGGATGCCCAACCACGGACGCTGCCGTGCGATCTCGGCTCCGAGAAAAAGACCCGCGATAGTAGGCCACGCCCAGCATTCAGCAAGAGCGTCGCGAACGAAGAGATCTGTTAGATGATAGCGGGTCAATGCGAAAACCGTCGCGGCTCCCAGAGCCCACCATGGTAATCGCGGCCATCCCTCCCGTCGGCCGATAATGTACACCAGCGCATACATTAAAAGGCCGCTAAGGTACAAAGAGCTATAAAAGCTCATTTTTGTCGCTGGGCCATAATCAAGCCCGAAAATGAAGTGAAAAAGGGCACCTACATAATAACCCAAGGGAGGATAGAACGTGTGGTTGGGATAGCCGTATCCGAAGGCCCAGTCCGGTGCCCATGGCGTATGACATGGCCCGTTCACGCGCCATACCTTGCATACCTCGTAAACTCGAACGACGGGATATAATTGATCATGGCCTGACCACATGTACAGGCCCAGAGTCGGGAAAATTAGAGCAAATATAATGAACGTGTAGACGACAAGCGATCTAAAGACCGTGCTACGAAGCAAAGTTCGCAAGGAATCCAGGCTGACGAAATGTTTGACGAACATCTACGAAATGCCCTCTCCAGTCAGCGAGAAGTCCAAAATTCGAGCCAGAGTGAGCATGCGCAAACCGGATGTTACTCGTCGCTTAATTTGGTTGCTGTTTGATGCAGCGCTCTTGCTTTGCCTTTCGCGAAGAACGCAAGGTAGCGTAGATATTCGCATGTCAGTGAGCTCGGATACTTCGGGCGCGATAACCTGTCTCACAATTCTCCAGTTATGCGCGTTAGAGCCACGTAATGCCAAAAAGTGAGCGATAAGCACACTGGCGACTTCACCCGCCTACGATCGGCGCATTTTGCTTTACCGTCTTAAGCCATGTGCTGTAATCGCGGATATAATCGTTCGGGTCGTAGGAATGGGATGCGAATACCAACAGCGCCGCGTCTGCCGAATAATTGTATTGTGTCCCCCACACGAGTGGTCTGATGTGTAACCCGATTTCCGGTCGATCAAGAACGATCTCCTGGCGATTTAAGCCGTCGTCGACGACGACATGCACACTACCTTTTACGCAAAGAAGGAACTGATGGCACTCTCGATGAGCGTGCTCTCCGCGAACCTCGGCGCTAGGAACGGCGTGGACGATGAAAAAACGGGCCGGAACAAACGGCAATACCTTCTCAATCTCGCCAACCACTAACCGTCCCCGGATGTCTTCGAAAGCTGGAATCTGATGAATTGTTACTCCGTCAACGTGTGAATCGAGCGTCGGCTGGTATGCCCCCTTTGCGTGACCCTCAAGGGTGGTCGTCTTGCCGAGCCGGGAAGAATAGCCGTAGATGCGCGCGGGATTGCCTCGTACTATTGCATTTGGTGGGACGGATCGCGTAACAACCGCCCCAGCGCCGACCATGGCGTTTCGACCGATCGAAATTCCAGGAAGGATAGTGGCATTCGCTCCAATAGAACAACCTTCCTCAAGCGTGGTCCTTGCAAAACGGTCCGGTCGTTGTTTGCTTTTAGGGAAGAGGTCGTTTGTAAAAGTCGCGTTCGGGCCGATGAAGACGTCGTTCTCGATACGCAGGCCATCCCAGAGTTGCACTCCACATTTCACTGTCACCCGATCTCCGAGGACAACATCGTTCTCGATGAAGACGTGATCGCAAATGTTGCAATCTTCGCCGATGACTGCGCCAGTCAAAATGTGCGCAAAGGCCCACACCTTAGTTCCGTTTCCAACAGTGTGGCTTTCGCAGATTCCCTGCGGATGAATGAACGGACCCACGCGCCCCCCTAATTGAATTTCATTTCTCGCAAGACGACTGCTTCTGGTCGCCTCTTCGTATTTTCGTAGGTTCGCCAGACGTACGATCCGACGATCCCGAGGCAGACCAAATTAATGCTTCCGAAGAAAGTAATTGTCAACACAATCGGAGAATATCCCGGCACATGAATCCTTCCAGAAAGGCGAGCCCATAGCAGGATTATGGAAAAGATCACCGATATCACGAACCCAATCGAGCCCATCCAGAGCAAAACTCTGATCGGCGCATCCGAAAAAGAAAATGAGGCATCTACTAGATAACGCACTCTCTTGGTAAACGTCCAGGCGCTCTTGCCATGTTGGCGACGGGCTCTTCTGTAAGGTATGGCCTTGCGCCTGAATCCCAGCCAGATCAACAGACCAACAAGGGAACTGTGCGATTCCTCGAGCTTGAGCAATTCGCGACGAACGGCGACGTTGCAACCGAAAACGTCAATTCCGCCACGTGGCAGTTCGGATTGAACGAACTTGCGATAAAGAAACCAAAATACCTCCGAGGCCATCTTGCTCAGAAATGGATCATCTCTTGACACCCGTTTGCCTAGAACCACATCGACTTCGCCTTTGGCAAGCTCTTCAAAGAAAGCCACAATCAAATCGGCCGGTTCCTGCAAGTCCGCCGCCATAATCGTGAAGTACGGACCGCTGGCTTTCAGTAGGCCGACCCGGATCGCCGAGAAAGACCCAAAGTTTCGAGACAGTGCGATGAGCTTTGACTTAAAAGAGAATGTCGGAAGCTCTGAAGCCAGGCATTGGAAAGATTGGTCCGGGCTTCCATCCACTACAAAAACGACTTCGACGGCGGAATTCAACCTCTCACTAATCCCACGCAGTACCAGCAGAAGATCAGGGATCGATGCTTCGTTTTTGTAGACCGGAATTACGATGGAGTACATAAATTTATGATCCCGCCCAACCGTTGCATGCTTCTATCACTTGCTCGACGTCGCAGTCAGACATGAAGGGATGGATAGGCAGCGACACTTCCTGTTCCGCAAATCGGCGCGCATTCTTAAGTTCTCCCTCAATGAGGAATGAATGGGCTTGGAGGGCAGGCTGGTCGGGTATCAAGACCGGGTAGTGGACCCCGCTCTGGATACCGCGTGACTTAAGATGTTGTTGAAAGCCTGCACGAGCCCCCTCCACAATGAGTGGAAAGAGATGGTAAACTGAGTTCGAGCCACTTGGCTCCGGCGGAAGCTCCAGCATTTCAGACGAGATTTCATTTCGATACATTGCCGCAATCTCTTGACGCCGTTTTGTGAAATCGGGCAGGCGTGGCAAGATAGCCTCCGTCAGAATCGCCGCCTGGATTTCGTCGAGCCGGCTATTCATTCCCAAAAATGTATGCACATATTTCTGAGTTTGCCCGTAATCGCGCAGCGCTCTGGCGAGCTTGGCGAACTGATCCTGATCTGTCAATAGCGCGCCACCATCTCCCATGCACCCCAGATTCTTGGTAGGATAGAAACTGATCGCGGCGATATCACCTATGCTTCCAACACGTTTTCCGTCGCTTTCCGCACCGATTGCCTGAGCACAGTCTTCCAAGAGAACGAGCGAAAAACGTTCCTTTAATCTCTGCAGGTGTTGGAGGTTGAGGCTGTGTCCAAAGAGGTGAACCGGAAGCAAAAAATATTGCGTGTCACGGCCCTTCTCGAGAAATGCCTCAACGCTATTTAAATTAAGCAAGCCGCTTTTATCCGTGTCGATGAAAATGGGCGTACCGCCTGCGCGGACGACCGCGAGTGTCGTAGCGAACGCACTGAGCGGCGTAGTAATGACTGACCTTCCCTGACATCCTAGGATTCGCAATCCCAACTCGATGGCATCGAGTCCGCTGGCGCAGCCAACAACATATTGTCTAGCCATGTAGGCCGCGAGCTTCTCCTCGAACCGCGCGACCTCGTCGCCCAAAATGAACCACCCGCTTTGGCCGACTCTATCGATGGCTTTCAGCGCGTCCTTACGAACGTGTCGCCACTGGGCCTTAAAATCATTAAGAAGAATTTTCGGTTTCATTCTTGCGTGACCCCAATGAAAGGTTGCTCGCCACTATTCGGAAGTCACTGAAGGAGTTCATGATCAGGCGGAGAAAACTCGGATCGATCATCGATTTTTCGAACTTCGTTTGGAGAGGACAGCTTCAACGAGTTTATCGATTTGTGTCTGGCTAGCTGCAGTATCCAGTAGCAGCAGGCGCGATTCGCAGTAGCTCGTCACAAGAGATGCTAGTCATCACGCGTGACTTCGAGTTTAGCGAGAAGCCTTGAGTGTTTTTTTGCATACAGACGAAATTCATATCGTGAATCAAATTGGATCCAATCAATTTTTACACTCCCCGAGGGAGCACGGGTGATAAAAACTTCATCTGCGCGATCGATTTTCACGTAGAGGTCACCTGTCGTTGCGTCTTCAGTACTCCATGTGATCTGAGTTGTTGCAAACGGTTGATCTGGGTTTCCGGCAGGAACGGGATTGGGTTCAGCAAACAAGACAGGCTTCCTGCCGGACGCATTTTTGGCCGAGTGCCACTGCGCGTCATTGCATGTGGTTAGCGATAAGCACCAGACCGCAAACGCCAGGGAAACCGATACGCGCAATATTTTCAGTGGTTTTCCCTTGCAATGGCGACAAAGAAGCGCTGGCATTTCAGCGGGTAACCCGAACTTTGGCTACCAAACGGCGGGAGACATCATTTGTGTAGAGCCGGAATTCATACTCGCTTCCGCCCGCGATCCAATGCGCCTCGGTGCAACCGGTCGGCCCGCTGGCAAAAAGGCGCTCGGGGCCGGCATTTTGCGAAACATATACCTCACCAGTTTCGCCTGTGAGCGTCGCCCAACAAATTTGCGGCCAGCCCAGACCGGAGCCCGCTGGCACAGGATTCGGGTCGGCGGTAATTGTGGCGGTCTTTTCTACCGCGGTTACCTCGACTGATTTTCCCGGAGTCGTGTCGGGGCTAGTGTGGAGCCGAAACTGATACTGCGTCCCCGGTTTAATTCCATCCAGCATCTGGAGACCTGATCGTCCGCCGGCGAAGACCGTCTCGGCGCCGCCATCAGTTATCAACGTCACACGACTTTCTGATGTGTGACAGGTATTCCATGAGACTGCAGCCCGGCCTAGTTGCCCGCCGGTTATGGACACAGGATTAGGAGTAACGAAGAGTACAGGTTCGCAATCGTTGGCCAATTCCTTGAGAGAACAATTATCAATCCATACTCTTCCGCTGGCCGCTGCTGCGGACACGCTGGCATATTTGCTCCCGATAGGCGCTTGAATCATCATACTCGGGTATTGCCATTGCGGCGCGGAAGGTATCTCCATGATGGCGGCGGCGGCGGGCGATAAGTCAGGTTCCTTGCCATCGCTCCACTTTAATTGCACACGCAGTGCTCCAAGTTTCGGGGGATCTGATCTGAATTGCACACTCAGTCGATAACATTGCCCTGCTTCAACGATCACGGGCTCGGATACCAGGAAATTCTTTGGCGTAATGGCACAAGCCGCGTCCGCGCTCAAGGAATGCTTACCGGTCCGATCGATATTTCGTTTGCCGATCATTTGCCAACCCGGAAGTGCAGCTGCGTTGCCTTGCTCGAAGTTTCCGTTGGCAAGCAACTCCCTCCCGTTGATCTCACGGGCTCCACTATCGAGTTGATAGACATGCACTCCATCCAAGACCGCCACTTCTTGTAGGCGCGGACTTGCCTCAATTGCCGACTTCAATGAATTCCATGTTTGGTAGATGTTCCAAAATGAGACGCCAGCTCGATAAAGACTTTCGTCCACGGCAACGTACTTCGTGCCCCACCCGTAAAGGAGATCGAGCGTCCATGGAGAGGGGAAGGCGCTGAGATCCTCCCAGAATGCCAGGTTCGGCGGATTTTGTTCGGCGCCCATGATAATCCGCTTCCCGGTTAATTTCGTACGATAGATCGCCGGTCCGCCATATGCGTGCTTCGGTATCGGGAACTCCATAAACGCGAAATCGCCTGGTTGCTCTGAGAGCCACTTATCAACCGGACGTGGAGTCACCGGGCTCATGCCCGGCGGCCTTGGAAAAAAATCAAAGATAGCAAGGCTGGTGACAATGGTCGCAACCGCAACCTGCGCGGCGGTTTGCGCATGGAAGCGTTCTTTCAGCCACTCAAGAAGACGAACCAAGCCGGCACCGGCGAGAAGGCCCGTGGAGAGTTCGACAAAAAATCCGAGCCGCGCCCAAGCACGGAGATTATTGAATCCCGGAAGTTGGCGCACGAGTCTGCCTGGCGCGGGCACAGATGACAATGCGACGTCATTGGTTGAGCTGCTAAGAGGAGGGGGATGAGTGAAATAGACTCCCGGGCCAAGGGAAAAAATAAGACAGCCCAGTGCCATGGCAGCTAGGGCGAAAACGACCCTCCGCCGACGATCAAAGGTTCCCACCAACGCCAGAATTAAAGCCACAGCGCCAAGATATAGTTGCCATTCCGACTGCCAGAGACCATTGGGCCCATGGCGCCAGAGCTGGGCCACTCCATGTCCCCATAAACAATGCGTGGTGGGTGGAATAATGTAGTCAGCCAGCGCAGCGGCGAAAGCTTGCGACTCTCCAGCGCCGCGGTAATCCACCACCGCTCCGTGGGTTGCAAGATAATAAGGGATCAAGAACGGCAATACGAAAACCAGAGCAACAGCGGCCGAGATGAGACTAAGTTTCAGTAGACGCCGGCGTTTTTTTGCCGGCGCTGTCCAATGGATTCGAAAGGTCACGTAAAACGCTGCCGCGATTGGAACCATGAAGAAGTAGTACCATGTCGTCCAGGCCGCTAAGCCGAAAAATACGCCGGCGAGAACTGCGCTCTTCAGTCGTGGCGTGGAGATCATTCTCTCGAGATAGAGAAAGAAAAAAGGTATCCATTCAGTTGAGACGATCGATAGGTGACCTCCGCTGTGCGCGAAACGGTACGGACAAAATCCAATAACGATTCCTGCAAGAATGGCCGCGGCACGATTCGACCATAATTCACGCGCCAGCAGGTAGGCTCCGAATGCAGTCAGAGGAAACGACGCCAGGACCAGAAAATTATAGGTGAATACCTCCCCGAAAAAGTGTGTTAGTGGCGAAAACAGAAGGACGGTGCCTGGAGAGAGATCTTGATTCCGGATCAAGCTGAAACCGAATGGAACGAATACGTCCGGGTCAAAGAACGGACTTTTATGTAGATCGAAAATCGCATGTGCGACGTACCATAGTTCCCAAAGGAACTTGAAGTTATCTGCTGCCCCCCCCAGGACCTTGGTGCGGAGAAACAAAACGACGGGATATGTCAGGACTATGGTCAGGAAGATATAGAGAAGCAGAACCAAGGAATTTTCATGCCACCGCCTCGGACACGGCTCTACTACAGCGCCACGTAATCCAAAATGTGAATCATTCATCTAACCACAAGCAGCACGTGCTGGCCTGAAGATCTAAACGGGGCTTAGGAATTCTCGGCGCGAATGAGAACCTAAGCAAACCTTCCTCTCGCATGCCACCAGGAGTTTATGGATTCGAGCGGGAATTTTAAGCCTTTCGGACAATGGAGATGAAACTCAGACCAATCGGCATCGGCACCTTCCCAACCATCCAGCGCTCAAACGCAAAAATCGATCTAAGGGCAGAATTAAAAGGCGGCAATTTGAGGTACCTGGCGCGATCCCTTTCAAAGACCTTTGTTGCCAATATTCGCCACATTGCCGCGGGCGCGAACAGGATCGCGTTGAGGTGGCTCAATAATTCGAGCCGAACGGAGGGGACTTGGACTAACGAGCGGAACTGCCTCTCGGAATAACGCCGGAAGTGGTGATGGTCCTCGTCGAATTTTGTCCAGAGCCACATATGAGCAGGTACCGTACAGATCAAGATTCCTCCGGGCTTGAGCAGACCTGCCGCGACCTCGACAGAAGCGCGGTCCTGCTTCAAATGTTCCAGAACATCGAGCATCAAGACCGCATCGTAGTTTTCTCGCGGCAAAGGTACATCTTCTGGAAGAGCTCCTAAGTTTGCCCGCACTCCGCGACGCGCCGCAAATTCAGTCGCCTGAGGCGAGGTGTCCAAGCCCACAGCGTCATATTTTTCAGAGAGTCGCACGAGCATCATTCCGCAACCGCATCCCAAGTCAGCCACCTTATGCGGCGTCCCACTATTCGGCGGCAGATAGCGTTCCAGGAGGTAAAGAACAATTCGGTGTCTTGCGACAAACCACCAATGTTCCTGCTCCGCTGCGAAAATTTCGCCGTAGAGTTCCTCGTGCATTCTTTGGCCCGATTAATTCCTACGGGGTTTCAGGGTACAGCGACGTGACTGGCGGCGTCATTTTTTTTGAAGGTTTGCAATCAACGTTTGAGCTTCACCGTATTTCCTTCTGAGATCGCGACAGTACTCCATCTGTTGATTAAATTCAGCTTCTAACTTTTCGGCAACTTTGGCGCAGACTTGCTGCGGCTGCGGCAAGTTCTGAAGTTGATCGCTCAATCGCCTGGCGCGTTGCACTATGGCTGGGTCGGTTGCGGAATCGCTTGCATTGAAATCGACTGGCACGTTTGCGCTGTTAATTCGTTGCTTTAGCGGTTCCAAGCATTCCGGAGAATACGGCTCGCCGAGGAAATCGAGCAAGCGCATGGTGGCTTCCGGCTGTCCCACCAGATCACTGTAGCGCATCCGATAGACGACCTTGGGACCGTATACCTGCTCGGCCACCACACAGCGTCCGACTCTCCGAAGCCAATATTCATAGGCCGCTTGTTCATTGGCCACAAGCCGGTTGCGCCCGTCAGGGTAGAAGTTCAGTAAGGAGCGAACCACTGACGTCACATCGCGAACGAGGTGAACAAACAGCGCACCAGGGAAAAGCTTGCGCAGCTCGCAGATGTAAAAAGAGTACTCCGGGGTTCCGTCCACCCAGCGCAGCTTCGGCTCATCTGGCGTGCGAGAAATGTTGAAAGGATGCGGATACCATCCTATTCGCTGTCGGCGATTTAAGTCTTCGAAGTTTCTTCGATGGCTCACGATCAGCTTGTCAATTGCCTGGCCGAAGCAGGAGAGAAATTCGTCGCGTTCGATGAAATTTGCGCTGAGCTGGCCTCGCTGGCCGCGCGTGGTCCCGCGTTCAAAAGCTACGGCGGCATCAATGGCAAAAGGGCCCAGCCAATCGGATTCTTCTTGGGGGATGATATTTGGGTGCTGGCCAAGACACCAGGTAAGAATCGTCGATCCCGATCGGGCCGAACTTACGATAAAAATCGGTTTGCTTATTCCTTCGACCGGAGGCGCCATTTTTGTTGCGAAAAGATTTAGGAGACGCGCCGTCGAGACCGACGGCTCGCCGGTTCCAGCTTGGAAGTCAATGTTTTCAGCTGGGGTGTCTGGACCCGATCAAAGTGCGCATCACTAAACAAGTGCCGCAGGCGCTCCCGAGCCGCGGAGACTGATTACATCGCCTTGGTCTTTCGACAGAGTTCCTCGAAAGCCGATTCCAGAGGTCTTCGGATTCATAAAGCTCGATTATAGCGCGAGCAAAATCTTCCGGTTCATCGGCGATAAGCACATCCTCTCGATCGGTAAGCTCCATTCCTTCGACTGCCAGCGACGTGGCGACTACTGGTACACCAAATCCCATGCTTTGGTTGATTTTGCCTCTTACCCCGGCACCCCAGCGCAGCGGCGCAACAGATAGTTTGACACTCTCAAAAAAGGCCGCACATCCCGCTGCAACCCAGTAACAATGACATCCTCGGTCGCAAGTGGCTACCACTTCCGGAGGCGCCTTGTCGCCGATGATATAGAATTTGGCATCGTGAAGGCGATCGCGTACCAGCGGATAAATTTTCTCCATGAAAAAGAGAGCCCGGTCTGTTATTTGCTCCGGCCGACCTCCGTGTTGGCGAGCGCAGTGACGTGTTCAATTCCCGCGTAGAGACTCATACTTCTTCCCCCGCCGAATCCATTTGCTCCGGGATTTTTTGAGGAATCGGATGCAGTGAAAAAGACCAGCGGCAGGAGAACAGCGCCCGTCGGAATGAATCGTTTCATAAAAATACTTTGTTTGTCGAATTCTCAGGCTGCGGTTTTTTTCAAGCTATCGCTAAAACGCGAAATCGCCAGCGGTCAAGGCGTAATTTCTATGCGCATCACAGAGACATCCTCCGCCCCCCATGGATAGGTCGACGGTTGGGGAAACAGGCTTTAAGTTGCTCGGGAAAATAGAAGCCTAAATATAGCTGTTGCAGACCAGCACCTCGAAGTCTGAATTGAAAGCCAGAAAAGCCTGGAGCAATTATTGCTCGCTCCAAAACGGAATTCGCGCAGAACCACGTTCGCGACCATGGTCGAGCGGGAACCGGATAACGTGATTAGTATCTTTGAGATGCGAAGGTCTGATGTCTCCTGACCATATCGTGCTGCCATTGCCACATCTGTCACACGGAAGTTGTGAATATTGAGCCGGACGAGCATGTCGTTCTCGAAGAAGAACCGCCGGTCTAGCTTTTCCAAAGCGATCGAGCGGAGCGCTTCGGCCCGATTGTCGTGTAGCCGTTTTGAGGATCGAAGATATGTCAGTAACCTGAGGCCGCCTTCGTGAGAAAGGTGAGGATGATATTGCCGGTGATTCGGACGACTGGCATTTGGTTAATCGCTTCGCTGTGCAAGAACCGGTTACCTTTGGCGTAATCACCCCCTTTCTCGATTAGGGAATCCAGAAGCAGCGATAGGTTTTCCGGAGCGATT
>Ga0193735_1000650_pt1 | contig 11071 bp, 8 predicted proteins | sample U1m2metaG_FD_145080 | JGI IMG/M metagenome (GOLD analysis project Ga0193735, IMG submission 145080) | Soil microbial communities from a riparian zone of the East river system, Colorado, United States - U1m2 | ecosystem: Environmental > Terrestrial > Soil > Riparian zone | place: USA: East River... | reverse complement strand
GGCGTGCTCAACGACGACGGTTTCTCACTTTTTCTTCCCGGACGCGGCGGCACTTTCGATTTCAGGAAAGTTAGCGACCGCGAATACTCTGATTTCTATCCAAGGGGCAGACCAAGCGGCTCTTATACCTACACTCCGCCGCCGCAAACTGGTGATGGGTGGGAAACGGGCACTTTGGCCGGAGCGGACCTTAACCAGGACACCCTCAGCAATTTCATGCTCGCCATGGTCAATCTCCCGATGGACTCGTTGAAGTCGCAGCAGCTTCATGCGGTGCTCATCGCCAGGCACGGAAAGCTGGTGCTGGAAGAATATTTTCACGGAGAGGATCGCGGTCACGCGCACGACACGCGATCAGCCGCAAAGAGTATTACGTCGACGCTCGCCGGCGCCGCGATTCACGCGAGGCGTGGTGTCACACTGGCATCACCGGTCTACGCTGTCATGAACGGCGGAAGATTTCCGGATACGATCGAGCCGCGGAAACGAAGAATCACCCTTGAACACCTGCTGTCAATGTCGTCAGGCTTAGACTGCGATGACGGCGATGACAAGTCGCCCGGCAATGAAAGCGCGGTGATAGATCAATCCGACGAGCCTGACTACTATCGGCTCATCCTGCGGCTCGGCACGATTCGCGAGCCGGGGGAGAAATCGGTGTACTGCAGCATCAACCCGCACCTCGCGGGCGGGGTGCTGAAGAATGCCTCCGGAAGCAGTTTGCCGGACCTGTTCTCCGAACTGGTCGCGCGCCCTCTCGGCCTGGACAGCTACTACCTCCCACTGACACCCACCCGCGACGTTTATATGGGAGGAGGAGTCCGTCTGACGGCGCGAGCGTTCGCGAAGTTCGGTCAGATGTACCTGGACAGCGGTGTGTGGAAAGGAAAGCGGATTCTGGATGCGTCGTACGTCGCAAAAGCGGGAGCGCCGAAGTACGCGATGAGCGGAATTCACTACGGTCTCGCGTGGTGGGTGACCGACTATCAGTATCGGGGCGAAACCATTCAGGGATATTTCGCCGGTGGAAATGGCGGCCAGATCGTAATGGTCATTCCGAAACTCGACATGGTCGTGACGATCTACTGCGCGAACTATCAGGATGCAGCCGGGCTCGTTCCGCAACAACAGTACATTCCCCGGTTCATAATTCCGGCGGTCTCAGCCGCGAGGCGTTGACTCAGACGGCGGAATGCTTCCCTCGCACGGTGAACGACCCGAGACGTAATCCTCGCTCATCTATATTGGCCTTTGCCTTGCTCCGTTCTTGCACGCGCCCTCCCCGTCACTGATATTGGCAACCATGAAGCTGCTCCGGACTATTGTCTCCTCGCTGGCTCCAGTGGGACTCCTGGTGCTCCAGATCTCTTGCGGCGGCGGTGACGCTTCCGGCCCTGGCACAGTGGCGACGAAAATCGCTGCGCATTCCCCGACAGCCGTGACGGCGCCACCGGGGACGCAAGTGACGCAGCTTCCCTCGGTCCTCGTCAGCGATGCGAGCGGAAATCCAGTCGCTGGCGCCCCTGTGACATTCACAGTCACTAGCGGCGGCGGCACGGTCACTGGTGGAACCGAGACTACCAATTCATCAGGCATCGCGACGGTGGGCAGCTGGACGCTTGGCACCGGAACCGGAGCGAACACTCTCGCGGCAGCGACCGGAAGTCTTCCCGAAGTAACATTCACAGCCTGCGGGACCGGGACACACACGCTGGGCTCGACCCTCGACAGTCAACTGTCACTAACAGATTGCCAGTTCTCCGACGGCAGCTTCGTCGACTTCTACACCGTCGATGTTCCGACGAGCGGCACCTACATCTTTAATCAGACATCAACAGCATTCAACACCTATCTCGAGCTGGTTGCGGCAACCGGCACACTGATCGGCGTCAATGACAATTTCATAAACTCCGACTCCAGGCTGAAGGTCATCGTGCCGGCCGGAACGTACCTTGTTGTCGCCAACTCCTTCGACGCTAACGCATTCGGGAACTATTCCCTGGCCTCGGCAGCGTCGACCGCACAAGTGTCTAACTGCGAGGATGTGTTTTTGTTACCCGGGATCAGCACACCACAAAGCCTGCAGACCACTGACTGCGTCAGCAACGGGTTCTACTACGACGAGTACGTCATATTCCTGAAGGCCGGGCAGACAGTCACGGTCTCGATGACATCCGGCGTCGTGGATTCGTATCTCGAGCTTCGCGCCGATGGTGCCTCGTCCTTCCTGGTGAACAACGATAACGTCGATGCCACGACCAAGGACGCACGCGTCACCTATACCGTGCCGGTCCTTTCCACCCCGACTTCGGGCTTTTATATCATCACGGCAGCATCGAAGGTGGCGGGTGCCACTGGCGACTACACGCTCTCCATACAGTAAGAAGAGCGGCCGCCGATCACGCTCTCATTTCTTCGTCGCTGTTGAATCGGACGAGAAAAATGGAGATCGAATAACCGGGCGACCCTGCTCGTACGATCGCCTGACGAGAAATGCGACGGTGCTGTCGCGCCCGGGCCAATTCTGCACGGTCGCCGAATCGAGAAGCTTGTAGCGTCGCGCGAGCTCCGCCCGGTACCACTCCGCGCCGAGCAGTGGCAGCGTGACGATCGTGACATCCTTCCGCGTGCCCTCTACCTGCTGGAGATACCACAGCGGATAGGTGTCGTTGTCTCCCAACGCGAGGAGGATGCCCGACGGCGGCACCTTTTCGAGCATGTCGGCCTCGATGAGGCGCGCGCGCGTCTCGACCTCGTCGGTTCTGCGATCGACCGCCGTCCAATTAAGAACCCCGGGCGCAAACGGCAACACCATCGCCACGAGATTGAGGGGTGCCTTTAGACGGCGTGAAAGATGAATCGCCCCGAATCCCGCCCAGAGGCCCCAGCAGATGAACGCCCAGAAGAAGAAGTAGTCTCGTTCTCGGGCTTCGTGCGCAGCATTCGCCGGGAGAATCCCCGCCCCGAACGATGGTCCCGCTTTGAGGTTGAGGTAAATCACGACACCAAGCGAGGAGACCAGAAAGAGCAACGCCATGGCGCGCCAGCTGCGCCGGTCGGCACTGCGATGCCCGAAAAAGCCGTAGAGACCAACGAGGGCATAAAGGATCGTGACGCTGGTTCTCCACAGGTTCGGCGGCGCATTGGAAGCGAGTCCTTTCGCAAACTGCCAGTCGGCATATTCGAAGACGTTCCCGAGCTGCAGGTAAAACGGGGCCTGGCGCGGCCAGAGGTGGGGCACGTCGTACTGCCGGCGAAGGATTACATCCACGAGCGAGCCCAACGTCGATGGATTGCCCTGGTTGATGGCAGGATCGTGTCGCGCCCGAATCAGAAGGAACAGGACGCACGTCATCCCGAGAATCGTTACGACGACTGCGGCACGCAGGAGCTTCGCGAAGGAGTGCGCTTCCCGCCGGCCATCGGCGTAGCGCCGACCCACGGGAACCGCGAAATACCCGTCGTCCGTGGTGAAGACGAGCAGGATCGCGCTGGGGACCACGAGCAAGGCCATCAGATGCAGTGACCACCCCAATCCGGACAGATAGGCGGCGAGGAGTGCCCACCGCGCATCACAGTCTTCTCCCGCGCGATCCGCGGCCCAAAGAGTCATGCAGCCGAAGAGAAGGGCGACTGCGTATACCTCCGTCTCGGTCGCGCTCAGCCATACGGTCGACATGAGTCCGGCGGTGAGGCCGGCCGCTGTCGCGGCGAAGCCGTCACCGGTCCACTTGGCGAACATGCTTGTAAGAATGCCGCATCCAAAGGCGGTACAGACGGCGGAGAGGAGATTGATCGAGCGCGCAAACCCGAACACCGAAGCGAACAGCATGCTCCAGATTTTGCCGATCAGGATGTAAAGGGGAGTGCCCGGTGGGTGCGGAATGCCGAATGAATGGATGGCCGCCAGAAACTCGCCCGAATCCCAAAGCGTGACGCCTGGGGCGAGGGTGAGCATGTAGACGAACAGTAGTATTACGGCGGTCGTCCAACCCGGCGAAGGAAATCGTCTTATCGGGAGCGCCTCGGTGAAGAGTAACGACCTAGAAATTAATTCAGCGGCTCGTGAGTTGCCCGTCCATCGGGCGGTTGACATCTGCGATTCAATCGTTTCCGACGCCCGTCAGGAGGCCTTACGTACGCAATCACTCACGCCTCAGCAGCGCTGGTCCTCAAGAGGAAATATTCCAGAGTCGGGCTATGGCCACTTCTCATATCGGTGCAGCTCGTCGAGCTGCTTTGGGTCGTTTTCACCTACCTCGGCATCGAGCATGCGCGCGTCACTCCCGACGCCATCCATCTGGACTTCCTCCCCTACTCTCACTCGGTATTCACGGGCGCTCTGCTCGCCGCGATCGCGTTGCTGATGGGAAAGACCGTGCATCGCTCGAACGTGGGCATCGCCATCGCGTTGGGAATCTTCTCGCACATCGTCCTCGACATCATCCACCACGAGCCCAACATCACCCTTCTCCCCATGGCATGGGGACCCCGGCTCGGATTGAATCTTCAGGGATATCCCCTGCTCGATTTCATCGTAGAGCTGGGGTTCTGTATCGGCTGCTGGAAGATCTTCGGCGGCTCGAGAGGACTCCTCATCGGCATCGTCATCTTCAACCTGATCAACATTCCCCTGATGTTTCCGCGACCGGGCTCGCTGACTCCGATCATCGAGCACCCCGCGGTTTTGCCAACGTTGATCCTCGTTCAGATCGTGTCTACCTGGCTGCTCGTTTGGTGGCTCGGACGGCGCACCATCTATCTCGAAGATACATCTCCGGGAACGCGGTCCCGATCACTCCGCGAGGAGCTCTGACGCCTCGGGAGTCAGAGCCCACGCGGCGTCGAGCGCAAGTCGGTTTGGGCGGACTCGATGAACCCGAAAAATTCGCGCGCCGGCAAAAAACGCGACGACGTTGACTCCAACCGTGGTCATGTCGCGGTCGTCGTTCGAAATCAATTCCGGAGCGAGCGTGGTTCCTCCCGCTGAGGTTCCTACCCCGCCGGTGTAGCGAATGAGCTCGGCGATCACGCGCTTGCGTGACGCGCCGACGAACACGGGATACCCGAGCGCCACGATTCGCGGCAGCTCGACGAGTACGGCGAGAGAATGGCCTGTCCGTTTCGAGAATCCGATCCCGGGGTCCAGCGCGATACGCCCGGGGTGAATCCCGCCCCGCTGCGCGGTCTGAACGCTCTCCTCGAGCTCGGCAACAATCTCCCCAACCGGGTCGTTTCCATAAACGGCGTTATCGTAGCTCGCCATGTCGGCCACGGTTCCACGGGAATGCATCAACACGACGCTGCAACCCGCTTCCGCACAGACCCGCGGCATCTCGGTATCGAGCGACATCCCGGACACGTCGTTGACGATCGAGGCACCTTCTGCCAGCGCAGCCTGCGCAACCTCCGCTTTGACGGTGTCGATCGAGATCGAAATGTCGCTCCAGCGCGAGCGTATCCCGCGAATCACGGGAAGCACACGCTTCAGCTCTTCGCGCGCCGAGACGGGCTTCGCTCCGGGGCGCGTCGATTCTCCGCCGACGTCGATCGCGTCGGCGCCCTCGGAGATCATTCGACCTGCCTGCGCGATCGCCTCCTCAGTGGAAAAAAAGTTACCCCCGTCGCTGAAGCTGTCGGGGGTAACGTTCAGAATTCCGAAGACAGTTGGCCGCTGTGACTTCGACGGCCAGGCGAAGGTCACGCCGGGGCTACCTCCGGTCCTCCGAAGAGCGGCGGCTTCGACGTCTTGGGATGCATGACCGGAGTCGCGAGCGCTGGCGCCGAAGGCGGCGGACTCACTGGACGTGGCGGCAAGGTCTCGCCGCGCGAGAGCGCAGCAACATCGTCACCGGTGAGAGTTTCACGGTCGAGTAACGCCGCCGCGACGCGGTGAAGAAGATCCATGTTTTCCTGAAGCACCACCGTTGCGCGCGCGTATGCCTCTTTGATTACGCGCGTTACCTCGGAATCGACGAGCTGTGCGGTCCGCTCGGAAACCTCCCGACGCGTCTGGATCTCACGGCCGAGGAAGAGCTCCTGCTCGTTGTCGCCGACGAGAATGGGACCGATCTCGTCGGATAGTCCCCACTGCGAGACGTAGCGACGCGCCAGACCCGTCGCCTGCTGGATGTCGCTCGCGGCGCCGGTCGTCACGCGATCGCGACCAAACACCAGCTCTTCGGCCACACGACCACCATACGCCTTGACGAGATTCGCCTCGAGCTGCTCTCTCGTTACCGACACGCGGTCGTCTTCCGGCAGTGTCCACGCCACGCCGAGCGTGCGTCCGCGCGGAACGATCGTGACTTTGTGGAGCGGATCGTTGCCCTTCACCTTGACCGCGCAGATGGCGTGGCCACCCTCATGGTAGGCGGTGAGCTTCCGCTCCTCGTCCTTCATGACCATCGACTTCCGCTCGGCGCCCATCATCACTTTGTCTTTCGCGTCCTCGAGGTCGGCCATGTAGACCTTCTCGTGGTTCCGCCGGGCCGCGAGCAAAGCTCCTTCGTTCACCAGGTTCGCGAGGTCCGCTCCCGCCATTCCCGGAGTTCCGCGGGCCAGCGTTGTGACATCCACATCTTCCGCCATCGGCTTGTTGCGGATGTGCACACGAAGAATTCCCTCACGCCCGCGCAGATCCGGCAGATCGACCACGATCTGTCGATCGAAGCGGCCGGGCCGCATGAGCGCGGGATCGAGAACGTCAGGCCTGTTGGTCGCTGCGATCAGGATCACGCCTTCGTTCGACTCGAAGCCATCCATTTCGACCAGCAGCTGATTGAGTGTCTGCTCTCTCTCGTCGTGGCCACCGCCCAGCCCGGCGCCGCGATGCCGGCCGACGGCGTCGATCTCGTCGATGAAGATGATGCACGGAGCGTGGGCTTTGCCCTGCTCGAACAGATCGCGCACGCGACTGGCGCCGACGCCGACGAACATCTCGACGAAATCGGAGCCCGACATCGAGAAGAAGGGACGGCCGGCTTCACCCGCGACGGCGCGAGCGAGCAGCGTTTTACCGGTTCCCGGTGGACCGACCAGTAGCGCACCCTTCGGCAGACGCCCGCCGAGCTTGGTGAACTTCTGCGGGTCCTTCAGGAACTCGATGATCTCCTGGAGCTCGACCTTCGCTTCGTCAGCGCCGGCGACGTCATCAAACGTCACCTTGGGCGTGTCGCCGGTGAGCAGCTTCGCCTTGGACTTTCCGAAACTGAACGCCTTTGCTCCGCCGGCCTGCATCGAACGGAACAGGAAGAACCAGATTCCGAAGATGAGGAGGTACGGGAAAAGGCTGATCAGGATCGTCGTGAACGACGGACGAGCATCTTCGGCCTGAATCTGGACGCCGTGGTCCCGGAGTCGCGCGACTTCGTCGCTCGAGTTCTCGGTTGGCAGCAGCGATCTGAACTTCTGCACCAGCCGTCCCTTGACCGGAATTTTCTCCTTGAACTCACCCGTCAACAGCCGGCCAGCCTGAATGGTGACCTTGTCGACGTTGTTCTTCTGGAGCTGCTGGTCGTACTGCGAATAGGAGATTTCAGGCGCCGCGTCAGCTCCCTTCCCCGAGAACTGGATGATCGCGACCGGCACCAATATGACGAAAACCCAGAACGAGAGCTGCTTCGAGACTTTGCTCCAGTTCGTCGGCTTCTTGGGATTCTTATTAGGCATTTGTATAGGCATTACTGCAAGCTCGCTATGTACGGCAAATGGCGGAAGTTCTCCGCGTGATCCAACCCATAACCAACCAGAAATTCATTCGGCGCATCGAAACCAATGAACTTCGCTTCGTACTTCAGTCCTTCTGCAATCCGCTTGTGGAGAAGCGCGCAGATCTCCAGTGATCTCGGCTTCCTCCCCTTAAGTATAGACATCAGACGATTCAATGTGCGCCCGGAATCGATGATGTCTTCGACTAAAAGGATGTCTTTACCTTCGAGCTCCGTTTCCGGATCGTAAACAAGATTGACCGTACCGCTCGAGACCATCCCATCTCCGTAACTTGCCGCAACGAGAAAATCTACCTGAAGCGGACGAGTGATCTGCCGAACGAGGTCACTCAGGAAAATGAAGCTTCCCTTGAGCAAGCCCAGCACCAGAAGATCCCCGTCCGGATAAGCGGCCGTGATCTCTCTGCCGAGCTCGGTGACTCGCTTCGCGATCGCGGTCTCGTCGAACGCGATCCGCTTGACGACTCTTCCGGAGAGGCGGGGATCCAATTTGGCCTCGAGCGGTTTGACTGTGCTGCTCATGCCCGGGCCTCCGTTCGATCAACCCGCCCGCCATCGGGCGCCCGCCAGCGGCGCAGCAACATATGATCGCGCCGCATGACGATCTCGACCCCTCCGGACAACTGAATTGCCCCTCCGGTTGCACCCTTAATAGTAAACTCCGCGGCGCGCTGGGTTCCGCGGCGGTCCATCACCACGCTCGCGCGCGCAGCCAGAGCGGGCCACAGAACCCTGAGGGAGTCAGCGTCGTAGCCCTCGAGGCTGGAACGGCTGATGCGGAGCGCACCATCCAGTTCCGCTTCAGCGCTGACGCTCCCGGCAAGATCCTCGAGCGAGCGCCGCCAGTCGGCGGATTTCCGGGCCAGCGACAGGAGCTCGTCCGGAAAACCGGGATGCTGCCTGACAATCGACGGTAGAATGTCGAGTCGGATGCGGTTGCGGAGGTGCTTGCGGTCGCAGTTCGATGGGTCCTGCACGAAAGCCACGTGGTACTGCTGAGCGTAGTTCGCCAGCGTCGCGCGGTTGATGTTGAGAAAGGGACGGATGATCTCGGATTCCGCATACAGGCCGGCGAGTCCGCGGGGACCAGCGTCGCGAAGAATCCGCATGAAGACTGTCTCGACCTGGTCGTCGAGGTTGTGCGCGGTTACAACTCTTGCTTTCTGCTTGGAGGCGACCTGCTCGAGGAAGCGCCAACGGCCGCGACGCCATTCTTCCTCGCGGGTGCCGATGGTCGATGCGCGGCCCGTGACGCAAGAGAATCCGTGCCGGAATGCCTGTCGCGCAACGAGCGCCGCGGCGCGTCCCGCTGCTTTGCCAGTACCGTGATCAAAAGTTGCGACCGTGATTTCCCTGCGCGCTCGCGCGGGGAGCCGGGACGCGGCGGTGAGCAGCGCCATCGAATCGAGGCCGCCCGAGACAGCAAGGAGAGCTGGACCGGTGCTTCCCAGTGCCGCCTCAACCGCGCTATCCACTTCGAATGCTTCAACCCCGGCGTAAGCCATGATACTTTTAATCTACCTATTCACGGGGGAGTTTCGCTTGGAGACGCACGGCCCGTTGGGCACGTTGTGGGTGTCACTCGGCCTCATCGCTTTCTACATGGCGCTGATCTGGCTGAACACGCTGCTCGGCATCTTTCTCACTCCGTTGATCGCCGGCGTTCCGGTGACGTGGTTGCTCGACTGGCTGAAGCGAAGAAAAGGGCAACTGGAAGAGCCCTCCGAGACTGAGCGCTACCAGGGATAGAGCGCCTGGTAGTAGGCGCGATTGCGAAGGATAGTCCGCACGTAGTCGCGCGTCTCAACGAAGGGAATCCGCTCCGTGAATACCTCTGGATCGGCCGCTCCCGCCTTGCTCGACCATTTCTCGACACGCGACTCGCCGGCGTTATAGGCGGCGAGGACCTTCACAACTTCCGGATACCTGTGCGCAAGACCGCTCAGGTGAGCCGTCCCAAGCTTGATGTTGGTAGCGGGCTGATAGAGGAGATCCGGATTCCACGGACCGATCCCTTTAGTGTCCGCCACCGATTTTCCGACTGCCGGCATTAGCTGCATTAGCCCCCTCGCTCCGGCGGGGGAAGTGGCGAGCGGATTGAAGTTGGATTCCTGCCGGATCAGCGCCGCGACGAGAACCGGATCGAGCCCGTTCTCCTTGCTGCTGGAGATCAGGGTCTCGCGCTCCAGCACCGGGAAATAGAGCCGGTAATTCTCCGGACTGTGGCCAATTTCCTCGATGGCTCGGCGACCGAGCGCAATCGAGCGGGATGCCTGATCGGTCCCGGCCAGGGCATGCGCCGTGGCAATCATGCGCGCGGGATTTCCCAGGGCATCGCGGAACAGCCGGTCATTTTCGAATCCCGCTTCCACATCCATTCCGACATCCCTGAGTCCGGCGACGCGGTTCAATGCCGAATCAATCGCCGGAACCCTGGCGAAATTGGCTGGCGAGCGGTCGGGTGCGACCAGCGTCGTGTCGAGGCGTTTCGCCGCCACCACCGCGTAGTAGCTGAGCGGATCTTTGGCGATTATCGAGCGCCATCTCGCTTTGCTGCGCGTCTTGTCGCCGAGTGCGGCGAAAGAGCGTCCGGCCCAATAGGCCGCAGCCAGCGCTTCGGTGCTGTTGGGGTCGCGGGCGATGAGTGAGTCGAATTCCGCGGCGGCCGCTTTCCTGTCGCCTTGTATGTAGGCAATTATTCCCGCGCGAAAGCGGGCGCTGGTGGCGTGCCGGCCGGCCGGAAAGCGCCTGAGCAGCGCCGTGAGAGTCTGCCGTGCATCCTGGTCGCGATTGTCGTCGGTGGCGAGGTCGGCGAGAAGAAGAAGCGCCGAGGCCGAGCTCGTGTCCTTTGGATAAGCGGTAGTGATTGCGCGCAGCGTGGACCGGCCGACCTCCGTGTTACCCAACGCGATCTGCGCTCTGGCGCGTTGGTACTGCGCGGCGGCAGCAAGGTTCTGCGGAGCTCGTACTTTCGCGAACTGGTTCGCTGCATCAGCGTACCGCCTCAGGCGGAACAGCACCGAGCCATATCCGACATTGTCCGGGAAGTCGCCCAGGCCGGCGCCGAGCGCCTTCGCATATGCCGTAGCGGCGCGATCCGGCAGCCCCGACTTGTTGGCCGCGCGCGCGATGACGAGCTCCTCCGATGGCGTCGTGGTCGTAAATACCTTGTCGAAGAGATCGATTGCGTCGCGCGTATCCGCCGAGTTGTTGGAGCCGGCGATGAACATCAACAGCTGGCCGCGCGCCGCCGTTCGTGACGCGTCGTCCGCCGGCGGATTGATGCGAAGCCTCAGAGCATCGAGCCGCGCGCCCAAGGCGTTGTAAGCGCGTATAGCGCC
>Ga0193735_1000648_pt1 | contig 11075 bp, 10 predicted proteins | sample U1m2metaG_FD_145080 | JGI IMG/M metagenome (GOLD analysis project Ga0193735, IMG submission 145080) | Soil microbial communities from a riparian zone of the East river system, Colorado, United States - U1m2 | ecosystem: Environmental > Terrestrial > Soil > Riparian zone | place: USA: East River... | reverse complement strand
CCGGCATCAGCGACAGCGCGCTTTTGCGGGGGGTGAAATCAAAGGGCACAACTGCCACCACCTATTCCATTTTAATGCGGGCAAAGAGTAAAACCGTGCGCTTCATCCGAGCCGCCCACAATTTGCAGACCAAAACCATCCGCCTGCGCTCGGATAACCGCGAGCACATGATTTAGGGAACAGATTTCAGGGTCCGGCACGAGCCCCTGCTCACTTTGCTGAATCTCGCGCTCGACACCGCGTTGGCCATTTGTTCTAATCAGAAAAACCTGCCGCCTATGAAACAAATACCCAAAACAGAACTTTCGCCGGATAACGGCTGTATCATCGACACGAAATGGAAACTCGGCCCGCTCAGTTATCACGCCTCGGCCGCTGGCAAAGTCAAAGTGGAGCCGAGCAAGGAGATCATCCGGCTGCCTGAGCTGGTGGTTTACGACCACATTGGTTTCGGGGGAGCCTACGCGCGCACGAACTTGAGCTTCCATTACATCGGCGATTTCTGGAACGATCGGATCAGCTGCCTCATCGTCGTCAGCGGCGTCTGGCGATTTTATCGCGACGAATATTATAAAGGCGATCACTGGGACCTTGGCCCCGGTTTCTACGAAAGCTTCTTCGCCGAGAAAGGCCCCGACGACGTGGTCAGCTCTTTCCAAGCAATCGCGCTGACCTAAATTTCACGGCGCGTATCTGCTTGAAGCGGCGCACGCGGGTCGGGTGCTGGTTGCCCGAAAGCGTTCGGGGTCGCCCGCACGCGAGCCCCGTGCGCTACCCAGACCAACCTGCGAGATCGAAGACCTTTTTCGCGCAGCCCCAGGAGAGTGTGAAACCGGAGCCGCCGTGTCCATAGTTGTGAATGACGGCGCGGCCGTCGTGCAACCGATTGCGTTCGACGCGAACGCCTGATTTACGAAATGGGCGAAGGCCGACGCGTTCGGCGAGAACTTTCGGTTTGTCGATCTTCAGAACATGGCTGCAGCCGGCGACGATGCGCGATGTCGCCGCGGGATCGACATTGCGATGGTCGCTCAAGTCATTTGTTCCGCCGAAAACGCAATCGTTCGCGCGCGGAATCGCGTACATGAGTGGAAAATCGTCGCAAACGACCGCGTGCCCCAGATCGAGCTTCGGCACGATCGCGACTTGGCCACGATGCGGTTCGAGATCGACATCAGGAAGAAGCATTTTCGCGCCGATGCCCGCGCAGTTGATGACGAGATCGAATTTGGGATCGACCTTCTCAAGTTTCTCAAAGCGAACGTTTCCGTTGATTGAGCCGCCGGCATTGACAAACCGATTCGTGAGATAATCGAGATAGATTGTTGTATCCATCAGCGGAACGGCGATGGCAAAACCGCTGTTGAACACCGGCAACATCTCGCGCACGAGTCGCCTCGCGCCGAGCGGAATGGCCCATTCTGGAATTGGAATTTCGCCCGTCCGCGAAAAGGAGCGCAGTTCAATCATCGACACGCCCGTTTGCGAATCGTGGCTGAGACCGACAAGTAATTTGTAAGTTTTGAGCGCCCACGCGATCACAGAATCGGCCGGTTTGGCGTCGTACGGATACCAAATTGCGGCCGCAGCCGCAGATGTTGTCCGTTCGCCGGTTTCCTCCGCGAAAATCACGGTGCGATAGCTGCGCTCGGCAAAAAGAACAGCGCAGGTCAGCCCCGACACACCGGCACCGACGATCGCCACGTTCTTGACCATCCAAATGATCTACGTGCAACGCGCCGCTACGTCATATAAAATGCGCAGTGATGGTTTCGTTAAATCGAGACGCGCTGACGGAAAAAATTTTCACGGGCGCAAGAATTTCGTCTGAAGACGCACTCGAGTTGTACCAATGGCCGCTGGAAGAGCTCGGCGTCATGGCGAATACACGGCGCGATTTGGCGAAGGCGAAAAGCTACGGCAATCGCGGACGCGAGATCGTGACCTACATTGTCGATCGAAACATCAATTACACCAACGTCTGCAATGTTTACTGCAAGTTCTGCGCGTTTTATCGCACGGAACGCGATGAAGATCATTACGTGCTCTCGTTCGAGCAGATCGATGAAAAACTTGAGGAACTCTCCGCCGCGGGCGGTGTTCAAATCCTGATGCAGGGCGGGCATCATCCAAAGCTGGCGTTCGAGTGGTATCTCGATCTTCTGCGACACATCCGCGAAAAATATCCGCACATCAACATCCACGGGTTTAGTCCGCCGGAGTTTCAGCATTTCGCGGAAACGTTCCGGATGCCGCTACGCGAGGTGATTTCGGAATTCAAGAACGCCGGGCTCGGATCAATTCCCGGCGGGGGCGGGGAAATTCTGGTCGATCGGGTGCGCAAGAAAATTTCGCCGCTGAAAATTAACACCGATCAGTGGCTGGAAGTGATGTCAGTGGCCCACGAACTGGGATTGAACTCGAGCGCGACGATGATGTTCGGTCACGTGGAGACGATCGAGGATCGCATCGAGCATCTGCAGCGCATTCGCGAGCAACAGGACCGCAGCGGTGGGTTCACCGCCTTCATCTGCTGGACGTTTCAACCGCAGCACACCGTGCTGAAAGCGCACCCGACGGGCGTGGCGGAATACCTGCGCACGCAAGCGCTGGCCCGAATTTTCCTGGACAACGTCGACAATGTGCAAAGCTCATGGGTGACACAGGGACCAGGCATCGGGCAAATCGCGCTCAAGTACGGCGCGAATGATTTTGGATCGGTGATGATGGAAGAGAACGTGGTGAGCAGCGCGGGCACGACGTTTCGATTAAATGCCGCGCAAATTGAATCGCTCATTCGCGATGCCGGTTACGAGCCGCGACGCCGGAACAATTGGTACGAGCTTTTGAACTGAACGCCGTCGCGCGTTGTCTATGGACGATCCGCCTGCACCCACGGAAAGAAATCCAGCCTTGACGATTGCCTGCTTTTTACTCATCTAATAGCCGCTTGCCCCGCGCCGGTTCGTCGCGCGGAAATGCGCTTCTTAACTCATGAGACAATTTCCCGGATCGCTGCGCCGCCCCTCTTCAATTTTCCTCGCGTTCGTTTGTGCGCTAATGGGTGCAGCAGTGGCCCGCGGACAAGGCCCGCCGGTGGTCCGCTCAATCGACGTACGCTTTACCGGACCTGCCACGGTGAGCAAAGAGCGAATTCTGGCGCAGGTGCGGACAGCGGTGGGCCAGGTCTACTCCGATCAAGTGGTCGAGCAGGACATCCAAAACCTCTACAAGATGGGCGCGATTCTAAATGTTCGCATCTTTGCCCAGCCGGAAGGTGACGGGGTGAAGGTGATCGTGGCGGTGCAAACGCGTTCCGCGGTGCGCGAGATCGAAATCGCTGGGGCTCAGCGAATCAAAGCGAAAAGGATCCGCAAAGAGATCGGGATAAGAATCAACTCGATGGTGAACGAGGAGGAGTTGGAGAAAGCCCGCCAGAAGATCGTCGATCTCTATAAAGCACGTGGATTTAACGACGTCGATGTGCAATTTCGGGTCGAGCCCATCGATGAGAGGCGCGGAACTGCGCGCGTGGTTTACACGATCAACGAAGGAGTGCGAGGGGCGATTCGCTCAATTCGTTTCGAAGGCAACGCGCATTTCAGCGAGAAAGTGCTGCGCAAGCAGATGAAGACGCGGGGCAAGACGCTCATTGCATTTCTAGATAAGTCGGGGCGGCTGGATGAGACGCAGTTACAGCAAGACCTCGATAGCGTGAAAGAATTCTATCAAAATCACGGTTACATCGATGTGGAAGTGAAAGAGGTTCGGAAGGAGCGCGAGAACGGGCCAATGATCATCACCATTGCGATAACGGAAGGGACGCAATATCACGTCGGCAAAATTTCGATCTCGGGTTATCAGGCTACGACCGAGCAAAAGATTCGCGCGCTGCTCAAGATGAAGGAGGGCGCCGTCTATTCGCCAAAGGCGTTGCGCGACGATGCGAAAGCCGTCGCCGATGCCTACGGCTCCGGCGGATATGTTGACACTTTAATCGTGCCGGAAGGCACGCCAGCCGGGCCTGGCCGGATCGACGTTCATTACAAAATAGAAGAAGGCGATCGTTTCTTTGTGCAGCGGATTAACGTCGTGGGTAACACGCGGACGAAAGACAAGGTGATCCGCCGCGAGGTGCTCATCGCGCCGGGCGACGTCTTCAACACCGTGCGGGTGGATGTGAGTAAGAAGCGGCTCGAGAACCTGGGCTACTTTTCCAAAGTCGAAACCTATCCGGACGATACTGGTGTGGCTGGTCGCAAAGATTTAACAGTCCAAGTAGAAGAGAAACGGACCGGTTCATTCAGTTTCGGTGGCGGTTTCAGCACGGTTGATAAGTTGGTCGGTTTCGCGGAGCTCACGCAAGGCAACTTCGATTTGCAGAATTGGCCGGCCTTCACCGGCGCCGGTCAGAAGTTCAGACTGCGCGTGCAGTACGGCACGCAACGCAAGGATTTCATTCTGATCGTGACGGAGCCGTGGTTTCTCGATCGCCCTTTCTCGGTCAGTGGCCAGGTATTTTACAGCGAGGCGAATTATTTGAGCTCGCTTTATGACCAGCGCGATTACGGATTCGTTCTGGAGGCGCGCAAGCCGCTCAATTCCTATATGTATGGGACGCTGGGTTACCGTCTGGAAAGGTTGGATATCTTCAATGTTGCTACCAGCATCTCGCAAGACCTTGCCCAGGAGCTGGGCGCACAGACGAAGAGCCAAATTTACACCAGTGTCGTCTTTGACCGGCGCGATAATCCTTTGCTAACGCGGACCGGCCAGCGCGTAACCATTTCGCCGTATGTGGCCGGCGGTTTCCTGGGCGGGAACGACCAGATTTATGGCTGGAACATGGAAGCGTCCCAATATTTCCACATGTGGTGGGATACGATCCTGCTCTTGAATGGCGAAATCGCAACGGTAAATAATTGGGGCGGAGGCAGCGACGTCCGCATCTTCGATCGGCTTTTCCTGGGCGGCTCAAACAATTTACGCGGCTTTGACTATCGCGATGTTGGCCCCAAGGACTTCAATAGAGAGCCTCTCGGAGGCAAATCAATGGCGCGCACCACGGTGGAATGGACGTTCCCGATTATCGAAAAAGCGCGCGGCGCAATTTTTTACGACATCGGTTTTGTAAACCCCGACGCCTGGGATTTCAGCGAACAAACGCAGTTCATCCCTGCAAAGCCACGACCAATCGGCTCAAAAAAGCCCCCAAGGGTGCCCATCTCGTATAACAACATCGCCTCCGACTTCGGTGTTGGGATTCGACTTGATCTGCCGATTGGTCCCCTGCGCCTCGACTACGGCATTCCGGTGCAAAAAGCTGGAACCACCGGCAGCGGGAAATTTAACTTCAGCGTCGGCTATCAATTTTGAACGAATATTAATGCTTGCGGTCTAAAGCGTTTCCGACCACCTGTTCTATCTATGCTTATGAAAAAGCTCCTCTCCATCACCCTGACTTCGCTGCTCGCGCTTCCCGTGGCGGCTTTCGCCCAGGGCACACTCAAAATCGGCACGGTCGATATGCAACGCGCGTTCAAGGAATACGGCAAGACCAAGGACGCGGAGGCGAAAATTAACGAGGCCAAAAACTCCGCCAAAAAAGAGTACGACGATCGCGCCGATGGCTACAAGAAGGCGCTCGATGAAATCAACAATTTGAACAAGCAGCTCGATGCGCCAGCGCTCAGCGCCGACGCCAAGACGCAAAAAGCGAAGGAGCGCGACGACAAGATCGCCACCATTAAGAACATGGAGCGCGAAATCACCGAGTTCCGGCAAACGCGCGAGCGGCAGTTGCAGGAGCAGGCGATGCGGATGCGCGAGGGCATCGTGAAAGAAATCACCGACGTAGTAATGGAAAAAGTAAAGGCCAACCGCATGGACCTGGTGTTCGACAAATCCGGCATGAGCCTCAATGGTGTGCCGGTTTTGATGTACGCGCCCGATAATGTCGATTTCACAAACGATATCATCACCGTCCTGAACAAACCCGGACGCGCCACCACCAGCTTGGGCCCAAGTGAGAAGACGGCGACAAGTCCCTCCCCCAGTCCCGCGAAAGCTTCCAAACCTTAGCTTCAACTTCGACAATTCAAGAAACACACGCGGGCCGCGGCGGTGTAGAGGTCTTACTCTGTGAGGCGCGGCCCAAAGGTGATTTTTTTTGATCGTGTTGTTCACCCGCGTGTCGCGCTGCTCGGAGAGGGGCGGCTACCACTCTGCGAGACGCAGCAGCGCACTTTTACCCAAGCGTTCCGCCGGGATTGCCCTGCTTTTCCTTCTCGCTTCTTGTTCCACCCCGAAAGCTTTCGGGGGAAACTGGCAGTCAACCGTCACCAAAGATCCACCTGGCACTTTCCCCGAGCTCCGACCACTCCGCGCCACCTATCATTTCGGCTGGGCTGGATTCACCGCGGCTACTGGCGAAGTCCATTTTGCAAAACCGCTCGAAAGCCGGTTCCAACTCGAGGCAACAGGGCGCACAACCGGCTTCGTCCGCGCCTTATGGAAATTGGACCTGAATTATCGCGGGCTCGCCGATGCGGAAACGCTGCGCCCAGTCGAAACCAGTCAGACCGAGAGCTATCGATCAAAAAGAATTACCACGCATCTCACTTTCACGGCCAAGGGCGTCACGCGCGAGAGGACTGAAGGTCGAACCGGCTCTGAGCGAGCAAAAGCCCGTGAGTTTAATTTTCCGAATCTATTCGATTTGCACTCGGCTCTGCTTTATTTGCGCAGTCAACCGCTCGGCGATGGTAGCGTCCGTCGGATCGTCGTTTATCCCGCGACTTCGGCTTACCTTGCCACCGTCACCGTAATCGGGCACGAGAAAATCTCGGTGCGTGCCGGCACTTACAACGCAATCAAAATCGATTTGCAGCTCCACCGACTCGGCAAGAATCTCGAATTGGAACCACACCGTAAATTCCGGCGCGCTACCATCTGGGTGTCTGACGACTCCGATCGCATCCTCCTGCGAACCGAAGCGCAAATTTTTATCGGCACCGTTTTCGCCGAATTGCAGTCGGTCCGCTTCGAAGAAATGAAACATTAGGTGGATCGGCCGCTCCGCCGGGCGATGCTGAAAGTGCGGCTTCGCCGCCTAAATTAACATCGAGCTCGCCGATGGACGAGTCCGTCCAACTGGCGCACAAGGGACTGCTCGATCCACCGAAAGATCGATATCTACGGCCGAATCCATTCGCCGCGTACGGGCGGCTCCCATTCGGGATGGGGCCGCACCACTCGCCGACGTGGAGTGAAGACCGGCGTGTGCGCGCTGGGTAATAACTCAAGCGCGGCGAGCGTTTCCAAATTGAACCGGCCTGTAACCGGAAGCCCAATGCGCGCCTGATAGGCGCGCAGCGAAAATTCCATGGCCGAACCATAAATTCCGTCGATCTCGCCGCGGTAAAGATCGCGCCGCCCCAGCGCGATTTGCGCAGAGACCACGACATTGCGTTGCACATCGGGCGACGCATTCTCGTAAGGCGTGCCGGCGAACAACCCGTCCGCTGGAGGGGCGACCGTCGCCTGACTGACAGGCGCGGTTTGCGGCGAGGATTCATCGCGTAACTCGGACGTGCCCGCATCCGCCGGCGGAGCGCGCGTCGCGTCTGGTTGCGGAGAAGCAGACGGAGAGCTGCTAAGTAAGCGAAGGGTTTCCTCGTTCAGCTCGCCGGTAATTTGCAAACCGTGGCGGATTTGAAAGCGCCGAATCGCGGCAGTCGTATCCGCATTTTTCTCGCCTGTGATCTCTCCGTAATAAAAACCCTGTTCCTTCAGGGCCTGCTGCACGCTCTCGATGCTTTGATCCGCACGAGTTGCTGCAACGGAAACAATCAAAATCAGAATGGCGATCTTAATCCTCATCTCGATGTTGATGGTTTGACGCTGCCATGGGGCGGTTATTCGGCGCCTTCCGGCGCAGTGACAGCGAGCGTCCCTTGGCGCTCTTTTAAAAGATCGCGATAACGAATGATACCTTCGCTGATCGCCGCCGCCATTTGCTCACGATAATCATCGCTGGCCAGTTTTGCCATGTCCTCCTTGTTGGTGAGAAATCCTCCTTCCACTAAAACCGCAGGGTGCCGCACATTCACAATCACAAAAAATTGCTCGGCTTTCGTTCCGCGATTCACCGCTTGGGTTCGCGCCGCCAACCCTTCCTGGATGAATCCGGCCAGGCTTTGGCTTTCTACATTCGGCGATGCGGAAATCGCTCGCCATAAGAAAGGAAACCACGAAGCCACGGACAATCCCGGCGTGACTTGATGGGCGGCGTAATAGGTTTCCACCCCGCTGGCCACCGGCTTATTGTCTTCGTTAAAGTGAATGCTGACAAAAACGCAATTCGGCACGCGATTGGTCAGCGCCGCTCGCTCGGCCAGCGAGACGTAGGCATCGCCGACGCGCGTCATCACGGTCGCGAGACCCTGCGCCTGCAACAATCGATCGACCCGGTGCGCCACGTCCAGGGTGAGATCTTTCTCGAGCATGCTCCCAACCTTCGCGCCTGAATCCTGACCACCGTGGCCGGGATCGAGAACAACTACCGCGAACGGTTCGTGTGGCGCAGGCGCTCGCGTGGATGCCGGGGCCTTTGATTTCGAAGTCCACTGCAACCAGGCAAACGACGCAATCATGAGCAGCAGCCCTACCCAGGCCACGGCGCTTCGCAACGCCCGCGGCATTCCAAATCGTGCCCAGAACATCGTTTCCTCCGCTACTGTTGAATCGAAGCGCGCACCTCTTCATCCGATAAGGCCCGATAACGAATCGCCGTGTTCGCGTCGCGTTCAAGGATGGCCGCTTCGATGCCGGCTACGGCGAGCTGTTCTTCTCGATGTTTCGTGACGGCCGCGCGTTCCGGAAGTTCTTTCGCATCGTTTTTTTGCAACGTCATATGCCCAATACTCCAAGCGTCGAGCGCAACTTTTAGCGCCGCTTCGAACGGCGCACCGGGCGCGTGTTCGGTCTTGAGAAAAGATTCCATCAGCTCCGTCGATTTCCCTGTTCCGCTCAGAACTGCGAAATCCTGACGCGCTTGCGCGAAGGTTGCGCCGTTGGTTGCGATCGCCCCATCATACTCCACCCGCAAAAACAAATCTTCTTCCGGTTTGGCGCCAACCTCGGCAAAGAGCATCCGGGCCAGAAAAGGCGCGCCATAAACTTGTTCGAAAGCATTCTTCATTACGGGGCTGAGCGAATAATGCGCCAGGCGTCTCAGTGAAACGTCTCCCGCCGATCGCGTGAAACCTTCCGTGCTGGCCAGCTCGATCGCAGCCATGCGCAGCCGCTCAATGTCCCCCGGATGACCGATCGCGCCCATGGCGATGCGGTCGTAAACCTCGAAAATTTTCTGGCGCGCCCGGCCGAGAGTGAGAAATAGAATGCCGTCGCCATAACCCACCGCCGCGATCGGACTGCCCGAAGCCAACTGCGTCTCGATGTACTCGCGGCGGTTCGCGATCGCTTCGACCCAACGATACGGCTCTTCGATCATGCCACTGTTTGCTTAAAGACCGCCGCGATCTTGCGCTCCGGCAGCGTGGTGATGCCTTCGCGCGAAACAACTTTAATAAGCGGATAAATTTTCCCGCTGCGATCGACGCCGCCCGTCGCCGTATCGGATTCGGCCGCCGTATCGAGCGCACGCAGTGCAATCGTCACCGCCTCGTCTTCGCCCAATTTTTGCAACCGCTTCGTGCCCCAATTATTTTCGTAATAAAGAATGCTGCGTACGGCTGGCGATCCCGACCCAGTGGCCGCGTAATCCGCCACTTCAAATTGCGCCCCCATCGCATCGTAGAAATAAAGCCGTGGCCCCGGGTTTGAGTTGAAATCGTAAGTCGCGAAAATCGGGACGACCATGCCAACGCCTTGCATGACAAATCCAAAATTATCGCGCAATAGTTTCGACAGAGCGCGCACTTTCCCATCGACACTCATCTCCTGCAATTGTGTTCGCCGGAAGTATTGAAATGAATGTTCGAGCACGCGCGCCATTTCCCAAGCCGTCGCCGGCACCCCCGCGATCGCCATGATCGAATGCCGATCTATCTCCAGGACTTTGTCCGCCCGATCGTAAACCACAGTATTGCCCGAAATCGCGCGCCGATCGCCCGCGACCAGCACGCCACCGGAAAACTTAAACGCCAAAATCGTAGTCGCCTCTGTCGGCTTCCACGATTGCTCGCGAGAACTTGGCGCGCGCCCGGTCGGATCGACCGTCGCCGCCGGACTGAGCAGCCCTTTGCGTCGCAGGAGGGCGGGAAAATCTTCGCTCGCGCCAGAAAAACTCTGCTCGAGCGCCAGCGGAGACGGTTCCATTACTGGCCCGTGCGCTGCCGGTAGCGCTTCGATTGATTGGGATCGACCTTGCGCATCTTTTTTAAAAGATCTTTTGTGTCCGGCCGCGAAACGTCCGGCGAGCGCGGCCCGCCGCCATCGCCTTGCTTCGGACCCCACGGAACTGGATCGATTGGTTTTTGAACGCGCTCGGGCATACAAAAAATTTAGAAAGAAATGCTGGAAAGGCAAACCGCGCGCCTCCCTGGGTTCCGGCACGCTTGCCAGAGAAAGCGGCTGGTGCCAAGATTTGGAACGATGAAGCTCTTCACAACCAGTGTCGTCGGCTTTTTCGCCGTGCTCTACGGCTTGGTCCTGTCTGCACAAGCCCCTGCTCAAACGCCCGCCGCCTCATCTGACGCCGCCCAACTCGAAGCGTTGGCAAAAAAAATCGATGCGCAAAACGCCAAGATCGACACTCTTTCTCAGCAAATTCTCAAGCTCGAGCAACAGATTGCTCACATCCGCCCCGGAGTGACGATTGGCGAAGCCGCGCCCTCGCCTGCCACGAGCGCCAGTTCGCCCGAACCGGTGCGAGCGGCCGACGGCAACACGCACGCCGTCGCGCGCGGAGAGACGCTCACTTCCATCGCCAAGATGTACAAAGTTAGCGTGGACGAACTGCAAAAGTTCAATCACATCGAAGACGGCCGCAAATTGCAGGCCGGACAAACGATTATGATTCCACCTTCTCCGTCGCCCCCGCCCTCCGCGCC
>Ga0193735_1000647_pt1 | contig 11086 bp, 6 predicted proteins | sample U1m2metaG_FD_145080 | JGI IMG/M metagenome (GOLD analysis project Ga0193735, IMG submission 145080) | Soil microbial communities from a riparian zone of the East river system, Colorado, United States - U1m2 | ecosystem: Environmental > Terrestrial > Soil > Riparian zone | place: USA: East River... | reverse complement strand
ACGCCGGTGACCTGGGCGTCGAACGTCTGCCCGATGCGCGAGCGCAGGCGATCGGCCTCCAACTTTTTGCGACGGCTGCGCTCGAGCTTTCTCGACGCGCCTTCCGCCTCGTGAGCGAAGTCGATATAGCCGCGCACGGGATCGGCGACGACGAGCTTGAGACGGACGGTGTCGCCGACATCGAGTCCGCGTCCACCGCGCACGATGCGGCCCTCCACGGGTGGATTCAGCACTCGCGCGTAAGTCCCCTTCGGTGACGCCGCCGTCACGATCGCCGCGAAGCTCTCCCCCACCCGCTCAGCCAACATTGATGCGCCGGCGATTTTACGCATCGTACGCTCAACCTTTCGCGCGGCCTCGCCGCGCTCGGTGCAGCGGCTCGCAATCTCGACCAGCTCCTGATCGGAATAGGGAGGGGCGCCTCCGCCGGTTGCCGCGCGCAACATCCTTTGCGTAACGAGATCCGCGAACCGGCGGTTCGGAGCGGTGGAGTGAACGTAGTCGGCGACGGCGAGGCCGAAGTGGCCGGTTTGGCGGCGATCGCCAAGCCGCCGCTCGAGAACATAGATGCCGGGGCCGAGGAGCTTGACGACCGAGAGCGACAGATCGGCGAAGTGCTCTGGATCCGCGGCGCGGCGGCGCGCGAGGAATTCGCTCAGTGCGACGTTGTTGGGTGCGTCAGGAAGCACTTCCCCGACATCCTTGGCGAGGGCAACAATGCGATCCCACCTTTTCGGCTCGCGCACGACTCGCCGCAGCGACGCCGATCCATGATCGAGCAGGTATGTGGCGACAGATCTGTTCGCCGCGACCATGAAATCCTCGATCAAATCTCTGGCGCGATTGCGACGGTCGACGGCGAGGTCGACAACCTTGCCGTGCACGACCACTGGTCTGGCTTCAATGCTCTCGAAGTCGAGCGCGCCGGCAACACTCCTCGCCTGGCGCAGCCGCTGCGCTGCTTCGTCCTGGAGTCGAAGCTGGTCGTTGAGCTCTTTGGATGCAGCGATCGCGGGAGGAGCTGGTGCTTTGCCTTCGAGCCACATGCCCACGGCATCGTAGACCAGCTTGGCTTTGTTGTGAACAAGGGCGCGATACACCAACGCTTTGTCCAGGGCTCCGTCGGGAGCAACGTCGAACTCGATGACGACTGCGAGGCGGTCTTCGCCCTCGTTTAGCGACGTGAGATTCGTCGAAAGTCGCTCGGGCAGCATGGGAAAAACCGCCACGCCCGTGTAGACGGAAGTGGTATTCGTAGCCGCGTGCGCGTCGGCCGCCGAGCCGAGGTGGACGAGCGAGTCCACGTCGGCGACGCCGATACGGATTTTTATCGAGCCGTCAGCGAGTCGCTCGGCGACTTCGATCTGGTCGAGATCGCGCGATTCGCGGTTGTCGACCGATGACCAGAGCAGTGCGCGCATATCGCGACAGCCGGCCGGAAGGGGATCGTCAGAGGGCTCGTGGAGTGACCGGACCTCGCGCATCACCGCCGGTGAGAACTCGGGCTCGAAGCCGTTCTGCACCATCGCCGCGACCGCGGCGCTGCGAAGTGTCTGTGCTGGGGGCGTGCTGAGCATCTGCAGGTATTATCGCAATTTGTACTCCGCCGTATTCGGCCATTGAGCTCCAAATGGAGTGGACCGGCGGAGCCGTTGGTCTGGCGCGGAAGTTGACCGTGCTGACCAACGAGTCTCAACATCCAACGCGGGTTTTCAGCTTGGAACAGGTACTTACCCGACAGCAGGGGGAGTTGGTCGCGCTCGAACGCCGGCTCGTGTTGCGTGTGCGCGACGCGCTGACCCAAGCCGACGGGACGCGCGCGGACGTGGAGCGACTCGCCGCGCTGATCAACGAGATGGACGAGCTCTTCCTCCTGGTTGTCGTTGGGGAATACAACAGCGGCAAAAGCACGTTCATCAACGCGCTCCTGGGTGACGAAGTCTTCGCGATGGGCGATCTGCCGACCACGCGGGCGATCTCGATTCTGCGGTACGGAGAGGCAGGGCCTCCAGAGTCAATCGGTGACCATCTTCAGCTCTATCACTATCCGCTCGAGGTGCTGCACGACCTCGACATTGTGGATACGCCGGGGACGAACTCCATCGAGCGAATGGAAGAGGAGATCACCCGTGGATTCGTGCCGCGCGCCGATCTGGTGCTGTTCGTGACGAGTCTATTGCAGCCGCTCACGGCCAGCGAGCTGGACTTCCTCACTCACATCCGCGAATGGGGGAAGAAGGTCGTGTTCATAGTGAATGGCATAGATCGGCGCAACAGTGACGAGCAGCTCGATCGCGTGCGCGAATACCTTAAGCGCGAGGTGACCGCACGGCTCGGTGCCGGGGCCCCGTCACTCTATTTCATCAGCGCGCTACACGCTCTTCGCGGAAAACTCTCGGCGCCACCCGGCCAGGCTCCGGGCGATGCCACGACGCCTGACCCGCGCAACGAATATTCCGCGCTCGAGCGTTATGTCATGGAGACTCTCCGAGAAACGGAACGCGTGAGGCTCAAGCTTCTTACGCCGCTGGGGGTGCTGCGGCACGTCTTGAAGGCAAACGTGTCGACGATGGCCTCGCGGCTACTGGTCGTTGACGAGGACGCCAACGTCCTGCGCTCCATCAGAGAACAGCTGCTGGCTTACTCGCAGGAGATGAGGGATGACTCCGAGCGCTATCTGATCGAAATGCGCAACGTGCTGTACGAGCTGGAGCGCCGCGGCCGGTCGTGGTTCGAGCGCACGATCAGGATTGGAAACGCGTTTCTTCTTCGCAACAAGGATGCGGTCGAGAATCGGTTTCGAGCCGAGGTCGTACAGGACACGCCGCAAGCGATCGAGGCAGTAGTGCACCGAATGGTCGACTGGGCGGTCCAGCGCAATCTGAAGCTCTGGCGTACCGTGTTCGCGGAGCTGGATGCGCACACCACCCGGCTTCGAGACTCGGGAGTGCTCGCGCCGTCCGGGGACACCGAATTCCAGTACAATCGCGAGGAGCTATTCTCGCGCCTGCGCGAACCAGTGGAGAGGCGACTCGATGAATTCGATACCGAGCGGGAAGCACGTGAGATCGTAACGTCGGTGAAGGAGGCCGTGATGAGCGCGTTCGGGGTCAATGTTCTTGCCATCGGGCTCGGTGGGATATTTCTGGCCGTCTTCACCACCGCGGCTCTGGACGTCACTGGTGTGCTGACCGCGACCCTGTTCGCGATCGCCGGGTGGCTGATAATTCCAGCGCGGCGCCGCCACCTCGTGCGCGATTTCGAAACGAAGATCTCGACGCTGAATGAGGATCTCGCTGCGCTTCTTCGGAAGACGTTCGAGGAACAGCTCACGCGCTACGAACGTCAGCTGCTGGAGGTGCTGGCGCCTTACGAGCGGTTTCTGGATACGGAACGGAAGAAGCTCGATACTGGTCTCACGGCCCTTCGTGAGGCCGAGGTAGAAGTATCAGCCCTGGAGCGGCGGGTGGTCGAGACGTTTCCAGAGGAGCATTTAGCACCGCGGTAAATCTCTCGAGTCTGGCTACTCAGACGGAAGTTTCATGCGGATGAGGCGGATTTAACGGATTACTCGGATCGATCGCCGTGGCGTTTTAGAGTTCTGTGGCGGAGGATTGATGATTTTTTGGGGGTTCGTCGCATCATCTTGAGCACATGGCGCGCGGCAACCTTTTTGAAGAACGGCTCACGGAGTCAGTAATTGGGGCGTTCTTCGAGGTGTATAACACTCTCGGTTTTGGATTCCTTGAGCACATTTACGTAATGGCCCTGGAGAGGGAGCTCATCGAGCGCAGGCATCGCGTCTCGCGCGAGGTCGCAGTGCAAGTGTTTTACAAAGGTCACGTTCTTGGCCAGCAGCGACTTGACATGATTGTGGATGGAAAGCTTGTCGTAGAGACAAAATCCACCTAGGAGCTTCACAGGTTCGCAAATCGCCAGGTCTACAATTACCTGAGATCGACAAACCTGGAAGTTGGTCTTCTTTTACACTTTGGTCCCCAAGCCCACTTTCAACGCGTTATCCACCGCCACAAAAAGTTCTATCCGAGTAATCCGTCAAATCCGCCTCATCCGGATGAAACTTCCGTCTGGGTGGCCAGTGACTCGCAAGCTGTTACAAAAGTTGAGACTGCCGGCGGGCCGGATCCACCGGTCTCGCTCTCATCATGCTTGAAGAAAACATAGGCCTCCTTCCAGCTCTGATTTGTGACGCAGTTGGCCCATTCAGTGAGCGCGGCATTGTCGTAATCGAGCTTGTGCAGCCGCAGGTATCCCCATGATGCCGTGCTGACGACCGGGCACTTGAACTCATCCTGCTCGATGATGCACATCGCGATGTCCCGCTCCCGCATGGCATCGTAGATCTCGTCGTCGAACCAGCTCTCATGCCGGAACTCGAACACGTAGCGTCGATCTGACGGAAGCAGTCCAAGAAACCCGCGAAAGCGGTTCGTGTCCTTCTTGAGATTCGGCGGCAGCTGAAAGAGAATCGGGCCTAGTCGATCGCCGAGTACGGCTGTGTTCTTCAGCAGGAAGTCGACGGTGTCAGCCGCTTGCTCCTTGAGCCGCGCGTGGTGGGTTATGCGCTGGCTCGCCTTGAGCGCGAACGTGAACGTCTCGGGCACTTGTGCCGCCCACTCGCGAAGCACGTTCTCCTTCGGCAGGCGGTAGAACGTGTTGTTGATCTCGACCGCCGGAAACTTGCTGGCGTAGAAGCCGAGCATTCCATCGTCTTTCAGCTCCTTCGGATAGAACGCGCCCTTCCACTCCTTGAAGGCATAGCCGCTCGTTCCCGCCAGGAGCTTCACGACACCTTGCGCTTGGACTCGGCTTTCTCTTTTGTGGGCTTCTCCTTGGTGAGGCTCGCCTTCAACGCTTCCATCAGGTCGAGCATCTTGGTGTCACCGCCAGGTGTGATGTCGGCGGTGATATCCTGGCCGTCGATCTTACGCTGAATGGTGTCGAGTACCCGCTCGCGAACGGTGTCCTTGTACTTGGTCGGCTCGAACTCTTCGTTAGAAGTCTGATCGATCAGCTGCATCGCGAGCTTCAGCTCGGCGTCCTTCACCTCACCGGCGGGGACGGTTACTTCCGTCGTGGGACGAAGCTCGTCGGCGTAGTGGAGCTGCTCCATCACCAGCACTCCGTTGAGCGGACGAAGTAGCACGAGATGCTGCTGCCCGCGCGCGGCGTACTGACCGAGTGCAGCCTTTCCGCTCTGCTTGAGCGCAGCGGCGAGCAGACGATATGCTCTGTCTCCACCCTTGTCTGGCCCGAGGTAGTAGACCTTCTCGAGGTACTCGCGGTCGACGCCGGCTAGCGGGACGAATTCCACCACGTCGATCGTGCTCGTCGCCTTCTCCTCCAGCGCCTTCAGCTCCTCGGCCGTCAGAATCACGTACTGATCCTTGGCGAACTCGTAGCCCTTTACGGTTTCTTCGCGCGTCACGATCTCGTTGTCCTTCGTACACAGGTACTGTTGCTTCAGTCGTGAGCCACACTTCTTGTGCAGCATGTTGAACGACACGCTCGCCTTGGATTCTGAAGACGAGTAAATGCTGACGGGAACGGAGACGAGACCGAAGGAAATCGTCGCGGTTCCTATGGAGCGAGCTGGCATGAGTGAGTCAGGAAAGGGTTGACGGCGCGGCTGCGACCGGGCCGTAATGCGTCACAAATATTTCTTGCGTGGATAACTTTCTCTACCGTATTCTTACGTATGTGCCCGAAGGACGCAACAGCCAACTCTCCGGCAACGGACGACAGCCTCAGTAAGTACCGCGCGAAGCGGTCTCCCGATCGCACACCTGAGCCGTTCGGACCCGTCGTCCCCGGTCCCGGAAATCTTTTCGTGGTGCACAAGCATGCCGCGCGGAATCTCCATTTCGATCTTCGGTTGGAGATGGATGGTGTGCTGAGATCGTGGGCGGTTCCTAAGGGACCGTCGTACGACCAGGCCGAGAAGCGGTTGGCGGTAAAGGTCGAGGATCATCCTATAGAGTACGGCGACTTCGAGGGCGTGATCCCGGCGGGGAACTATGGCGCGGGCGGTGTGATCGTATGGGACCGCGGCGAGTGGGTGCCGCTCGAGCCATGGCGCGAAGGTTTGGAGAAAGGGAAGCTCCTCTTCGAGCTCAAAGGCTACAAGCTTCACGGCAAGTGGACGCTGGTGAAGATCAAGAAGAGCGAGCGCGACTGGCTGCTGATCAAAGAACGCGACTCTTATATGAAGCAGCCGGGAGAAGCCGATGAGTTCTCCGAAGAATCGGTGCTCTCGGGTCTCACCGTCGAGGAGATAAAATCGGGCGAGGGTCCGGCCGATCAAATCCGGAAGGCGCTGGAGCAGGGAGAGAAAGCCGTCCGCGTGCGCGTCGATCCGAGAAAGGTCGAGCCGATGCACTGCGAGACCAGGGAAGGGGCTTTCACTCGCGATGACTGGCTGTTCGAGCTCAAGCTCGATGGATATCGGCTGATCGCGAGCAAGTCGAACGGTGAGGCACTGCTGCTCACGCGGAACGGCAACGACTACACGAACGTCTTTCCCGAGATCGCGCGTGCGGTGAAGGCGCTTCCGTTCGATGAGTGCATCATCGACGGCGAGGTAGTGGTGTGCGACGCGAAGGGACTTCCGAGTTTCTCCCGACTCCAGCAGCGCGGGCGTCTGTCGTCGCCGATGGACATCCGGCGCGCCGCGGTAGAATTGCCGGCGACGTTCTATGCGTTTGATCTTCTGGCATTCGAGGACTTCGACGTGCGTCCTGTTCCACTCCTTCGGCGCAAGGAGTTGCTCAAGGAAGTAGTTCCCGCACTCGGCGCCGTGCGCTACCTCGACCACATCGAGCGCGAAGGCGAAGCGTTTCTCGAGCAGGTGACGGCAATGGGGCTCGAAGGGATTGTCGCCAAGAAATCCGATTGTCCCTACAGGAAAGGCCGGTCGCCGAACTGGCTCAAGATCAAGGCGGAGAAAACCGGCGACTTTGTCATCGTCGGATTCACGAAGCCGAACGGGAGTCGCGCGCATTTCGGTGCGTTGCAACTCGCTGACTGGGTGAACGGAACACTGGTGTACGCCGGACGGGTCGGAACCGGATTCGACGATGATGATCTGAACGAGCTGCACGCACTGCTCGATCCGATCGTGCGAAAGGACCCGCTATGCGCTGGACCCGTCTACGGCCCGGGCAGCGAACCGCGCACGAGCGAGCAGATTCCCGAGACCGGCACGACGATCTGGACGGAGGCCGTGCATGTGTGCGAGGTACAGTACCGCGAAGTCACGCCCGACGGACTGCTGCGCCACGCGACGTTCAAGCGCCTGAGGACTGACAAGAAGGCGCATGAATGCGAACGGCAGAACTGGACCTCGCCGGAGCCAAGCCAGGCGTCGGAAACGCAAGCGACTGCAGCAACCAACGGCAATGGCGATCCGTCTCACGAACCTCCCGCACCGCCCGCCAAGGCGCCGGTTCAAAAGACAATCGCGTTCACGAATCTGAAGAAGATCTACTGGCCTGCCGAGAAGTACACGAAGGGCGATCTCATCGACTACTACCGCGCGGTGTCGAAGTGGCTGCTGCCCTACCTCGCAAATCGGCCGGTGGTGTTGACCCGATTCCCCGATGGCATCGATGGGAAATCGTTCTACCAGAAAGATGCGCCGGTGTTCGCGCCGGAGTGGATGCGCACTGTACCGATCTGGAGCGAAGAAACCCAGCGCGAGATCCGTTACTTCGTCTGTGACTGCGAAGAAGCTTTACTGTATCTCGCGAACATGGGATCGATCCCGCTGCACATCTGGGCGAGTCGCGAAGGATCGCTGGAGCTCCCGGACTGGTGTGTGATCGATCTCGATCCGAAGGAGGCCCCGTTCTCCGACGTGATTCGCACCGCGATCGTGCTGCACAAAGTCTGCGAGTCCGTGGGTCTTCCGAACTTCGTGAAGACAACGGGGAAGACGGGGCTGCACATTCTCCTCCCGCTCGGACGGCAGTGCACGTACGAGCAGTCGCGAATGCTGGGGGAGCTGCTCGCACGCGTCGTGCTCCGAGAGCTGAACGACATCGCAACAATCACGCGTCACGTGACGAAGCGCGGCGACAAAGTCTATCTCGACTATCTCCAGAACCGGCACGGTCAAACGATCGTGGCACCATTCAGCGTTCGTCCGCTGCCAGGTGCGACGGTGTCGATGCCGCTGGTGTGGGATGAAGTAAACGACTCGCTCGATCCGCGTGCATTCACCATCGCCAATGCGATTGGACGGATGGAGCAAATGGGGACAGATCCGGTACTGCCGGTGCTCGAGAACAAGCCCGATCTGGCGCAGGTGCTGGAACAGCTGGCCGGATTGATGGCCGGCTAACGGGGGCTACCCTCCGACTGAAAAGACCCCGTTGGTCGCGTCGATTGTGACTGTCCCGAATCGACCGATGTTGCTCCCAAGGATCCCATCGCTTTCGACGAGGCCGGAAGGAGGTCGAGTGAAGACGATCAGGTCGCGCATCAACAATGACCGCCCGCCGACTTCCAGGCGAAGCCTGGGAACAAGTCGAACCAGTTGTCCTCCGGTCGCGGCGATCCCGAAAACGCGCGCACCGGGTATGCTCGTGGGGGCGCGGACCTTCTTCACGACAGCATCGTTGACAAAGGTGCTTTGGGCGCCGGTGTCGAGGGCGAACTGAACCGTATCGCCGAGGGCGGTCCGAACCTGAACGAATGGTTTGCCAACCCAGACAAGATTCTGCGCGTTGGTCCCCCTGATTCCCAGGTTCTCAGGCTGCTGGAGCACGATCGTCCCACTCGCGAAATCCATGGAGATCGCAAGATGTTGGATTATGTCCCAACCAATGATGCCGTCGATGGACAAGGCTGCCCAAGGCACGCCTTCGGCCGAGGATCCTCTCACCCGCAGGAGGGAGGCGTCCATTATCATCGCGGGTGTGTTGGTGATGACTATCGGACCAATTTCCATTCTCTTCAGCACCGCCGGTCGCACAGGCGCAGAGCCCGTGAACGTACCAATTCTCAGCGGCTCCCCGGCGAGAGCTTCGATTCCTGCGTCGGCCGCGACGCTTGAGCTCAACACTGTGAGCGTCGACCCGGTGTCCAGCCAGAACTCGTATTCCTTGCTGTTGATGCGTACGCGAATGCTGGGAGTCCCAAGAGCGGAGACCCCAAGCCGAAGCGAGACCGGTTCGCGCGGAAATCTTATTACCTGCGGATCGACACCAGCGAACGCCTTACCCCACAAGGCCAGCTCCAGAACAATCGGCTGGTCCACCGACAGGATCGGCAAAGTGACGAGGAGATCACGAAGCGCCTCCCATCTATGTTGTTGCATCAGAGTCGTGGCGAGCATCGCCTGAGATGCCGCGGCCACCGGCAAATCGGTGGTTTGCGTGCTCATCGCCAGGAAGGCGTTCTCTGCGTGCTCGTAGTTACCCGCTGCGAGCGATGCGACCGCTTCGGTAAAGGCTACCTCCGGTTCGCCGCGTGCAACTGTGCGCGAGACGACGAGGTCGAGATCAGCCAGTGCCCTCCAGTATTCATCCGAGAAGAAACTGGGAAGCGCTTGATCCGCATTGGGACCGGGTGGGTTGTGTAAGGCGCGCGCGGTTGGCTGAGCGTCGGAAGCCAGCGCCCTCCGCGCGAATGGTGCTACGGGGCTTAGGTCGCTCTGGAGCGCAATAACAGCGCTGCTGGTTTCCAGGCAACCCGTTGGGAGCGCGAAGAACGCCGCGAATGCCCAGGCCTCGAAATGCACACGCCGGACTCGAATCGAGCCGCTGAATCCAGTGCTGCTGGACTGGCGCATGTGCCGATCTCCGCGTTGACGTGTAGTAGCACGCCTACATGAGAGTCGGACAGTATTAGCGCGGACATAGTTTCACTGAAGCGAGTCTTTTACAGTTCCATTACAATGGGATTGCATCTCTCGCAAACGCTCGTATTGTCTTGTAGCCAGGCGATCACGACGCCAACGAACCAACGGGGATGAGTGTTGACTGAAGAGAGCAGCACCCAAGCGACGGTCTCGTCTGCGGAGTCCCACGCCGCGGAGCTCGAACGCCTGAACGAGGAGATTCGTCGCGTTGCCGCTCGCGCAACGCGACTTCTCGAGGTGACCACTGCGCTGTCGGAAGCGCAGTCGGTCGAAGAGGTGGCCGCGGTCGTTCTCACCAAAGGATTTGCCGTCGTCGAGGCCGCGCGTGGCGTGCTTGTGTCACTGGAGGGCGATCACCTTCGATTACTCGGGACGCGGGGCGTGAGCCCCACCTTGGAGGCTCAGCTCGCTCTGCTGAATCTCGATGCGGAAGTTCCCGTCGTTCACGCGATCAGAAAAGGTGAAATGATCTCCATCGAATCAGCGGAGGAGTTTCGCGAGAAGTACGTCGCCATGTATGAAAACTTCAGCGAGCTCGCTGACATGCAGACGTATCTCTCAACGCCGCTGATCCATGCCGGGGAGACGGTCGGAGCGATTTCCTTCCACTTCAAGGAAGCGGCGGCGGTTGGAGCATCCGACAGAACGTTTACGCTGCTCATCGCCCAGGCGGCAGCCACCGCGCTGCACCGCGCGCGAACCTACGACGCGGAGCTCGATAAGCGGCGGCACGCCGAGTTGCTGGCGCAAGCCCGTGAGGATGTTCTCGGCGTTGTCGCGCACGATCTTCGAAATCCGCTGAATCTCATCCAGATGACGGCGGAGTTGATGATCGACGAGGTGCTACCGCTGGCGAAACGGAAGGAGATGCTCGACATCGCGCTTCGCGCGGCCAAGCAGATGAACCGGCTCATCGACGACCTTCTCGACACTGTGCGTTTGCAAGCGGGCCGCCTCTCGCTCGACGTAGAAGAGGTGAGCGTCGACGCCATCATGAAACAGGCGGAGGAGACCTATCGCCCTCTCGCGCAGAGGCGTCACCTGCACTTCGAGACGGCGGCGCAAGATGGTGCTATGGTGCGCGCCGATCCAGCGCGCGTCTCGCAGATCGTCGGCAATCTCATCGGGAATGCGATCAAGTTCAGTCGCGAAGACGGCTCGGTGAAGCTCCGTGCGACCGCAGAAGAGAAGCAAGTCATCTTT
>Ga0193735_1000646_pt1 | contig 11088 bp, 8 predicted proteins | sample U1m2metaG_FD_145080 | JGI IMG/M metagenome (GOLD analysis project Ga0193735, IMG submission 145080) | Soil microbial communities from a riparian zone of the East river system, Colorado, United States - U1m2 | ecosystem: Environmental > Terrestrial > Soil > Riparian zone | place: USA: East River... | reverse complement strand
GCTGTCGAAGCTCAAGCCGGCCATCGCCAAGGTTTCGGAGACGCATCACGAAGATGCAAAAAGCATCGCGCGGCTGGTCGAAGCTTCGGCGCACGAAACGATTCGCCCGGAGAAAAAACCGGAACACACACACAGACTTTTGCGCGAATTGAAACAGTCCGCGGAAAATTTTGAGGCGTCGCATCCGGAGCTTGCCGCGTTTGTGGGCAAATATTCCACACTATTGTCCGCGTTAGGTTTTTGACCGTTCCTGGATACTGCTCTCAGGTGAGCGGGTCCGGCGCAACGGCAAAAAGCATTCGTGGTTAGAACATGTCGTTTGATCTTCAGCAAGTTTAGGAGGCGAACTTATTGAGCTTCGCCCGCTCGCCCCTGAAGATTGGGACGATTCTCGTTAGGTCTCCTGCATTCTGCGAGCGCGCACGCAGCTTGGCGCGCGGCTCTGAGCGCAGTCGGTTGTCTCTTTGCCGCCAATTCAAGGCGCGGCGTGGTTACCTCCCTCCGGGATTAAATGTGTATCCCTGGGCCACGTCAATCAGGTTGAACAGCGAGCCGCCAATGCCAAGCACGGGAGGGACGGTGTTAGCGGGCTGCTGAAGCGTCATCGTGCTGGCGGTGACTTCGTGCAGGCGGTTATCAATCGCACCGGGCTCGTTCACATTGGAGAGTGGCACGTCAATCGTGATCGTGCCGTTGTGGCCGGTCATCGACCGGCAGTTCGCGGCAGGCAGTTGCGTGACGCCGGGATATGTCAGGGTCACCCCGCCGCCGACTAGCTGCTCGGCGTTTTCGCCAGCAAAGCACTGCAGTGGGCCGCCGTTGAATGATTCGGCATAGACGAAGAAATTTTTTCCACCATTCGGATCGGTCGTGGATGGAATGAACCATTGGGTTAGCCAGACCAAATCAAGGTCCGGATCCTGAGTGGTTGTCGGCGCGAAAGACAGGTTGTTAAGCTTCATCACCACCTGATAACAAGGAGCGGCAGTCGAACAGGGCGCCTTGGTAAGCAGGCTGACGCTCGAGTTGGTGATGTCGAGCTGCGGCATATTGGCGCTGCTAAGACCGTTTACCTCATACTTGCCATCGCCGCTTGGGTCGGACACGGTGTTGGACGGTGCCAGTCCTGGAATGTTCACGGGCGAGCTTGCCACTAATAAGCCGTTGCCGCCGTTCTGCCGGACGAACATGCCGTGCGGGGCAGAGGCTTCGTCAATATTATTCGAGTCGGCGTAACCGATTTCCGCCTCACCATTTGGACCCATCCGCAATTGCAGAAAATCGCCAAGCGTGCGGTCGCCGTTCTGACCGCCAATCAGGGTGTTCATGCTGCCGCGATGGATAAAGTGCTCACTCGCCAGGATTGGTGCAGTAAAGGTTGGAGTGGCGGCGTGCCCGTTTAATGTCTGCACCATCCATAGGCTCCAGTCGCAGCTGTCGCAGGAGTCCGGGCCGTTAGAAGGATTCGGGGCGACGCCGGGCGTGCCGTACCAGGCGATGTCCACACGTCCATCGTCCCCCGCTACCATCCAGGCAAACACGTTATTATGGAGAGTGCCCACGGGTGAACCTGATGTGTTAATTTGAATTGGAGCGGCCCAGGTGTTGCCTTGATCTGTGGAAAACGTGTACTTGAGCACGGTATCGCCAGTCACCTGACCGCTGTTATTGATAGGTGCTTGCTCCCACACAGCGTAGAGATTCCCCGCTCTGTCGATCGCCATCGTAGGGAAATTCGCGCCGGTCTTGTTCGACGAGCCAAGGTTCGCCACCGGCAGATCAACACAGTTCAAGCCGCTGGGATCGCTTACATTGGGAATAGACGGGCCAAATGCCACCGGGAAACAGCGGCCGATCAAAATCCTGTTCAGCAGCGCATCATCGTGGATGACGAAAACATGCTTAACCGGTGTCGGGAGAACGGCGTATTGGCCCCCGCCCGTAGGCTGACCCAGTGTGGTTGCCACCGGGCTCACCTCGTTATTGCCCATGATGCCTTCGTCGCAACCCAGCGGGTTACTGATTAGATTTGCCGGACCGAATTCGATCCCGGCAGTCGCCTCACCGCCGGGTATCGGCGAACGATACATGACCAGAACATTCTGACCAAAGTTCGTCGGTGAGCCGCACATTGCGGGATCGTGTGCGAATTCGTCATTCGTCAGATAGATGCTGCCGCCATTGGTCGGGTCGCCGTCAAACGCGTACCATTGACGGTCAACGACTGCGTCCGGGACGCCCGTATTGCTGCAAGTGGCGGTCGCGCCATGGTCGTCCGAGCGGGAAGTGCTAAAGTTTGCCAGCGTCAGGTCGGCAAAATAGAGATGCCCCGCCGAGTCCACGCCAGTTTCGGTATCGCCGCCGCCGAAGCAGGTGGTGTATTTCCCTTCAAGAGGCGTGGCGCCGACGACCCACTTGAAGGTCTTACCGCCGTCGAGGGAATGCCAGACCCAACTCGTGTCCGACGAGAGTGAGCCGGGCACGCTAGTGTAGAGACGATTCGGATTCGAAGGATCGATCCGCAGGCCCTGCTCGAAACCAACCCCGCCGATGCCGCTAATGATCGGATGCCCGAAGGTGAGCGGGGCAGGCTTAGGTCCCGCGAAGCTGACCATAGCCAGCATGGCGCCAACGGAACAAAGAGTAAAAGCTACGAAGGCGCGCAAATTAAAGAGACCGGACTGTGAAGAGGATTTTTTTTTCATGGAGATTTTCCTTTGTTAGACTGAGGTGGAGTTAGGTTGAAGTGGAGGCTGTCGCTGACAGTTTCGAAAACGTCGCCCTAACCGGATGCCTTTGTTCACATTATCGGGCATGTGTTTTGTGCGAAAGAGAGTTGCTATCATGGAGTGCTTTAAATCAGACTGCCTTCGTGAGCTTGACAGAACACTCCTTCATCAATCGCAGCCAGAATCATCCTTCGCATTCCATGCGACTGCAGCGGAACGTCGCTTTCGTCGCCGCTGTGCTCCTCTCGGTACTCGTCGGCACGCCGAGCTCCGGCGACGACGACTCCACGCCCGCTCAAGCCAAGGGCAAGGGGCGGGTGACCATCGTTTATCAGGACGACGCTATCCTGCCTGAGAACCGGGACGCAATAAAAAAGATCAGGGACTCGGGTGTGTTCGAGCGAATGGCGGACCGCCTGACGAAGACAATAGCGCTACCGCACGACCTCCAAATTGTTGTCACCGACAAGACCCCCAAGGGTGTCGACGTCGCGACAACCGAGGTGGACGGTCGGACGATCTTTTGGCCGCCGGCTTTTTCGAAGGCGACCTACGATGTCCTCGCCGAATTCCTCCCTGAGGTCATCGCCAGCAAGGGTGCTCCGAGGGCCATCTCGAAGGAGAACTTCACAGCTGACGTCCTGAACGTATGGGCCAATCAGTTTATCCTCGGCCACGAGCTGGGTCATGCTCTTATCCACCAGCTAAATCTCCCGCTCACGGGTTTGGAGGAAGACTCCGCCGACGGCTTCGCGACCTTCTTCACTGTGATAGACAAGGACACTGGACCGAACGCTGCTCTCGGAGCCGCGGTGCTCTTCGACGCCATGGGCAGCAAAAAGCCCAACCTGACTTTTGAGGATTTCTCCAGCGACCATGCCGTGATTTTGCAGCGCGTGTACAATTTCCTCTGCTCTGTTCTCGGGAACGACCCGCAGCGTTTGCACAACTCGCTCGTCGCGGACGGCTACGTCCCCGAGGGCCGCGCCCTGCTGTGTCGAAAGGAATGGACCCAGCTCAACTACGGCTGGTGGACCGTGCTGGAGCCGCACCTCACCGACAGCTCCAAGAAGGAAACGAAAGGCGCCCGCCAGCAAGCTCGCAAGGACCTCGAAGAAGAGAACAAGGCCTTGCCTGCCAAGATCAGGCAGATTCGTGGCGGGCAGTGAGACCACGAATCGACACGAAGAAACAACAGTTCAAATCTTCCGGGCAGCGAATCTGGGGTGCACAGGCTGACAGTCCGCCACAGGACCGATTCGCCGTGGTGAACCTGTCGGTTTCGGCTGCGAGCGGAAACAAACTCCAATCAGTCGTTAGGCTTCTTCTTCGAGACTGTCTGGAACGACGGGATTGATGGAAAGTCGAAATCTTACAGACGCTAACGAAGGCAACGAAAGGTTTTCCTTTAATCATCGATCTTCGTTTCCTTCTGTAAAAATGAGCGCCTGCCGCAGTCGTGGACCATGGCCGTGATTCATTGGGGGCTGGGCGTTGAGCGTTGGACGTTGGGCGTTGAGCGTTGGGCGTTTCCCCCTTCCGCATCTATCCTTCTTCCTTCCTAATTGAAACTCACTCGTTGCCCACACTTGCTCGTCGCTACCCTTGCGGCTTTTACCTTGATCACTCGCACGGCCCCGTGCTTGCGCCAGCTACCTAGCTGCGTTGCCGTCTACCCGCGCGATACCCGATCGCGACGTGTTCTATGTCGCTCACCCCAGTCGCTCCATTCTCAACTCCGTAAAAGGAGCGTGACTCCTACGGAGCTTTACGCTCTCAACTAGCCGGCGCTTGCTATTAGCGTCCGACGCACGAAATTTCCGCCCCAAGCAAAACCGAGTTCCGGCGTAATGAACAAAATTGATTTCGCAGTCAGCATTGGCGGTGAGAACGGCCAGGGGATCGCTTCCACTGGGAACATTCTCGCGCTTATCTTTGCGCGGCGTGGATTGCATCTCAACGCCTACAACGCTTATCAGTCGATCATCCGCGGCGGCCACACTTTCCTGACAATCCGCGCCGGCGACGGGCCGGTCCGCAACATGGGCGACAAGATCGACGTCTTCATCCCGCTCAATCAAGACACGATGGATCGGCACCTGCATCTGTTGAAAAGCGGCGCGTGCGCCATTTATGACAAGGAGAAGGTGACGCCAGGGAAGGCGGCCGACGGCGTCCAGCTCTGCGCCATGCCGATGAAGGAATTGACCAAGGGGAACAAACTGGCGGTCAACACTGCTGCTCTCGGCGCGACGCTCCAATTGCTCGGGATCGAATCGGAACCGCTCGAGACCGTCATCGCGCGCCAATTTAAGAAGAAAGGCGACGCGGTTGTAGCTGAAAACCTGGCCATCGCTCGCGCAGGCTACGATTACGCCGCCCAAAATTTTACAGCCTTTTCCTGGAAAGCGCCGCGAGGAACCAAACCGCTCGGAATAATTACCGGCAACCAAGCCACCGCCATGGGCGGGGCGGCCGCCGGCGTGAAGTTTTACGCGGCGTATCCGATGAGCCCGTCCACCGGCGTGCTGATGTGGATGGCAGCGCACGCGCGCGAGCTCGGCATCATGGTCCGCCAAGTCGAAGACGAGATCGGCGTGATGAACATGGTGATTGGCGCAGCCCACACCGGCTGCCGCGCCATGTGCGCAACCAGCGGTGGCGGGTTTGCACTGATGACCGAGGCCGTCGGGATGGCGGGAATGATTGAAACGCCGATTGTTTGTATTGATGTGCAACGCGCCGGACCGGCGACAGGCGTGCCAACCAAAACCGAACAAGGCGATCTCTGGCAGATACTGGGCGCTGGTCAGGGCGATTATCCTCGCATCGTTGTCGCGCCGACGAACCAGTTGGATTTATTTCATACGATTCCGGAGTTATTCAACTTGTGCGACAAATACCAATGTCCGGGTCTGGTCTTATCCGATCTCCTGATTTCCGAAGGAACCACGAGCATCGATCCCGATGATCTGGACTTCCAAGTAAAGATCGACCGGGGCGAATTGATTCTGCCTAACGGCAACGGTGCGGATAATGGCAGCGGCGCCATCGCCGCCGCGAATCCGGCGAGTGGCTACAACAACAAGGCGTATCTACGTTACAAGAACACCTCGAGTGGAATTTCTCCGCGCGCGGTGCCGGGCGTGGCCGGTCACATTTTTACTGCAGCGACCGACGAGCACGATGAAGATGGCACGCTCATCAGTGATGAATTCACCGATCCGCAGAAACGGCGGATGATGGTGGAGAAACGCGCCCGCAAAATGCAAGGCGCGATCAAGGACATCGCGCCGCCGAAACTCATTGGTCCGGAGAATGCCGACGTCACACTGGTAGGTTGGGGCTCAACCGCGGGCGTAATCCGGGAAGCGGTGGAAAAACTGGCGGGCGAAGAAGGCATCGTGGCCAATCAGCTCGCCATCAAATGGATTGTGCCGCTGCACGCGGCGGAGATCAGCTCCATTGTCGGGCGCAGCAAGAATGTCATCGTAGTTGAGAACAATCAGAGCGGCCAATTCGCCCGTTATCTCCGGAGCGAAACCGGTTTCGCTGCGCACGGTCACATCCGCAAGTACGACGGCGAACCGTTTATGCCGCACCACATCGTCAACGCGGTGAAGGAACAGCTTGAGGGCAGGACGAAGCTTTCCGTGCCCCAGCACGAGATTGTTGTTTGAGCGCATGACATTAACTTAACTGAGAAATGGAGGTGACATCGTGATATGCCCAGTATGTAAAAAGAGTATGATTGAAGAGGACTTTGGCGGAGTGAAGGTTGATGTATGCAGGGATGGATGCAAGGGCATCTGGTTCGACTGGTTTGAGCTGACGAAGTTGGACGAGCAGAACGAAGGTCTGGGCAATGCGCTTCAAGAAGCCCTTCATTTCCCAAGGATCAACGATGAAAATCGCGGGCCGATTAACTGTCCCAAATGCGGGATGCCGCTGCATCGGCATCTCTATAAATCCTCCAAGGAAGTGAATGTGGATGAGTGCTACAAGTGCGGAGGGTTTTTCCTCGATTCTGGAGAGTTGACTGAGCTTCGCGATCATCACATGAGTGAACAGGAGGAAGCTGCCTACCTGGATAAACTGGTGGCCAATATTCCCGAGTATCAGCAAGCGTTGAGGGACGCAGCAAAGGACAAACTGCGAGCAGACGCGCTCGCACACTACACGAGATTCATGCGGCTCAGTTATTACATGACGGGCAAGTAATTTTTGAAGAAACCGAGTCTATGACCGCACCCGCTGCACCGCCTGCCACGACCGAACCCGGTCAATTAACGAAGGAAACTTACCGCGGCCGGATCCATCCTGATTGGTGTCCCGGCTGCGGCGATTTCTCCGTGCTCGCCGCGCTTCAAACGGCACTGTTCGAGTTGCAACTGCAGCCGCATCAGGCCTGCGTCATTAGCGGCATCGGCTGTTCATCGAATCTGCCTGGTTACGTCAACACTTACGGAATGCACACGCTCCATGGCCGCGCACTTGCGGTTGCGACCGGCGTCAGACTTGGCAACCACGAACTGAAAGTGATTTGCGCTGGCGGCGACGGCGACGGTTACGGAATCGGCGGCAACCATTTTGTTCACACCATGCGGCGCAACGTTGACCTCACTTACATCGTGATGGACAACCAGATCTACGGGTTAACCACCGGCCAGTGCTCGCCCACGAGCGTCAAGGGAATGAAGACCAAGAGCACGCCGTACGGAAGCGTTGAGAACCCGATTAATCCGATCCCGATGGCAATCGTTGGCGGTGCCACTTACGTGGCGCGCGCGTTCAGCGGCAAGCAGAAACACATGGTCGAAATGTTCAAGGGCGCCATTCAACACAAAGGCTTCGCGTTGGTGGACGTTTTCAGTCCGTGCGTGACCTACAACAAGGACAACACCTACCAATGGTTTAATCCGCGTGTAAAAATTCTCGAGGAACAGAAACACGACCCGACCGATTTCCACAAGGCGATCGAGCGCGGTTATCAGTGGGGCGAAGAAATTCCCATTGGATTGTTCTGGCGGCGAACCGACCTGGAAAGCCTGGAAGATCTGGAACCGGTGTTGCATACAGGCGAAGGCCCGCTCGCGTTCCGCAAGCTTGGTATTTCCTCGGAACAAGCGAAAAGCCTAATCCAGGAGCTGTTGTAAGCCCATTGTTTTCCGGGAGGTGCTGCTCCTGGCGCCAACGGCGCGTGATCAATTCCAGCCTGGGGCACCGCCCCAGGTAATTCGAATTTCGTTGTCGTGAGCGCTGAAGGCGCGACTCAATCATTGTCTTGCACGACCAAGCGCTCAACGCATTGAATCGCGCTTTCAACGCTGTTTTCCAAAACACACCTGATTCCTGGGGCGTTGCCCCAGGCTACAATTGAGGTCGCGCCTTCGGCGCTCAGCGCAGCTGCCCTGCGTAGTTATCCGCCCTGATCCAACGCTTCTTCAGTTCCCAAACTATCGCGTTCTCCGCTTAGTTCGCCCTTCGGTGCAGGCGCACCGGAGCGCTGCTCGCCCGGACGCGGCTCTGCCCGCGTAAGCTTTTGTCCCCGACGTGAGAAGCCTGGTTTCCCGACGGCGACGCACATGCAGCCGGTGCCTTCGGCACAACCCTGGCAGCAATAGGTCTCGCCGTCGTGCGCATATCCTTCGCCAGGCCACTCATTCTTGACCATCCCGCAACCGGGACACGCCGGCAATGGAATCGGGCCTACCGACGAATCGCTTTCATCGATTTCTGTCACCATAAGTTTCCGGTCCATCTGAGGTGGAACTGCCTTTCATAAACAGAAATCGATTCTAACGGGACTTTTGCGCGGGTGACCGCGGCGCAGGCGCCAACCAGCCAGCGCAACCGTCACCTTATGACCGTTGCGCACGTAATCTCTGGACGCAAAGCCGTGTCGAACATTCGTATGAATTCGTGCTTGCCGCGCCGAAGCTTTGGCATAGGCGGGTTCATACGTGGTTACTCTCAGCTTCTCTTCGGTATCCATCTCCTGACGCGGTCGAAATACACTTCGTATTCGTCGCCGAAAGTTCGTCGCAAAGTCGGCTCCTCGTACACCACAACGAACAGATGCGTTATGAGAAAGAACAAGCCGGCGTAGATCAAAATCGATAGCGACTCGTAATAGAGCGCCGCGCCGGCCAGGGTCATTCCGGCGCCGATGTACATCGGGTTACGCACGAAACGATACGGCCCGCGGATCACGAGTTTTCTTGGTGGATCGAACGGCGCGGGCGTGCCTTTCCCGATGAACACGAACGTGAACACGCACCAAAGCGCAATCACCGTTCCGATCGTTACCATGATCATCCCTGCGACCTGCGGCGCTCCGGTAGTTGCAGGCCCAACAATGCCCGACCACGACAAAAACCGACCGGGCAGATAGACCAGCACGAAGCCGATAAAAACGGTGGCATAAGTGATCGCGCGAACCAGGACAAACATAATTTAAAGTTTACCCAAAACCTGATATCACAAACTGTGATACCAACCCGCGGGAAGTTACGAGGCGGCTTGTTTGGGGTTTCATTTTGAAACGTCAAAGCGCCGTCGTGGTGAATTCAGTCTGCGGAGATGCCCGCGAATATTTTGAATTGGAATACAAATGACTTCTGCGATTATTTCGGTCAAAGCGATTGGCCAGGTGATCTATCTGGTGCGCGGCCAACGCGTCCTGCTTGATCGTGATTTGGCCGCGCTGTATGGCGTTGAGACGCGAGTCCTCAATCAGGCAGCGAAGCGCAATGCGAATCGCTTTCCCGAGGATTTCATGTTTCGACTTTCGCGGCAGGAGATCGCGAGGATATCACAATCTGTGACATCCTTATCGGGTCTGAAATTCTCGAAACAGGTACACGCATTTACCGAAGAAGGTGTGGCCATGCTCTCGAGCGTGCTAAATAGCGAACGGGCAGTGCAGGTGAATATCGCGATCATGCGCGCGTTTGTACGGCTGCGAGAAATATTGGAAACGAACCGAGAACTGGCACGAAAATTTGCGGAACTCGAAGCACGTGTCGGAAAACATGATGAAGAGATCGGTTCCATCATCGAAGCGATCCGGCAGTTAATGTTCCCGCCGGAAAAGCCAGAGCGAGAATGGAGCGGCGGGGCGGCCGCGACATGGCCGGTGAAGCCGCGAAGGATAGCGGGCGAGCCGAGCGGGAGCGAGCGAGATACAAATTGGCTTTCATGTTCGCGAAAAAGCAACGCGCGAATATGGCGTGCGGAAGAGGAACTGACACATAGCCTGCGCTGTCGTCTTTGGCACGCCGGAGCCTCGGCATAGGCGGCTGATCTCTGCCCTCATCATTCGATGTTCGATGTTGGGCGTTGACCCTCAACTTTCAACCCTCAACTCTCAACTTCTCTTCGGTATCCATCTCCTGACCCGGCGGAAATACGCTTCGTATTCATCGCCGAAAGTTCGCCGCAAAGTCCGCTCCTCGTATAACACAACGAACAGGTGAGTGATGAGAAAGAACAAGGCGGTATAGATAAAGATCGATAACGACTCGTAATAGAGTGCCGTGCCGGCCAGGGTCATCCCGGCGCCGATATACATCGGATTGCGCACGAAACGATACGGCCCGCGGATCACGAGTTTTCTTGGCGGATCGAACGGCGCAGGCGTGCCTTTCCCGATGAACACAAACGTAAACACGCACCAAAGCGCAATCGCCGTCCCGATCGCTACCATGATCATCCCCGCGACCTGCACCGCTCCGGTAGTTGCCGGCCCGACAATTCCCGACCACGACAAGAACCGACCGGGCAGATAAACCAGCACGAAGCCGATAAAAAGCGCCGCGTAAGTAACTGCACGAACAAGAACGAACATGTTAGCGCTCCACGAAAAGCATCCGGCATTCAGCGTCCAGAATCCAGGAGCGAGAATGGAGCGAGCGGGAAAAGCGACATAGAAGGTAAAGCTGCGAGGTAGCAGCGAGAGAGCGCGGGCAGCGAGCGAGTTTCAATGACAGGTCCAGGATTCCGCCGCAAGCAGAAGCAATTTTCGGTAGTGTCCTAATTTGATTTCTTAAACGCCACAACGAGAAGTGCGGCGAGAATGAGTACAACTAGAATCTGGCTTAATAGTCGGCTGAAATCTATTGGATCGTTGTAGTGCCAGTTATCAAGGATAAAGTAGTAGCCCCTGAAAGACGTGTGACCACTGTATCGCTCTAACATCCGCGGCGAATAAAGGCACATTGCTATGATAAGGCCAACGGCAGCAAACAGAGTGATGCGTTGAGGCGTGTTCATTTTGATTGGCGTCCCTTCGCCGCCACCGCCACTTTAACGGCCCTCTGCGGCGAATCCACAGGAGGAATTTCCAATACGGCGACCG
>Ga0193735_1000642_pt1 | contig 11111 bp, 11 predicted proteins | sample U1m2metaG_FD_145080 | JGI IMG/M metagenome (GOLD analysis project Ga0193735, IMG submission 145080) | Soil microbial communities from a riparian zone of the East river system, Colorado, United States - U1m2 | ecosystem: Environmental > Terrestrial > Soil > Riparian zone | place: USA: East River... | reverse complement strand
GGTTATCACACTTTACGTTTTACGTTTCAGGATGACATAGGGATTACAAAGCATGGAGAAGCTGGACGATTCACGGCACCTCTACTTGGATTTGATGAAGCGGTGCCTTGTGAACATGATTTATCCACAGGCGGAGGAAGTGCCATTACCCGCGACCGCAGCCGGTTTCCGCGGTAGATTGGCCCGGGCGCTGCTGAGACTACCAAGTAGCCCTCAGCCGTGGCCATCCCTTCGTGACGCTCAGGGCAAGCTGTTGACCCTGGACACAGCAAACCGCATGGAAGGCCGTATTTGGCCGCTTGTTGCGCACACAATGATTGGTCTGAAGCGTCTCGACAACCTGGAATTCTGTATTGAGGAGGTAATCGCCAAAGGAGTGCCCGGAGACCTTATCGAGACAGGCGTGTGGCGCGGAGGGGCTACCATCTTCATGCGCGCCATGCTCAAGGCTTATGGCGTGACCGATCGCTGCGTATGGGTCGCCGACTCCTTCGAGGGTTTGCCGCCGCCGGACGCGGGTAAATACCCACATGACGCGGGTGACAGCTTGTACCAAGAAAGAGAGCTTGCCGTTTCGGTTGAACAGGTGAAGGCCAACTTCGAGAGATACGGTCTGCTGGACGACCAAGTGCGTTTCCTCAAGGGCTGGTTCCGCGATACCTTGCCCGATGCGCCCATAGAGCGCCTGGCCGTGCTGCGATTGGACGGCGATATGTACCAATCGACCATGGACACGCTGGTCAACCTCTACCCCAAACTATCAGAGGGAGGCTACGTCATCGTCGATGACTACGGCGCTATCCCCGCCTGCCGCCAGGCAGTTAGTGATTACCGTTCGGCCAACGCTATCACGGAAGAGATACGTAACATAGACTGGACCGGCATTTTCTGGCAGAAGGGCAATTAACTATCAATATGTCGACGGTGGGCTGTCATGAAATCATGACTTCGCTATACAAAAAAAGTCCGTTTCCATGTTCTCCACTTTATAACCGGCAAGCTCCATCATGGTTTTCGCAGCCTGCCGATCTTGGGCAGTCAAATGTTTCTGTTCAAAGATAACGATACGCGGGCGAAGAGAGGTGAAATCGAATTGGCGTAAAATCGCATAATCAAATCCTTCACAATCGATGTGCAGGAGATCAATCTTTTTGATGTTATGGCGCGACAGTAACGCATCGACGCTTAAGCATTCCACCGACACCTCTTTCACGGCCGATTGCAGCTCGGGACTAAGATGTTTGAGTACGTGAAGTCGGTCCAAGCTGGCGACGCTTCGCAGCCAATCCCGATTGTTAGTTTCGATCCCTTCTAAAGCGTTTTCGTCCACGTAGTACATGCTTGCCGTACCCGAAGAGGCAGCTACTGCGGCCTGCTCAATCGCAAAACGGCCGCACTCTCCATAATTCGCCCTGAGCGTTGCGGCATACATCGGCATGGGCTCGACCATAAGCCCACGATATCGCGCATCAGCAAGCAGTAGAGTAGCAAGGGGGTCATTTGTTATGCCGTCGTTGGCACCAATTTTCAGGACAAAAATGTCTTGGTAATCGTTGAAGGCAGCGTCCGTTTGAAAACGAATGCCTGGGCGAAAGACACAGTACGCCCTTCTAGCAATCTTGTGAAAACGAGGAAATCGTTCGGTGACTTTGGATATTCTCAGGACCAGCGCAGCGAAATTCATGATAACTCCTATTCCCCCATTTGATCACACTAACGCGAGAAGCGGCCTTTCACTTTGCCCAGGAGAACTCGTGCCTCTTCATTCATAATAGCCAGCCAAGCTCCGAGATTAGAGCGCCGACGACGATGATGCTCCAAGCGAGCGATCGTAAAAGGGCGCGAGAAAGCCTTCGGGTCAGAGAGAAGAGGCTTGCGTCCGCAGAAATGAGCCACTCGCGGGCGGCGAATTTTTGTCGGGAAATGCCAGCCTGCGCCAAGACAGTCGTGCATTAGCTCCTCTTTTCCGTGATGATTCCAGATATGCTGCAAGTTGGACCTACAAATCCTGATTTCTCCGCGTTGTGACATGGAGTGAACGAAATAATTCAGAAGCGGCTGCTCAGAAAAATCACCAAACAGTCCAGGTGTTTGCTTCCCCCACAACTCCGCTTCCATCCACTTTTCGAACGGGACAACATTCCGTTTGCAGGCGAAGGCGCCGGAAGAAAAATATGCGTTTCCACGCCACTCAAACTCGGCATCAAAGCGCCTAAGCTTTTGCGGATCAAAATAAAAATGCGCCAGCCAACCTGGGATTTCCTGGGCATCTCGCGGAATGGAGATCTCGCTCCAGAAAATCTGAAAATCGACGTCTGTGCGGATCTGGGGAGTAAAGTCTCCCCAAACAATCGCGTCCGAATCCAGCCACACGTAATATTCAAACGGGCCCTCCCACATCGCGGCGAGCTTGGCGCGACCACTCCCGCTTACGAGAGTCCGCATTTGTTGGGCAGGCAGTTCTGAAACGCGCAAAACCTTCAAATCGTATTCTTTCACCAGATCCGAAACGTCAAACTCGCCGTCTACAATGAGGCACACCGGAACATCTGGGCAGTAATGCCTCATGCTGGCCAGCGTGGCCTGAACCATGAACTTGTCTCCCGCATGGCAGCCAGTCACAAAACCAAGCGGCGCTTGCACCTTCACAATACAAGAGCTGATTTTTTGCGCTCTGCGTTCTCACGAGACAAAACGCATTCTCGATAGATTCCTTCGAATAGAGCGGAGAAAGAACTCAGTTGGTTGCGAACGCGCACTGTCTCACGACCAGCTGTCCCAAGCATCTCGCGCAGTTGCGCCGAATTTCGTAATTTCATGATCGCCTCGATCAGTGCCGTCCCATCATGGGGTGCACATAGCATGGCTCCCTCTCCCTCAGGCGCAGCTTCTGGAATTCCGCCTACTCGAAAGGCCACCACTGGTGTTCCGCAAGCCATCGCTTCGACCAGCGTCATACCGTAAGTTTCCATCAACGAAGCGCTGACGAAAACATCCGCCGCCGCAAGGAGCCGCGCTAGCTCATACCGGTTGCGAACGCCACCTGTAAATCGCACGTTCAAATTAGCCGGAACCGGGACAGTGCCTTCGCCGAATGCCAGGACGATTACGCCTCGCAGTTCTGGTAGCTGCGACAAATGCTCGAATAACCATGGCACATTTTTGTTTGCATCGGTCAGCGATGCCCCGCCTGTAACGATGACAAACGCATCTGCGGGCAAGTCGAGGTGCTTTCGACACAGGCTCTTGTCCTGCGGTTTAAAAACATTCGTGTCGATTCCAGGCGGAACTACTCGCACACCGCCGCAAGCTTTGGCAATTGGGCTTCGTCCGGCGATTTCGGCCAGCCAATGGCTGTTAGCTACCAAACGCGCTCCGCATTTGTGATAAGCGCGCAGCTTTCGCGATTGCTCGTCCGCTGCAAGAAATCGGTTCGCGGGCCATCGCAAGATCGGGCATGGCGCGCAGGTATCACTGTAAAGATCGCAGCCGCGATAAAGGAAGCAGCCGCCAGTCACATGCCACATATCGTGGATGCTGATGACGACGCCCATTCCGCGAGGCAGCTTCTCCAACCATCCCGGAACATCAAACCAGTCCGCTACGGTATGCAGATGTACAACATCAACGTCTGCCAATTCTTCAGGACCAGGCGGTGACAGCAGTCGCCGGGTCCCATGCCACGGCTCGCGAGATAACGACACTGATATCCGGCGAATCAACCGATTGAGAAAAAATCTGCCACCTTTAGCCGCCGCATTTTTGCAAAGCACATGGCTCTCAATCCCGCGCTCTGCTAATGCGGTGGAAAGAAGCGCCGCGTACTCGTAACTGCCGCCGGAGGGATGAGTGTTGAGATGCAATACTCTCATGTTGCGGACTTGAAAGCGGCGAATTTGAACTTCATACCTTGAATTTCCCGGGCTCGCCTATGATGAACGCGACGCCGGCGCGGCGCGTTCAAAATATAATACAGCCAATACCGCGCCGCTTTCTGATATCCCGCACATTTTTCCTTTCGTCCGGCAATTTTGTAAAAAAACGATACCACCGGAAAAGCAAGCGCCCGAAAAGGTGCAAGCACATTGCGAAAGAATTGTTGTCGCCGCGATTTTTTGAAAGCCGCTACTTGTCGATTCACAGGCGAACCCGCATCCGCGACAAATCGTTCAAACAACACCTGGGCCGGGCCCGGTATTCCACAGAGCCACGGCGCCGAACGGGTGTAGTGAAGCACACAGTCCAGACGGTTGTCGTCCTGCTCGTCAAAGCGCCACGACGCTCGATTCCAATGTTCGGGCAATTCGCCAATCTGGCCATGAAGAAGAAAATTGATGGCCGATTGGTCGTGAAAACGATAGTGTCCCCTCCAGTTTTTGAAGAATTCGAGAGATTTCTCCGTGAAATTTTGTTTCCTCAGTTCGTTCAGATTCAATAGCATTACGCCCGAGTTAAAGTAGCACCCAACGGCCGGCAGATTCATCGCGCTTGTTAAGGTGCGGGAGTCATCGCTGAGCGTCAAAGTCTCTGAGTCCGGAACAGCCGCCAGAATTTTGCCGGGAGACAATTCAACACCAAAAAGCTCGGAGAGATCACGAAACACCAACAGGTCGCAGTCCAGGTAGATCAACCGAGGCACATCCAGCAAGCGTGGCAGCAATGTTCGGCAATAAGCCATGTGCGATTCGGCCGGCCCAAGTGTCGCATCGCGAAACAGCGATTCATCCACCGCCACAAACTGCAGCCTGACGACTTTGCCATACCTCTCAACCAGCCGACAAAGAATGTTCTTCGAGTGTTTGGAAACCCCGCCGTCTAGCACCTTTAAGTCCACTTCTCTCGTTGAGTCCAAGTGGCTTAGTGCGCTCGCTACCGCGGAATAGAGTCCGGGGAAGTAGCGTTCGTTACTAGCTAGCGCAATAACAACTGGTTCCATCAAATTCGTTTTAAAGATGAGCGGTCGATATGACGTTGAATTTGACTGTGTTCGCAGTCACGCGGCACCGGTACTGCACGTCGAGTCTTACACCGAGTCGAACGACTCCCTTACAGACGTGTCCTCCGTGCACGCTGCGTTCGTCCTTGTTACAGCTAAGCGAAAGTTTTGGAGCCATAGCTCAACCAGCTCGAGTTCTGCGGATGGAAAGATTTTTGCAGCAACTAACGCCTCATAACAACGGTGGAGATTATCGCCGATTTGCGCTTCACCGCTCCCCAGTTGCAGCCGCGAAAGGACATTGGCAATTTCTTTGTTTTTCGTGTAGCCCGGCACTTCGTCTGCAAAATCACGATCAAGATCGTGTTGATTGCGATCCTGAAATACTTCGGGCGCATGAAACGTAATTCCGTAGCCCAGCTCCCAAAGACACCGCTGGGCGATAAAACTTTTCCAGATGTCGCACGTCCGAAACGAGCAGTAACTTGGAAGGTATAACAATGGATATGCTACGGGCCACCACCAGGTGCTCTGGGTATTGAACGAGCACCAGTTTCCGGTCTCCAGCACAACCGGCACACCATCGCTGAACGCGAAATTTCGATCGAAGATCAATCGCCACACTGCATCCACATCTGGCGAACCATTGGCCAACCCCTGTTGGATCGGACTACGCATCGTCCCAACCATTCTCGTTTCAGGTACCTCCGAGCGAACTTCGGACAGCGGGAACCCGCGTGGCCAAATTAGCTCGCTACTGAAATATCGATATGCATTTACCCATCGTCCATTTGTCGAAGCGACAGATCGAGCAGCGGCCACGGACTCGGAACGAAGCTGCCATGAATCGAGCGGGGCGTTGTCGTCGTCAGTTTCATAAAGGAAATCTGCCCCGGCAGCAATTGCATGAAGATACGCAACATTTTTGCGACTATACGAGTCAACGGGCAATTTCCGGGCTAAGTCAAACTCGCTGGCGTGTTGGTCGGCCAGTGCTAAAAAATCGATTCGACAGCCTTCAGCGAAATGCTGGCTTCGGAAATGCGCCGGGCCTTGTTTATCGCCCGCTACGACGAGTAAGCCTCCACATTCTGCTAGCTTCTCAACAAGTTTAACAACTCCAGGTGTCGGTTCCTGAATTGTGGTAATTACAGCGGCAAACATTTCGCAACACTAGATAACCGAATTTAACGCTTCCAAAAATTGCTGCTGCAAACCGACTGGCGAAAATTCTGTTTCGTACGCGCGCCGTATTCGAGCACCAAGTTCCAGTTGCAAGGCTCTATCTTTCTTTAAATCCGCGACCGAAGCCAGTAACGCGCGAGCATCGGGGTCCGTTACGCAGAGCGCAGCTCCACTTTTTTTTGCCCACTGCACCACAGCAGATGATTCCGGCGCCCAGATAACAACTGGCCGTCCGGCGCGCGAGTAATCGACAAGCTTTGTTGCAAAACATGTTTCCGCACGGCGCCGCTGTACTGCATCAAAAAACATTACGACCAGGTAGGCGTCGAAGGAACCCAGCCAGTCGTCAAAGCCTGGGCCGGGTTCGAAATCGTGCAGTAGATGACGATGTCTCATTTCATGTATTAGCGCTTGCGGCCAACTCGGGCGTCCTCTGAATTCGATCCGAACGTCCCTCTGTTTGACTGCTAACTGAGCCAGATCAGCCAGCATATCGCTGTAATCAAACATGTTGCCACTATAACCAACACGAAACTCACCAGCCGAATCCTTGCACTGTGATGTCCTGATTGGCTCAGCATCAGGAATCGGCAATATAACACGTGCGTTGCGATGCGGGCCCAATGCTTTAAGCATTCCTTCGCTGATGCACAGGCTGAGATCTGCAGATCGATGAAGCTCAAGGAAGCGCCGCTCCAGTTGCTTGCGTACTGGAGTATGAATCTCAGCAATGTCGGGCCACCAATCGTCAAATCTCACGATCAACGGGAGCTGGTGTCGCCTCGCATAGCGTTGCGCTACCCAGCAGCCGCTGCGGTATGCGAGTGTCAAAACAACTGTCCGCGCCCGAGCAGGCGGTGCGACCAGGCGTTTTTCCAACGGCAACGTGGTGTGCATCAGGTAATCGATGTCACCTGCCCATCGGCGCGCTGACGTTCGCATGAGCCGTGGGATAATCTTAGAGTGAAAAGAGCCGTGGACAATCTCGTGATATTCAGCGGGCAGGATGTGCAGTTGAATGCCGCGCCGGTTGACCAGATGTCGGTGCAGTGTCACTGCAGCAGCCGTACTTTTCTCGGGCCGAACCGAGGAAATGACGATCACGTTAATTTCGTCCATCGACTAACTCGGTTATTTTCTGAACGAATATATTCTGCAAGCGATCGGGATTGAACAGGGTTTGATGCAGTTGTAACGCTTCATTAGAGAGCTTCTCAGTCAACGCTGAGTCTGCGGCAATTTGACGGCAAAGGGAAACTAATGCGTCGGCGTCACTGGTTGGGACGACCGCAGCTCCGCCATGCTTTCTAGCAACACGAACCGGCGTGCAGTAATCCGGTCCCCATAGAATCACAGGTTTTCCAAATGCGACGTAGTCCAGGAATTTAGTGGTGAAACTCGTGCGCATGAACAGTTCATGTTCCTTTTCGAAGCTCATCACAACTAGCAGAGCATCGGCGCTGGCTAGCACTTCCGCGGCTTCTTCTGGTGGCTTGAAGCCGAGATAGGTACCGCTTGCCGTTGCCCGCTCGAGAGTTTGCTTTGGCCACTCCGCATTCGGTCCGACTACAATGATTTCCAAGTCGTTAGTCGCTTCGATTTTTTCGATCAATGAGCATAGCATCCGGCCATAGAAATTTCCCACTGCGCCGACATAGACCAGCCGGAATTTCCCATTGGATCGCGGCCAGGCGTTTTCCGCAGGCACGCGATATTTTCCCGGCATGGGATAAATGACATGGCTGTTGGGATGCGGGCCTAGCATCTCCTGCATGCCATCGCTGGTGCAAAAAGCGAGGTCACATGCGGCATAAAGTTCTCGGTACCGGCGGCTCAAGATTCTTCGCGTCGACTTGTGACCGTAGTGACCTTTCGTCACGGGAAACCAGTCGAGGAAAAGCCCTGCCAGCGGCAAACCATGCCGTTGCGCGGTTTTTCGAGCGATCTGACACAACCCACATTCTGCAAGAGTAAGGACTACGTCCGGTTTGAATTGTTGCACCGCGTCTTCCAATGCTCCATTGGCTGTCAGCGGCCAGATGAAATTTTCGTAATCCGTGATCCACGCGGCCAATCGCGGACCGAATCGGCTCTTTCGCAGTCGATGAATCAGATACGGTAGTCGTAGAGGGGTATGCACTAAAAGGCCGTCCTCAAAATCCGCGTTGCTAGCCACGTGCAGTTTGAATGGATTTCCCTCCACCAGATGCCGGTGCATGACGATGCGCACGCCGCAATCGTTCCTTGGCGGAACAATGCTTACGAGCAGCACCCTCAGCTTTTCCATCTTAGTGTTGTGTAGCTGGTATGGCTTGCCAATCGCCGCAAGGAGTTTGGCCGAATTTCAAGAAGCGAGCGAAGCGCTTGTATCCTTTGCGATAATGGCCGAGCGAGCGACGCAGAAATTCGCCCAAAGAACTGCGGCCCGAAGGGTTGAGTTGAAAATGGCCCGGCGCCTGCGTTGCCTCTCGGTCACAGGTCTTAAAGGACATGCTCCCTTGCCACGCCTTGGCGGCGGGCCATTTTGAACTCAACGATTGGCAAGCCATACCAGTTACACAACACTAGCGAGTCCGTCGAAACCAGAAGCTGCCAGCCGACACGCCGGCCTTGTACGAGGGAAATGCCTTCATGAGCAAGTCCGGATATTTGATATGCATCCACTGACCGGCCCAGAGCACTTCGAATGTCGTGTTGAAGCTCAGGAACGACTGTAAGAGGTACTGCTCATTCCAGAATCGATGCCAATCCAGCACCCACTGCTTCGGATATTCCAGGGGCATAAAGATGTCGTGCATGTGCACAACAACTCCCGGCCGGATGCGCGGCAAAACCTCCAGAAACAGAAATTCCACGTCGCTGCCGATTTTGCACACGTGCGAGGAATCAATGAACAGAATATCGTTTTCGCCGAGCGATTGAAACTCGCTGAGCGCAACCTGTTGAACAGGCATGCGCCAAAGCTCCACGCCGGATGGAAGTTTGCGTTCCAGTTCCGCAGACCCGTACGGGTCAATGGCAATGAAACGGCACGGACATCCATCCATGCCGTTGCGACGTAATGCTTCGGCAGCGAGGAGTGTGGAGAAACCGGACCCGATTTCGTACATGCGCCCCGGTTTCAAGAGACGGATTAGGCCGAAGAGCATTTCTGCGTCCACCGCCTCGAAAGCAACGTTTCCCAGGTAAAAATAAAATTCTGGTGTCGAAGCTCCTTCCGGGATGGCTGCGTACTCGCCCTTAAATTTTGCGACGATCTCTGAGAGCAGTTGTTTTTGCGCCTCTTCCCGCATATCCATGCCCGGCAAATCGCTAACGCGGTCCCAAAGCGAAAGAGGCAAAACGCGCGTGTCAGGAATTGGCTGGTAGTTGTCAGACGGCAAAACATGAAAACCATGACTCTGCCACAGCTCAAAGTATCTGGGATCCGGTGCCAGTCTGCGTAGCAATGGCGCGATCACACGTGCTATAGTATCGCGTGCAAACTGCTTCGCTTTGGTGAGGAGAGCCATTCTTGTAAACCTATACGATTGTAATTGGGTGGGCAGAATAGACCAGTAACATGAACCTCCGCGCTTTCAGTGAAGGTTACTCATTCTGACCGCCGGCTGACGAACTTACTCCGGCAAGCCCGGCCCGGCTCGCACGATTCGGGCCTTCCCTTGCTATAAGACCAGCGAAAAAATGAAAGCGCAACTCAAGTGCATCACGGTAAAGCATGTGCCGCATCCAGTGGACGTAGTGCCGTGAGTAATAGCCCTCAGTCTTCATGTTGCGGGAACGAAACCTATGGACGTCATCAAACTCAACGAGGCTCAGTTTCACCGGAAAAAATTCGCCACCTAGCTTTACGGCCGTGGCGATGATGGTTTGCTCGCACGAGCTGTCTTGAGGATACGGCAATGCCTCTAGCACCATGCTACGCAAGAGATCGGGCCGCATAAGCTCGCCATGCAGAGCCACGATCCCGCTATTTACAAATGGCGGCTCTAATACACTCGCGCAATGCCGCAGCGCCATTTCCCGCCGCTGATGGCAATTGCTCTCGCGCAAACCCCGAGGCTTCGTCCACGATGTGGGTACGCCTAAAAGCAGGAGCGGATCTCCGAACCAAAGAATGTCGGCATCCACAAATAGCACAGGCTGTTTCCTCGCCTCAATCACAATCGCGGCGAGTTTGAGACCGTAGGGGCTTTCGCGGGCGTAGTCGGCCAACTCCCGAAGATCAGCAGACGAAGCCGTCTCGCAAATTTGTTGCCGCGTCAACACAGTGATGGGCGAAGGCCACCAGGCAAAGACATCCCCGAACTCACTTGCCGTCCAAGTGCCGTCCGATACGACAGTAATCTCAGGCAATAAAGTCCATGAGCGGTGCAGCGAAAACAAGCTTTCCCTCAACATGAGCCAATGCGCACGCTCACACATGGTGACATAGCGGAAGTTCGCAATTGGTTTGGCTGGTTGCGGACGAATCGGCCAGCGCGAAAGGATACTGTGCGCAATCTCGCCTAATCGCACAGAGACATTCATTCCGCTGAATGGCCGCAGAAGACCAGGCGCAAATTTTCGCGCGAGCGCTTTTCTCTGCGCATTCGTGTCAGGGACTGCTCTCATTTCACAAGAGCAAAGGCTTTCTAGGCAGGTCGAATTCGCCTGCGGAATTCGCGCATCGCAGATATGGCGCGTTCACCCCCTGCACGGTGAAGAAGCACTTTCCCTTCCAAGCGCAACCGACGCAAACGATGCTGGCCACGGTTCCATAAGTCTTTAGCAGCGCGCAACTGGCTCGCGCACGCGGCAACATCATTATTAGAGAAAAAATACTGAGCGAGCGCCAGTGCGACGTCCGCCCAATAGCGACGGCTCTGCTGCTCCAACTGTGTTCTGGAATTTGCAGGTAAATAATCTTTCCAGATTTCGATCGCGCGCGCCACGTCTCGCATGTTTGCGCCCGTCAGCTCATCTTTCACAGATTGATTGTCCCCATGCC